>Ga0214919_10002649_pt1 | contig 27837 bp, 21 predicted proteins | sample LL1503_MetaG_FD_177994 | JGI IMG/M metagenome (GOLD analysis project Ga0214919, IMG submission 177994) | Freshwater microbial communities from Lake Lanier, Atlanta, Georgia, United States - LL-1503 | ecosystem: Environmental > Aquatic > Freshwater > Lake | place: USA: Georgia | collected...
AGCAAAAGGTACAAACCCCATTGCAACTCCCAACCAAGCGCCAATGACGGTAGGCACCATCGAGAGAGCAAGCAAAGCATAGGTATTGCGCAAAACCCGGTTACGGATTTGCAGACTTGTTACAGAACCAGACTGTCCAAAGCCAAAAGAGTTTAAATCGCTCATTGAGACCCCTTCATTGTTAAATTAACTAAGCCAAAAATTGGCTTGTGTATTAAGTATAGACAAAATAGGTTAATTTCAAGGGCTTTCGTAAAGATAGTACTGCTAAAGGGGTTATCCCCTGTAAATTCAATCACTTAGCTAATTTACCCTTAAAGGTAAGATGGTCTAGGGATGTATAATTCTGTGGGCGTTGCTAAGCGACGCAGCTTTCAGCATCTGCAGCAAGGATGCCCTTTTTGGGGCTCTAACACTGCTTTTTACGATCTTTGATTCAGTACTGGAGTTATGCATGGCAATGGAACGCACTTTATCTATTATTAAACCCGACGCAGTAGCTAAAAACGTCATCGGGCAAATCTACGCGCGTTTTGAAGCGGCTAAGCTCAAAATAGTGGCCTCGAAAATGGCGCACTTATCGCAATCGGAAGCTGAGCAGTTTTATGCTGTGCATAAAGAGCGGCCTTTCTTTAACGACTTAGTCAAGTTCATGATTTCTGGTCCGGTGATGATTCAAGTATTGCAAGGTGAAAACGCCATTGCAAAGAATCGTGAGTTAATGGGCGCGACTGATCCAAAGAAAGCTGATAAGGGTACGATTCGCGCCGACTTTGCTGACAGTATTGATGCTAATTCAGTACATGGCTCTGATGCCCCTGAAACTGCTGCGGTAGAAATTGCCTTCTTTTTTCCTGGCATGACTATTTTTAATCGTTAATGTGAATTCACCCCGCATCAATCTCTTAGATTTAGACGCCGAGGCAATGAAGGCGTACATTGTGGGTCTGCATGAAAAGCCATTTCGGGCAAAACAATTGCTGAATTGGGTGCATCAACGCGGCGTTGGCAATATTGCTCTCATGAGCGATTTAGCCAAGGGGTTTCGCCAGACTCTAAGCGAGCAGGCCGAAGTTTGTGCGCTACCTGTTTTAAATGAAGCGCTAGCGACGGATGGCACCCGTAAATGGTTGCTAGATGTGGGCGGCAGTAATGCCGTAGAAATGGTGTTTATTCCTGAGGATGATCGCGGTACCTTATGTATTTCTTCGCAGGCAGGTTGCGCGGTGAATTGTTCTTTTTGTGCAACTGGATATCAAGGTTTTTCGCGGAATTTAACCACGGGTGAAATGATTGGCCAGCTTTGGTTTGCTGAGCATCATTTGCGCGCCGACCCTAACGCCATTAAACGCATTGAAGAATATCCCACTCCAGGTTATGTTCACGAGGGTAGAGTGGTATCAAACGTAGTCTTCATGGGTATGGGTGAGCCCCTCCTCAATTACGATAACGTCTTGCCGGCCTTACGTTTAATGTTAGATGATCACGCATATGGTTTATCGCGCCGTCGAGTGACCCTCTCAACTTCGGGGGTAGTGCCAATGATGGATCGCTTGGCACAGGATTGCCCAGTGGCTTTAGCCGTGTCTTTGCATGCGCCGAATGATGCCTTACGCGATCAGCTAGTGCCGCTGAATAAAAAATATCCCCTGAAAGAATTGCTAGCCGCTTGTGAGCGCTATTTACCTTATGCACCGCGCGACTTTATTACCTTCGAATATTGCATGCTTAATGAAGTCAATGATCAAGATGCGCAGGCACGAGAGTTGGTGCAATTACTAAAAGGCATTCGTTGCAAAATCAATTTAATTCCGTTTAATCCTTTTCCTGAGTCGGGCTTAACTCGCTCTTCGCCGCAACGGATTTTTGCCTTTAGTAATATCTTGCAAGAAGCGGGCATGATTGCGACGGTGCGCAAAACCCGTGGTGATGACATTGCAGCAGCTTGCGGACAGCTCGCAGGCGATATTATTGACCGCACTAAAGTTCGTGAGCGCACGGTTGATGCAGCACTGGGCGAGCAAACTGTGCAATGGTTGGAACGTTAATTATTAACAGGATGGATATGCGTACTACTCCTGATTCTGCTTGTCTGCCCCTCGGCCCTGCGCCGCGGCGCAGTTCTTTGCAGGCAACCGTATCTTGGCAAGATGTACATGTTACCGTGGGCGGAGATGCACCAGTGCGCGTGCAGTCAATGACCAATACCGATACGGTTGATGCACTTGGTACCGCGATTCAAGTAAAAGAATTGGCGCGTGCCGGTTCTGAATTAGTGCGTATTACGGTCAATACGCCTGAGGCTGCCGCAGCCGTGCCTTACGTGCGCGAAAAATTAGATGCGATGGGTATTTTTACCCCGCTGATTGGTGATTTTCACTACAACGGCCACACTTTGCTAAACGATTTTCCAGCCTGTGCAGAGGCGTTATCAAAGTACCGCATTAATCCGGGTAATGTGGGTAAGGGTGCTAAACGCGATCCGCAATTTGCCCAAATGATTGAAGTCGCTTGCCGTTATCACAAGCCAATTCGGATTGGCGTGAATTGGGGTAGCTTAGATCAAGCGCTGTTAGCCCAGATCATGGATGAAAATGCAATGCTTGCTGAGCCTAAAACAGCGCAAGCAGTGATGATTGAAGCTTTAATTCAGTCAGCCTTGCAATCGGCCACTAAGGCAGTGGAATTAGGTATGAGCCCAAATCAAATTATGTTGTCGTGCAAGGTGAGTGGTGTACAAGATTTAGTTGCGGTGTATCGCGATTTAGCCCGCCGCTGCAATTATCCTTTGCATTTAGGTTTAACCGAGGCAGGCATGGGTAGTAAAGGGATTGTGGCTTCGACCGCGGCTTTAGGCATTTTGTTGCAAGAAGGGATTGGCGATACCATTCGGGTTTCACTGACACCTGACCCTGGTGCACCGCGCGAAAATGAAGTGATCGTGGCTCAGGAAATTTTACAAACCATGGGCTTACGGAATTTCACGCCTATGGTCATTGCCTGTCCTGGTTGTGGGCGTACGACCAGTACGACTTTTCAAGAATTAGCAGCCCAAATTCAATCTTACTTGCGCCAACAAATGCCAGTCTGGAAAAAATCGCATCCAGGAGTTGAAAATATGAATGTGGCGGTGATGGGTTGTATTGTGAATGGGCCCGGTGAAAGCAAGCATGCCAATATCGGTATTTCGTTGCCTGGCACTGGGGAAGCCCCTGCGGCACCAGTATTTGTTGATGGTGTCAAAGTGAAAACCTTACGTGGTACCGGTATTGCCGAAGAGTTTCAGGTGATTGTAGAAGACTATGTGAAGTCACACTATGGTAGCTCGGCAAGCTAAATACGTAAAATGAGTGCGCAAAAAATTCAAAAACTAGCGGGCGTGCGGGGTATGAATGACCGTTTGCCTACTGAGGCAAAGCAGTGGCTACATTTAGAAAAAATATTGCACGATTTAACCCGCGCTTACGGTTATGAGTTAATAAACACCCCGATTGTTGAGGCTACTGAAGTTTTTCAGCGCGGTATTGGCGTGGTTACCGACATTGTAGAAAAAGAGATGTATTCCTTTGAAGATCGCCTGAATGGAGAGCAACTCACTTTGCGACCTGAAGGAACCGCCGCAGTTGTGCGTGCGGTCATTGAACATAATTTACTGTACGACGGACCTAAACGCCTATGCTATATGGGACCCATGTTTCGCCACGAGCGTCCGCAGCGTGGGCGCTATCGACAGTTTCATCAATTTGGGGTTGAAGCCTTAGGTTTTGCGGGTCCTGACATCGATGTTGAAATTATCGTCATGGGGCAACGACTCTGGGATGAGTTAGGTTTACGGGGCGTACATCTTGAAATAAATTCTTTGGGCCAAGCTGCTGAGCGCGCTGCACACCGTGAAGCTTTAGTCGAGTATTTCACGGCAAATGCTGCAGCCTTAGACGCAGATTCGCAGCGTCGTTTACTGACTAATCCCCTGCGAATTTTAGACTCTAAAAATCCAGCAATGCAAGAACTGCTTGAACAAGCGCCACGTTTACTCGATTTTCTTGGCGCAGAATCGCTACAACACTTTGCTGCGGTACAGGCTTTATTAAAAGCCCAGAATATTCCCTGCAAAATTAATCCGCGGTTAGTACGCGGCTTAGATTATTACAACCTCACCGTGTTTGAATGGGTCACTACTGAACTTGGGGCGCAAGGCACTATTGCTGGGGGTGGGCGTTACGATCCTTTGGTTGAACGAATGGGGGGTAAAGCGGCACCCGCTTGTGGTTGGGCGATGGGCATTGAGCGCGTGCTTGAACTAATGGCCATCTCAGGATCAGTCCCCGAAGCCGAGGCAGTGTGTGATGTGTATGTTTTACATCAGGGTGGTGAAACCTTAACGGCCGCTTTTATTGCTGCTGAACAATTGCGCAGTGCTGGCATGGATGTTGTTTTATTTTGTGCCCCCGATGGCCAAGCGGCAAGCTTTAAATCCCAAATGAAAAAAGCCGATGCGAGTGGTGCCGCCTTTGCTGTAATTATTGGCCCTGATGAATTGGCGCGCGGTGAAGCCCAAATTAAAGACTTACGCGGGTTGGGTAAACAATATGCAGTTCCGCTAAATCAGGTCTTGGATGCCATGATTGAAGCCTTAGTTTCCGCTTCGGAATAAAATAGCCTGCCCTTGATCCCACTTTACTCATTTATTTAATTTACGTTTACCTTACGGATTGTTATGCCACTGGACCTAGAAGAACAAGAACATTTAGATAACTTTAAAGACTTTTGGAAAAAGTATGGCAAGTTATTGACTGGCTTATTAACTGCTATTTTATTAGCTTATGCGGGCTATAGTGGTTGGCAATGGTGGAAAAATAATCAAGCAATGGAGGCCTCAAAACTGTACGGCACCATGTTGAGTGCGGTGGCCAAAGGTGATAAAGAACAAATCTTTCGCGCAGTAGACGATTTACAAAATCAATTTGGACGTACAAGTTATGCGGCCATGTCGGGTTTAGTTGGCGCAAAAGTTGCTGCAGATGCAGGCGATACGGCAAAGGCGCTAAGCTATTTACGCTGGACAAGTACTAAAGCAACCGATTCTGCATATGCAGGGGTAGCCAAAATGCGCTTGGTAGCCCAATTAATTGAACAGGGCGGTGATGCGGCGATAATTGAAGCCGACCAACTATTAAAAGAAAAACCAGTTAGTGGCTTTGAGGCTTTATGGATAGAGCGGCGTGGCGATTGGTATTTATCACAACAAAAAATAGCTGAGGCGCGCACGAATTATCAAACCGCGTGGAAAATGATGCTGCAAGCAAAAGAATTGCCCGATGAAAGCCGCCGCTTATTAAAGGTAAAACTGGATGCTGTAGGTGGTGGTTAATGCGTAGGGCTTTATTTGCTTTACTCGCTTTGCTAGTATGTTCAATGCTGGCATGCTCGGGCTCTTCGCGAACTCGCAAGCCTAACGATCTGACGGCAGTGACTAATCAATTTGAAATGAAAGAAATTTGGGCAGCGAATGTTGGCTCGTCCGAACCCTATTATTTTGATCCGATGGTAGCTGGCAATTCAGTCTATGCTGCTTCTGCTAGTGGCAAATTAGTAAGACTAGATTTACAAACTGGTAAAACGATTTGGGAAGTGAGCGTGCCCGATAGGCTAGCTGTAGGCCCAGGGTCGGATGGCAAAACGACAGTGGCGGTTTCAGCTAAGGGGATGGTTTATGCCTTTGATGAAGCCGGAAAAAATATGTGGTCAGTTTCAGTTGGCAGTGAAGTATTAACTGAGCCCATAGTGGCCGCTGGCACCGTAGTGATTCGCACGCTCGATAATCGTTTTATGGGCTTAGACGTACTCACAGGGAAGCGCCGTTGGTTTTATCAGCGCCAACAGTCGGTACTGTCATTGCGTGTAGGTTATGGCATGCTGCTTGTTAATAATGAAGTAATTGTGACAGGCCTATCGAGTGGCCGCTTCGGCATGATTGGGGTAAATAATGGGGCCCTGATTTGGGAAACATCGGTTTCTTTTCCAAAAGGATTTTCTGAAATTGAGCGTTTAAATGATGTATCCGCCAAGCCAAGCTTGGAAGGTGATAAATTATGCGCCGTATCGTATCAAGGCAAGATCGGTTGTAGCATGGTACGCACGGGAAATTTAATTTGGTCTAAGGATTTTTCGAGTTACACCGGTACTGCGCAGGGCCCTGAACTGGTTTTTGCAAGCAATGAAAAATCGCAAGTAGCGGCTTTTAAGAGCGCAGACGGAACGCAGGTTTGGGAAACGAGCAAGCTCAATTGGCGTGACTTAGGTGAGCCTACCGCCATCGGGCGAGTGCTGTTATTTGGTGACGCTGAAGGTTATTTACACGCTATCTCACAGGCGAATGGCGAGATTGTGGCGCGCATTCGGCACGATACCTCACCCATTGCGTCGGCCCCGGTGGTCGCCGGTGGCCTAGTTCTAGTGCAGTCTCAAGGCGGTAAATTAGTTGCCTATCAACCTAAATAAAGTTTACTTTATGAAACTTGTCCCATGAAACCTGTCATTGCAATTGTTGGTCGGCCTAATGTAGGTAAATCGACTTTGTTTAACCGCTTAACGCGCTCACGCGATGCAATTGTGGCTGATTTTTCTGGCTTAACCCGTGATCGACATTATGGCAATGGACGCCTAGGTAGTCGCGGTTTCATTTGCATTGATACCGGTGGCTTTGAGCCTGTAGCGAAAACTGGCATCGTCGCGGAAATGGCCAAGCAAACTAAACAAGCAGTAGCGGAATCGGATGTGGTGATTTTCTTGGTTGATGGGCGCTTAGGTTTGGCCCCCCAAGATCGTGTCATTGCCGATTTCTTACGTAAAACAGGACGGCCGATTGTTTTGGCAGTAAATAAAACCGAGGGTATGTCAGCGGGCGTTGTTACCGCTGACTTCCATGAGTTAGGTCTGGGTGATCCCATGCCGATTTCCTCAGCTCATGGTGAAGGCGTGCGCAGCTTAATTGAGGATGCGTTGGATGACTTGGGTGTGCCTGAAGAGGATGATGAGGCTGAGGTGCTGGGTGCAGATAAACCGCTCAAGATTGCTGTGGTGGGTCGTCCTAATGTAGGTAAGTCGACATTAATAAATAAACTGATTGGCGAAGAGCGGGTGATTGCTTTTGATCAACCTGGCACAACCCGCGATGCCATTGAAGTACCCTTTGAACGTGCTGGTCGCCCCTATATTTTGATTGACACCGCTGGCTTGCGGCGTCGCGGTAAAGTGTTTGAAGCGATTGAAAAATTTTCAGTCGTGAAAACCTTGCAAGCCATTGCCGACGCCAATGTGGTGATTTTGATGCTGGATGCTCAACAAGATATTTCTGAGCAAGATGCCCATATTGCTGGGTTTATTGTTGAAGCCGGGCGAGCCTTAGTGGTGGCAGTAAACAAATGGGATGGCGTCGACGCTTATGTGAAAGAGCGTTGCCGTTTAGAGATTGCGCAAAAACTGCGCTTTCTCGATTTTGCCAATGTTCATACGATTTCAGCGCGCAAGGGCTTTGGTCTAAAAGAACTGTTCAAAGATGTTGATGCTGCGTATAAAGCGGCCACGACGAAGATGCCCACCCCGCGTTTAACGCGAATTTTGATTGAGGCTATTGAACATCAGCAGCCCAAACGGGTGGGGATGGGGCGTCCGAAAATGCGTTATGCACACCAAGGGGGCATGAATCCGCCAATTGTGATTATTCATGGCACTGGCCTTTCTGGCGTTACAGATAGCTATAAACGCTTTCTAGAAGGGCGGTTTAGGGCGGTTTTTGGTCTCCGTGGGACACCGATGCGTATTGAATTACGCACCAATCGTAACCCTTACGTTGATGATGACAAAAAGAAGAAGCGATAATAAGATTCTGTTTTGAGTTTGAAAAAATCAAGACTCCCATTAGTGCTTAAAGGAGCGGTATGAATAATAATAAAAGTCAGATGTTGCAAGACCCTTTTCTCAATGCTTTGCGTAAAGAGCATGTGCCTGTTTCGATTTATCTCGTGAATGGCATTAAATTGCAAGGCAATATTGATTCATTTGATCAGTATGTGATTTTGCTGCGCAATACGGTGACGCAAATGGTGTACAAACATGCTGTTTCTACTATCGTTCCTGCCCGCGCAGTGACTTTTCGCCTAGATGAGGAAGAGCCCTCTGCATAAAACTAGTATTGACGCTGTGCGAGCGGTGCTAGTCGGCGTTGATACTGGCTTAGCTGATTTTCCCGAAAGCATGGCAGAACTTGCTTTATTGGTGGAAAGCGCAGGAACATTGCCAGTGGCTAATGTCATTGGGCGCCGCGGCAAAACTGATCCTGCTTTATTTATTGGGTCTGGTAAAGCTAACGAACTGAAGCACATTCTTGAAGAGCAAGAAGCGGAGTTGGCGATTTTTAATCATCCTTTATCGCCTAGTCAGCAACGCAATTTAGAGCGCCACTTGGGGCGCCATGTGCTCGATCGAACCGGGTTAATTTTAGATATCTTTGCCCAACGGGTGCAAAGTCATGTGGGTAAAACCCAAGTTGAGTTAGCCCATGTGCGTTATCGCATGTCGTGTTTAGTGCGGGCTTGGAGTCACTTAGAGCGGCAAAAGGGTGGTATTGGCTTACGGGGCGGTCCAGGTGAAACCCAAATGGAGTTAGATCGGCGCATGTTGGCTACACGCGCTAAGCGACTTGAGCTTGAATTGGCGAAGTTACAGCGGCAACAACGAACTCAACGCCGCTCACGCAGTCGCAAAGAAGTTTTCTCAGTGTCGTTGGTGGGCTATACCAATGCGGGTAAATCAACGCTCTTTAATGCTTTAACAAAGGCTGGTGCCTATGCGGCCGATCAATTGTTTGCCACCCTCGATACCACTTCACGCAAAGTGCATCTGCCTGAGACGGGGTCGATTGTAGTGTCCGATACGGTGGGGTTTATTCGCGACTTGCCCCATCAATTGGTAGAAGCTTTTCAAGCAACCCTAGATGAAACGATTCATGCCGATTTAATTTTGCATGTGATTGATGCAGCTAGCTTAGTTTCACGCGAACAACGGGCTGAAGTTGAGCGGGTTTTGCAAGATATTGGGGCTACTGACATTCCGCGCCTAGAAATCATGAATAAAATTGATTTAATGCCTGAAACCTTTGCCCATGGGCCTATTGTCAAGAGGGATAATAATGGCTTACCCAACCAAATTTTCCTTTCAGCGCAGGCTGGCTTGGGCCTTGACTTACTCCGTAGTGCTTTAGGCGAACATGCCCAATTGGCTGATAGAATTAGGGCTCAAGATGACCGAGCCAAAAATCACACTAACGCCACTGATTTATTAGCTCCCTTAACCGATCGACCTGACTCTGCCGAATTTAATCCCCTCCCTTCCCGTAGCTATTCGCCACATAATGCATAAACTGCTTGCACTTTTTTCAGTAAAAGACCCAGGCTGGGGCAATAGTAGCAACAGTAATGATGCTAAAGACTCTGGCAATGGCGAAGGTACGCCTGCAGGCGAAACTAAGCCGCCAGTCGTTGAGGGAGCTCCAGGAAATAGCCCAGAAAATATACCCACAGTCAGCCCACAACCACCATCCAAGCCACCTGAGCGACCCACCGATGGGCCGCCCGATCTGGATGAGCTCTGGCGCGATTTCAATAATCGCCTGAATAATTTTTTTGGCGGTAAAAAAGGCCCCAAAAGTACTACAAATAATTCTGGCAATTCATCGCCAAATAAAGCGCCATTTAATAAGCCCTCGAATAATGGCGGTGGCGGTAAAAACCAAGCACCATTTAATTTTAATTTTACGAATCCCTTTTCCAGTAAGGCAAGCTTTGGCTTTATTGCAGCTGGTGCGGTCTTGTTTTGGTTATTAAGTGGTTTCTTTATTATTCAAGAAGGTCAGGCGGGTGTGATTCTCACCTTTGGTAAATACAGTTACACCGCTGGGCCTGGCATTAACTGGCGTATGCCTTGGCCCATTCAGGCGCAAGAAATTGTAAATTTATCGGGCGTTCGTTCGGTTGAAGTAGGGCGTCCAGTCTTAATTAAGTCAACTAACTTAAAAGATGCATCGATGTTGACCGAAGATGAAAACATTATTGATGTGAAATTCGCCGTGCAATATCGTTTAAAAAATCCGACAGATTATTTATTTAATAATCGTAATCCGGATATTGCGGTAACACAGGCTGCTGAGACGGCAATTCGGGAAATTGTGGGCCGCAGCAAAATGGATACCGTGCTTTATGAGGGGCGTGAAAAAATTGCCATTGACTTAGCTATCTCAATTCAAAAAATCTTAGATAGTTATAAAACCGGTATTTATATTACGAGCGTGACAGTGCAAAATGTGCAACCCCCCGAACAAGTTCAGGCCGCATTTGATGATGCCGTCAAAGCCAGTCAAGATGCTGAGCGTTTGAAGAGCGAAGGTCAAGCATACGCAAACGATATTATTCCGCGCGCTAAAGGTACTGGCGCACGTTTACTGCAAGAGGCTGAAGGCTATAAAGCACGAGTCATTGCAACTGCTGATGGTGATGCCACCCGCTTTAAACAAATTTTGACGGAATATGCAAAAGCACCTCAAGTCACGCGTGATCGGATGTATATCGACACGATGAAGGAAGTCTATAGCAATGTAACCAAAATTTTGGTCGATACCACTAAGAGTAATAGCCTCTTGTATTTGCCCCTCGATAAAATTGCCGCGCAAGTGAGTGCTGAAAGTGCCCAAGCGGCTGCGGCAGCACCCAATAGCAGCATGGGTTCGGGTTCGGTTGGTAGCTCTACTGGAGTACCTAGTTTGCCAGCTACGGGCTCGGTCACGGTTTCACCAGCACAGCCTGCGTCTGGCTCTGCGGCAACGGGCGGCAGTAATAGTTCGGTTGATAAACGCGATGGCTTACGCAGCCGCGATCGGGATGCCCGCTAATGAATATGAATCGCGTACTTGCTGCTTTAATTGGACTCATTGCCATTATTTATTTATTGGCTTCCAGTATTTTTATTGTTGACCAACGGCAGTTTGCAGTGGTATTTTCCTTTGGTCAAATTGTGCGGGTAATTCAAGACCCTGGTTTGCAATTTAAGTTTCCTGCCCCATTTGAGAATGTGCGCTTTTTCGATCGCCGCATTTTAACGATCGATAATCCTGAAGCTGAGCGTTTCATTACCTCCGAAAAGAAAAATCTCTTGGTTGATTCTTATGTGAAGTGGCGCATTGTTGATCCGCGTAAGTTTTTTGTGAGTTTTAGAGGTGATGAAAGTTTAGCGGTCGATCGATTAAATCAGCTAGTTCGTTCAGCTTTGAATGAAGAGTTTACGAAACGTACCGTACGTGAACTTATTTCTGAGCAGCGCGAACAAGTGATGCAGGGAATTCGTAAGAAAGTAGCCGATGATTCTGCCGATATTGGTGTTGAAATTGTTGATGTGCGTTTAAAGCGCGTCGACTTATTGGCTGAAATTAGCGATTCAGTGTATCGACGCATGGAAGCAGAACGCAAACGCGTAGCTAATGAATTGCGCTCTACGGGCGCAGCTGAGTCGGATAAAATTCGTGCCGATGCCGAGCGCCAGCGCGATGTTATTTTGGCTGAGTCGTATCGGGATGCGCAAAAAATTAAAGGCGCTGGCGATGCGAAGGCGACCGCCTTATATGCCGAAGCGTTTGGGCGGGATTCCCAATTTGCTCAGTTTTATCGCAGTTTGGAGGCATACCGCAGCTCTTTCAAAGATAAGAAAGACTTGATGGTGGTTGAACCCAGTGGTGAGTTCTTCAAGTTTTTGCATAAAAAGAGCCAATAAGACGACCCGCTCTTTGGGGCCTAAAAGGCCGCAGACTCAGAGTTCTGCGAGATTCCCCAGCATCGCCCATCGTCAAGCATAGTTGAGCCATAATATTAGGCATGAACCGTTGGTTATTACCTGAAGATATTGCTGATATTTTGCCAGCTGAGGCTGCCAAAGTAGAGGCTTTGCGTCGCCGCTTGCTCGATTTATATCAATCTTATGGCTATGAGTTGGTGACCCCACCCTTAATCGAGTTTCTCGATTCTTTGTTAACGGGTACTGGTGCGGACCTTAATTTACAAACCTTTAAGTTAGTTGATCAGCTCTCAGGGCGTACCTTAGGCTTGCGGGCTGATATGACACCCCAAGTTGCTCGGATCGATGCGCATTTATTAAATCGAGATGGCGTAACCCGCCTATGTTATGCGGGCTCGGTTGTCCATGCCCGCGCCAGCATTACTAGTGCGTCGCGCGAAGAGGTGCAATTGGGCGCGGAAATTTATGGTTGCGCTAGTTTGGATGCGGATTCTGAAGCGATTTCACTTTTATTGCAAACCCTGCGTTTGGCTGGGCAAGAGCAGGTCTATCTCGATTTATCGCATGCCGGAGTATTGGCTGGCGTGTTAGAGGGCGTAACGCTAACGCCTGCAGATATGCAAACTGTATATGGCTTATTGCAAAGTAAAGATCGCCCCAGTTTGGTGGCCTGGTCGCAAGCCGTGCCCACCGATTGTGCTAAAGCCTTGCTAGCACTAACGCATTTAAATGGACCGAGTAGCGAGGTTTTAAAAAAGGCCCGCAAAGGTGAATTTGCTTTGCCAAATAATCTTCAAGTACAGGAATCTTTATTGCAATTAGAAGCGTTGCTCGCGTCAATGACTGAGCTCGCGCCTACTACCGAAATGAGTATTGATTTAGCAGATTTACGCGGTTATCAATACCACACTGGGGTGACGTTTGCGGCTTATATTGCTGACTTAGCTCAGCCCATTGCGCGGGGTGGTCGCTATGATCAGGTTGGAGCTGCTTTTGGGCGCGCGCGCCCCGCAACTGGGTTTTCACTCGATTTGTTGACCTTAGCAAATCTTTCTAAGGCATCCGCTCTGCGGCCGGCAATACGTGCACCCTGGCTTTCTGATGCGGCTTTATTGGCCCAAATTTCCCAATTACGGGAGGCTGGCGAAGTGGTGATTCAGATCAAGGTGGGGGAGGAATTTTTAAGTTCCCAATTCCAGTGTGATCGAGAATTGGTTCAGCAAGGTAAAAACTGGGTGGTAAGCCCATTAAGGTCGGTAAAATAGCCCGTCTTGATCAAATTTGGATTGAATATGTCTCAGCAGCAAAGTAAGCAAAACCCTGGCCAACCCAGGTCAGCCAAACGCGGCCGAAATGTGGTGGTAATAGGCACTCAATGGGGTGATGAAGGCAAAGGCAAGGTAGTCGATTGGTTAACTGATCATGCTGCTGGCGTCGTGCGCTTTCAAGGTGGCCATAATGCGGGACATACTTTAATTATCGGTAATAAAAAAACCATTTTGCGTTTAATTCCTTCGGGAATCATGCATCCGCAGGTCATTTGTTATATCGGTAATGGTGTTGTGCTATCGCCTGAAGCACTCTTTAAAGAAATTGGTGAGCTCGAAGCCGCCGGATTAAATGTCTGCGATCGCCTGCGTATTTCTGAAGCAGCGACGTTAATTTTGCCGTATCACGTCGCAATTGATAACGCCCGCGAGAAAAAACGGGGGGCAGCGAAAATTGGCACTACCGGACGTGGCATTGGCCCCGCATATGAAGATAAAGTAGCCCGCCGTGCTTTGCGTGTGCAAGATTTGTTTTATCCCGAAAAATTTGCCGCGCAATTGCGTGAAAATTTGGAATATCACAATTTTGTTTTAACCAATTACTACGGAGCGAGCCCCGTTGATTATGAAGCTACTTTAGCTGAGGCCATGAGTTATGCAGCGCGCCTTAAGCCGATGGTTACCGACGTTTCTAGTGCTTTATATGCAGTCGAACAAGCTGGGCAAAATTTATTATTTGAGGGTGCTCAGGGTACGCTGCTCGATATTGACCACGGAACCTACCCTTATGTAACTTCGAGTAACTGTGTGGCGGGGAATGCAGCCGCGGGTTCTGGAGTAGGCCCCGATTCTTTGCAATATATCTTGGGTATTACCAAAGCCTATTGCACCCGAGTGGGCGCTGGCCCATTTCCTAGTGAGCTTTATGATTTCGATAATCCTGCGAAGCAAGACCCAGTTGGCATCCGCTTAGCTGAAGTGGGCAAAGAGTTTGGCTCAGTAACAGGCCGTCCGCGTCGCACGGGTTGGCTTGATGCGGCCGCATTAAAGCGCTCAATTCAGATTAATGGGCTAACTGGACTATGTATCACTAAATTAGATGTGCTCGATGGCCTTGAGCAGGTCCGCTTATGTGTGGGTTATCGTTTGGAGGGCAAAGAGCTCGATGTATTGCCGCGGGGTGCAGAGGCAGTAGCTTTATGTGAACCGATTTATGAAGATTTTCCAGGTTGGCAAGATAGTACTGTTGGTATTCAAAATTGGGACCGCCTACCAATTCAGGCACAACACTTTTTGCGTCGTATTGAAGAGGTCGTTGGCAAACCCATTGCCATGGTGTCGACTGGGCCAGAGCGCGATGAAACCATTTTGGTGCACCATCCTTTTGAAGCGACGCATTAAGCGGTAATGTGTAATTTATAGGCTATTTTTATTGTGAGATTTATTTAAAGGTTTTTATCATGACTGTACGTATTAACTGTTTTGGCTTGCAGGTTGCCGATTCGCTTTACCGTTTTATTGAGGATAAAGTGTTACCAGGTCTGCAGATTAAAAGTGCTGACTTCTGGAAGGGCTTTGCCGCAATTGTTAAAGACTTAACCCCAATTAATGACGCATTGCTAGCCAAGCGTGATCGAATCCAGCGTGATTTAGATAAATGGCACCAAACTCATCCAGGCCCAATCAAAGATATGCCTGCGTATCGCCAGTATCTAAAAGAAATTGGCTATATAGATGAGATACCAGCCAATGTAGTGGCTTCTACCCAGAACGTCGATGATGAGCTTGCTCTCCAAGCGGGCCCCCAGTTGGTTGTTCCTGTGCTCAATGCGCGCTATGCTTTAAATGCAGCTAATGCTCGTTGGGGCTCTTTGTATGACGCGCTCTACGGTACAGATGTTTTGTCTGAAGAGGATGGTGCTACCAAAGGCGGAGCGTTCAATCCAATTCGTGGCGCTAAGGTTGTAGCCTATGCGCGGCAGTTTTTAGATCAGGCTGCACCTTTGCTTAAAGCTTCATATAGCGATGTGGTGGCTTATACCGTGGTAGCCAATAAACTGGCGGTAAAGTTAAAAGATGGTAGCACTACTGGCTTGCTTGATGAAAAACAGTTTGTGGGCTACCAAGGTGATCCTGCCGCACCTTCATCTGTTTTACTACGCAATAATGGTATTCATATTGATATTGAAATTGATAAGACGAAAACCATCGGTGCTAGTGATTTAGCTGGTGTAAATGATGTCGTACTAGAAGCTGCGCTCTCTACCATTCTGGATTTGGAAGATTCAGTAGCGGTTGTTGACGCCGATGACAAAGTACTCGCTTATGAGAACTGGTTAGGTATTCTCAAAGGGACCTTAGTTGAAGAGGTGAGTAAGGGTGGCAAAACTTTTACCCGCCGCCTCAATCCAGATCGTCAATACAAAGCCGGTATTGGCGCAGTAAATGCAAAAGATGGCTTGGTGACCTTACATGGCCGATCACTATTATTCCTGCGTAACGTTGGTCACCTGATGACAAATCCTGCCATCATTACTAGTGAAGGTAAGGAAGTTTACGAAGGCATCTTAGATGCAGTCGTGACCGTATTAATTGCTTTATATGATATTAATCGCCCAGCAGCACAAGCGATTGGCAATACCCGTAAAGGTTCTGTATACATTGTTAAGCCTAAAATGCACAGTCCTGAAGAAGTTGCATTTGCTAGCGAGCTCTTTAGCCGTGTTGAGAAATTGCTTGGCTTGCCAGAGAACACCGTCAAATTAGGCATCATGGATGAAGAGCGGCGCATGAGCGTCAATATTAAAGCTGCCATTGCGGCAGCTGGTGCACGCGTTGCTTTTATTAACACTGGCTTTTTAGATCGTACTGGCGATGAAATTCATACTGGTATGTATGGCGGTGCCATGGTCCGTAAAGGCAAGATGAAGGTCGGCAAATGGTTCAATGCGTATGAGCGCCGCAATGTATTGGCCGGCTTAGATTGTGGTTTACGGGGTCGCGCACAGATTGGTAAAGGCATGTGGCCTGCACCAGATCTCATGCGAGAAATGGTGGAGCAAAAAATCGCCCACCCTCAATCGGGCGCCAATACGGCCTGGGTGCCATCACCTACAGCTGCGACCTTGCATGCCATGCACTATCACCAAGTCAACGTGGCGAAAATTCAAGAAGACATGGAGAAAAAAGATACTGCAGCCGAGTATGAATCGTTAATGGATGATTTATTGACTGTGCCAATTGCGCTCTATCCAGATTGGACTAAAGAAGAGATTCGCGAGGCGCTTAATAATAATTGCCAAGGTATTTTAGGTTATGTTGTTCGTTGGATTGATCAAGGTGTTGGCTGTTCCAAGGTGCCTGATATTTACAACGTTGGATTGATGGAGGATCGCGCTACATTACGTATCTCTAGTCAACATATTGCCAATTGGCTGCTGCACAAAATTGTGACTATAAATGATGTTAATGAAGCTTTGCAACGGATGGCTAGCATTGTTGATATGCAAAATGCAGGTGATCCCCTCTACAAACCAATGATGCCCAATTACAAAGACTCATTCGCTTTTCAGGCAGCAAGTGACTTGATCTTTAAAGGACTCGAGCAGCCTAATGGTTACACTGAGCCTCTGCTGCATGCGTGGCGTAGGAAAGTAAAAGGGGTTTAAAACTTTGAATACTCTTTATTTACAAAATTGAGATTTTCAAAAAGAACATCGTCATTAAATAATCTAGATGTCATAAATTCTGGAAGCAGTTCGTCAATTTCTTTAAGAGATGCCTGCCCCTCATAACACTCGTGGTTACTATATTCAGTGTAAAGAAAATGTGTTCTTTTTAAGGCCTCAGGACCACTTATAATCATATCTGATTCCGCGCCTTGAATGTCTGCCCAAATTAAATCAATATATTCAATATTATATTCAGTGAGCCAATCGTCCAAACGAACCATTTGAACTTTTATTTGAGAATCAAACTTAACCCAAGGATAAATTTGTAAATGGGCTTTTGGTATTCTGATTGACCCTGATTGGTCCCAATCTGCATTTTCATCATATCCTGAAGACTGGTAGAAAGTTATTGGTCCATTGACTCTGCCGATGGCACATTCGAATAATTTAACGTTTGGATGATTAATTCTTTCCTTAAATTTTTTAATTGCCCTTGGATCAGGTTCAAAACAAAAGATTTTCGCATTAGGCATAAATCTAAGAAAATTTTCTGTAGTTTCACCATTATTTGAGCCAATCTCGATAATTATGGGGTTATCTTTTTTTAGTAAATTAAAAACTCTAGATCCGTTTAGCCCGCCAGCCTCTAGCCGAACAGATCTAGCATCATTTTTAATTAAGGGCCGTGGATCGGAATGATTAATAATCACAGGAGGTACGGGGATATGGATAGGTGGTGGCCTTCCCATGCCGTGCCACCAAGGTGTAGAAGGAATTACATCTGCGAGCCACCAGGCACATTCTGTAAAAGTACTCTCGTAAGAGCCGATAATCTCTTGGGACTTAGACAGGATTAATAAATCGACTGCAGCTTCAATACCTACTCGAACACTAGTTGTACTTGATGTGTGGGTTTTGGTGTGATATTTTGGGGCAGATAGTATCCTTCCAGGATAGGATAAGCTGAGGGCATTCACGACCGAAATATCATCACTAGAGACGTAAAAATGATGGCCAGGAAACTTATCCATGATTTTTTTGAACAAATTTAAATCATGAAAATGCTGGTTTCGCCATGTATTATCATGCCAAGTTCTAATATGAACGCCAATAAATTTTGGATGATTTTTTATGAATTGATTTACTAACTCTAAAATTGTTGGATTAAATATAATTTTTTTGAAGTATTTTTTAAATTGAAAAATTACCTCATCCTTAATATTTTCAAATTGGTAATCTATGTTACTGCTTAGATACCAAAAATTACCATTATCGGCATTCAAAAATTCCCGGTAAATTTTAAGTTTATTAAATTTATCCGCTGGTTCGTGGGCAGCTAAAATCCACGTGCTTAAATGAGTATCTTTATTTTTAGGGCTAAAAGTATTATTAATTGAAAAAATATGACTATGAGGATTTATTAGCATAACAAAATCCTCAATTTGGTCTGCCAATTTAAGCCCAGATACGATATTTTTTAGTTGGTTACCCAAGCCAAATGGGTTATCTATGATGATTGTCAATTAAAATTTCTTAATCTTGAATGAAAATTTAAATTATATTGTTTTAAATTTAAACATGCTTTGGTGAGCCATAATTCTGATGTACTTGATTCATTTTTTTGTATAAATTTTCAAGATTAGTAGTTATAGCTTTAGTATCAAAAAGAGGGGTGGTAAAGCGATGATTCCTTAGCCGATGCTTTACTGCACTTAATTTATCTTTATTTGTGGCTAATTCAATAGCTAATAATTCGTATTCCGCTCTTGAGTTCGTAATTAATTCCGGAAGATTTATTGCCGTCAAGAGGCTGCTAGCAACGCGACTGGCAAATGACTTGCCCATGATAGTAATTAATGGTAGGCCAGCCCAAAGGGCATCGCTTGCTGTGGTATGGGCGTTGTAGGGAAAGGTATCTAGAAAGAGATCCGCCAATTGATATCGCTCAATATGCTCAGTCTGGGGAATTCGTTTTGCAAAAATGAGCCTATCGCCAGCTATATTATGGTTAGCGAAATGTTTCTGAAGGTTTTGCTTTGCTTCCTTAGTATCCTCAAGAAGCCATAAAACCCCGTTCGGTACAGCCTGAAGAATTTTGATCCAAGAGGTAAAAATTGCCGGAGTAATTTTGAAATTATTATTAAAACAGCAAAACACAAACTGATCATCTCTTAGCCCATATTGATGTCTTGTCAGCTTATTTTCTGGAATTGTTCTTTTGTGATCATTGGGTTGGTATGAGTTAGGTAAATAAACAATATTTTCAGAATAATGAATAAAGCTTTCCAATGGAATTAAAATTGGATCTGCAATTAAGTAATCGTAAAAATGTGAGCCCATAGTTCCAGGGTACCCTAAGTAGTTCACTTGTATAGGCGCCAATCGCTGGGCAAAAATATTAGCCCTATTTGAGCGGGTGTTACCTGTTAAATCAACCGCTATATCGATGCCTAAGCTTCTTGATAGCCCAATAATTTCTTCATCCGACTTATCATTCACATCGATAAATTGCTTAAAGGTCATCTGCAAACGATGATTCATTGCGTCGTTTACCGGGGGAGCTAGGATAAAGGCGTATATCTCAAATTGATTTTCATCATGCAATTCAAATACACCAACCATAAGACTCATCACTGCGTGCTCATAAAAATCAGTCGAAAAATAGCCTATACGAATTTTTCTCTTTTGGGGTCTACTAAAAAAAGGGATCTGTTGATGATCGTTTTCTGCATAAATAGTATTTAATTGATTTTTATTCCAGCTTTTACTGGCCTGATGGAGTAGAGAAGGGTCATCTACAATAGCCAGCAACCAAAATGGGCTACCAACACATTCATTATTTTGAATTTTTACTTTAATTAGAGATAAAAGATTGTCCAAGTTATCCCATTCGCAAATTAGTAATTGAAGATAAACAAGAAATCCGCTGGGATAGTCCAGATGCTCATCTATCGAGACTGCTTGTTTTAGCGCATGAAAGGCTTCTTGGTATTCTTTTAATTCATAAAAAGCCATTGCTTGGTTAAAGTAAGCCACTGCAAAATCAGCTTTTAAATTAATCGCTTGCTGATGAGAAGTAAGGGCTAATTTGAATTGATGCAGCTTACCAAGGATAACCCCACGGTTTGTCCAAGCCTCATGGTCCTTTGGGTTGAGCGCCAGCACTTGATCGTAGGCGGCTAAGGAAGGGGCTAACTTCTGCAAATGATAGAAGGTTAGGCCCTTATTAAACCAAGCTTCTGGGTAATCTGGCTTCAGGGTAATGGTCAACTCATAGGCTGCCAGCGCCCCTATATAATTTTTAAGATAAAAAAGGAGATTCCCTTTATTATAAATAGCTGGGTAATACGTTGGTTCGGCTTTTAGAGATAAATCATAGGCTTGGAGCGCTTCTTCAAAATGGCCCCGCCTTTTAAGCTCTAAGCCGCGCATCATCCAGGTTTGAGCCAGTGACATGATTGGTTAAAATTTAGAGTAAATTAAATTGAACATGCCATATTAGTGTAAACAATTATCAGGGTATAAATAGACAATGAATTGGCTTGAAGGCGAGGAAGCTCAAAAAAAGCTGCTTGCCATTACTCATAGTGGAAAGCCAGATATGCGTCTTTACTTTCGTAGGGCTAATTGTAGTGGGCTTTCTTTTAAAGCATTAATGATTATGGAATGTGAGTTTGAAGACATTCAATTTGAAGGATGTAATTTAGAGGACACTATGTTCTCGGACTGTAAGTTCACTCGCTGTAGCTTTAATGACGCAAATCTTCAAAATGCTACTTTCTTCAAAACACCCATGACTGACTGCACTGCCGTCAAAGCAAGGGGTTATCGGTGGTCGGTTTTACAAAGTGCTGTTAATAATTTAGATGCTACCGATGCGGTTTTACCAGAGGCAAAATTTATACAAAGCCCCATGAAAGATGTTAATTTAACTAGAGCAAATCTTGATAATGCAGGTATGCCACTATCAGCTCAAACGAGAACAAATTTTACTGGGGCTTATTTAAAGCAAACGATTTTATTTAATATTGATTTACGCACCTGTATTTTTTTAGGAGCGAATGCCTCGTTTACAGTGTTTTCTAGCTCAATAATTGATGGGATGAATTTTTCTAATATGAATTTAACGCACGCCCAGTTTAGTAAAAGTCAATTAAAAAATACTAACTTCAGTGGGAGCCAATTAATGGGTGCTTGTTTTACTGATTCGATCTTAAGTGGTGCTCAATTAAATCATTGTAATATGGTTAATACGACCTTTATGCGTTGTAATTTAAATGGCGCTAAATTAGATCAGTCTATTTTTAATAATGCTCAGTCAACACGAAGTACTTTTGTTAAGGCTTCTTTAGTTGGGCTTGAAGCCTCCAGGTCAGTTTGGCATCATGCAGATTTGCAGGCAGCCGATTGTAGAAAAGCTGTTTTTAATCAAGCTGATTTAATTGGCTCAAATTTAACCGATGCTAATTTTGCGGGTAGTTCTTTATATGAGACACGTTTAGATTTGACTAATCAAACTGGGACAAAATTTGATTTTTCAGCATTTGCCACCACCAGACCGCCAGATAAAAATTACGCAGCTTTTGTGATGGCTAACTCTTAATATGGGAAAATGAATAATGGACTTTCCAAAAACTGATCATTTAGTCGCCGTTGATAGTGAAGTACGGTTAGTTAAAACCGCTATTATTTCGGTTGATCCCTTACGCATTAAAAATAATGCTCCCGCTCTACTCTCTGCCAGTTGTTTGGTAGAGCCAAGAGTTGGCGATATGGTTATTTGCGCTCTTGCAGGAGATGGCCATGCTTATATCTTATCAATCGTAGAGCGATTAGAGCCTAATAAGGAATCCGTTTTGCATTTTAGTGCGCCGTTAGAAATAATTACCCCTTCCTTGAGTATCAAAAGTATCGAGATGGCGGTGTTCTCGGAAAAGGTAGAGTGCCATATTGGCAAATTGAAACGGGTTGTTGACTCGGTAGAGGACTTTGTAGAGAACTGTTTAGTTAGTTTCGGTACATTTTTTATGCTAGCAAAAAGAAGCATTAAGAGGGTAGAGGAATTGGACGAAACACGCGCAGGGCATCTAAAACTCGAAAGCCCTACCTTATTAGAAATGAATGGCGCTGTCACTGCTATATCTGGTGAGGAATTAATTAAGATGCAAAGTAAACAAATTCATATGGGTTAGCAGCATGGCTAATAGTAACTTCGGCTCTTATCAATTTCAGGTTTCATCAAGTCAGAATCCGAACTTTCAGGTATCAGCCATCGATGGGCAGGAGAGATTAGGCCAACCTTATTATTTTGATATTGATGTTGTTTCAAAAGTAGTGGGACTGAACTTGGAAGAGTTGATGGGTAAGCCGGCAATGTTGACTATATCCCCCCCTTGGAATGGAAAGTCTAATTCTTATCATGGCATTGTTACCCGCGCTGAAAGTTTTAGCACGACCCTAGATAAATACATGCATTTTCGTTTGCGTATTGAGCCTTCGATTACTCAATTGAGGCAAACGATATTAAATTATGTTTATACCAATACAACCCAGGGCTATAACTTAACAAGTCTCTTAACCACTGTTTTTAATCGTTACTCTTTTCAGTCTGGAACTAATTATCAATTTACCCTGAATCCGCCAATTATGACGCGGCAATTTATTATGCAATTTCAGGAGAGTGATTTCGATTTCATGCAGCGGTGGCTGGAATATGAAGGGGCTTTTTATTACTTTAAACAGGGAAGTTCATGTGAGGAAATGGTCATCATTGATGACAATATGAGTTTTCCTGCATCTATAGTGAACTTAAAATATATTCAGCAAGGCACCATGAATAAAACTCAGTCTAGTGAAGCTTTGATGAGTTTTAATGCCGTACAAAGCTTAAATATGAATACGGTGCAATTGCAAGACTATAACTATCAGCATGCCCAGGATATAGTCGACGGAAAGAAGCAAAATAATAAGGCTCTATGGGGACAGCATTTTATTTTTGGTGGTAATTTATTGAAGAATAGTAATGCCAAAAAATATGCTGAGTTACGTATTGAGGCGGGCTCCACCTTTGGAATGGTTGTTCGCGGTAAAACCTTTGTGACAGGAATAGCACCGGGCACACTTATATCTGTTAGCAACCACCCAGTGAATTCCCTAAATGCGAAGTTTAGAGTTGTGGCGGTGCATCACCGTGGTAGCCAATCAGGTTTTGGCTTAAATGCTGCCCCGCAAGATACTGCTGATGGAGAGGGCGCGAATTTTTATACCGCGGACCTGGAAGTTATTCCATCTGACGTTCAATTTCGTCTGTCACAAACAACCCCGTGGCCTAAGATCGCTGGTTTTTTGCCAGGCATTATTGATGGCGATGGCGATTCTTCTATTCCTCAGTTGGATAGTCAAGGGCGCTATAAAGTTAAATTTCCTTTTGCGGCTAACTCTTATTCAGCGGGTAAGGCATCGACGTGGATTCGGATGGCAACTCCCTATGGCGGGGGTGGCGAGCAGGGTAATTCTGGACTCTCATTTCCCCTGTTAATTGGTACTGAAGTTATGCTCACTTTCAATAATGGTGATCCTGACCTGCCAGAAATTGCAGGTGCTTTAGCTAACTCCATTACGCCAAATGTGGTTAACAATCAAAATCCGTCTGTCAACCAGATGATTTCTCATGCAAATAATCAATTCCAGTTGGATGATACGGCCAATACCAGTGGCGTTCGCTTTCTCTCCAACCAAGGATCTATGATGTTTTTGGGTGCTTTTGGGGGTAAGTTTGGAGCCGGTAGCGATGGGGAGGGAGAATAGGCGACTGTTAGTTTTTTATAAGCCATCGTTCTCTGTTCGTCTTAAATGCTCAAACCTTCTTTGTATGTTTTTCAGTGGATTTCAGATCTCGGTGGAGCAGACACACGCTTAAAAGATTTACTTCTACTTCTAAAAAATGATTTTGATATTACTTGTATCCCCAATGATGATTTCCGCCTAAAGGAAAAGCACAATACTGATTTTTTGGATAAAAATGGTATTAAATACACCTCATTTTCAAATCTAAGCCCAAGATTAAATGGTTATGCGTATGCAAACTGTAATTTTAGAATATTTGAGGAAAAGCATCGTATTCAATTCATCCAGGAGTCTGGCCTGAAATTTATTTGGTCAAACGATATGATGTGGCATACCCCTGATGAGCTTAAAGCTGTTGCCTTAGGTCAAATTAATTGCATACTTTTTACCTCGCCATTTCATAAGTCGCTCATGGCTCCTAGTGTTTTAGACGCCAACCCAAGTCAAGCAATTGCAGTATTAGAAAACTATTTTGACTCTGATTCTTGGATTTACTTTGACCGCCCTCAAAAAACCTCGGTCACTTGTGGAAAAATTAGTCGTGCAGACACAATGAAATATTCAGAAGACTTTCCAATTTTTTATGAATCAGCCACTCGTAATTTACCCGTAGATTTTAAAATCATGGGCTGGAATGATTCACTTCAAAAAAAATATGCTTGGTTTAATTTTTCAAACTCCTGGGAATTTTTACCTGAGAATGGTATGAATACCCAAAAATGGTTAGAAACGATTGATATTTATTTATACAATTGCAACCATAAATTTATAGAAAATCAATCTCGGAGCTTAATAGAGGCGCAACTAACTGGGTGCCCAATTGTTGCTCCGAATCAATGGAATTTCCCCAATATGGTTTGGAATCAAAGAACTGGGTATTTATGGGATACCCTAGAGGATGCTCAAGAAGTTTTATCGATATTGATGAACCATGATTTAAGAAAGCAAAAGGGATTATTGGCTTCTGAATTTACACGTGATCTTTGGTGCAATGTAAAAGTAGCCAAAGAAAATTGGTTTAAGATAATTCATATAGTTAACATATAAATATATTTTTAAAGGGATTTAAATTAAGACTTTAATTTGGTCGGTAGCCTGGGGTGATTATCGCTATATGTTGCAATCGCTAGTTGCGTCGGTTAAGGGCGTTGGGCTCAACTATGATTTTTTAACATTTTCCGATGAGCCGATTGCCCGTGCTATTTCCTGTCCATTAGATTCTGAAATTAATTTAGATTTTCATCAAAAGTGGAAATTTCATTATCTGTATAAATTGCGTGAATTAGATTACGACAATTTTATATTTATTGATAGCGACCATTATTTCGTAAGAAAACCAACTATAGCCTTACCCGATTTATTAGCGGGAGATTCTTGGCATACTTTTTTAGAGTCTCCCATTAATTCGCCCTCCACTAAAAGGCCTGATTGGTGGAGTATGCCAAATAGTATGATGGTTGACTTATGGCGCAGTTTTGGAGTTAAGCAAAAAATTTTATACAACACTAATGGCGGGTTTTTTATTTGCAAAAAAAATATGATCGAGCAAATTCTTGCTACTTCTATACTATTTGATGAGCACCAGAACGCTTATGGACTTAGTTTGCCCGAAGAAGTGACTGACGCGGTATTAACCCATTTATTTAGCCTGGATTACTGCAAACATCTTCACTCAAGGCACATTGATCACTGGGCAAGCGAGTGGACTAATGCTTTGGGCGGTAATCTACCAGATGGAAGTAACTGGGAGTTTGAAGAATATATGACAAGAGAAAGGTCGATAGTTAACCCTGCAATTGTGCATGCCATGAGGTCAAAGGTGGCTTTGATTGACAAGGGTAGGGCTATTTTAGGTCAGAAAATTGACTCAGTTTCCTTTACGCCATGGCCTGAGGCAAAAGCAAGCTTAAATAAAAGCTATTAGACTTAAAGGTATCCAATGGAGTGGTTAAGGCGGCCCTATTTCTTTATCTTTTCTAATATTTTTTTGAAAATAATTTGTAGGTTTGATCGATAATGTATCTATCGCTTAAGTCAGTCTTATTTTTTAAACTTAGTTTCCCCTAAAAACAGTTATGGATCGATCGAAGACAGATAAGATTAAAAAAAGTGCGGCAGCCGTCTTTGCGCCTAGTAGTAGTTCGTCCAGTTCAAGCTCTAGTAGTAATTCCAATAGCAGTTCTAGTTCTACGCAAGAATCATTGCCTCCCGCGCTTCAGAAGGCCTGGTCATATGTTATCCCAAATTTTGATACCATGCCAGCACAAACCCAAGAGTTTATTGCTGCTACATTACCATCCTTAGTAGAGGCCGCACTCAATTGGATGGCGCAAAATAGTTCGTCAAGCTCATCAGGGGGTTCGGGTGTTTCATCAAATCACCATATGGGAATGGTCACCCCCGGTATGGCATATCAGGTATCGGGCTCTCACCGCTGGGATGCAGCAGGGGGCAATCGGCTGCAAGCGACTACCGGGGCTCATTTTCAAAATACTGGCCAGGTATTTCAACATGTTATAGGCGAGGGCTTAACGTCCGCTCAGCGTGAAGCTTATGCTGCCAGCTACGTCAATATATTGGGGCAAAGTGTTAAGCAACAATCTGGTGATGATTGGGAAGCAATCGGGGGAACAGTTTATTCAATCGTTGGCACTAATAGTTTAGCCTCAAGTTCTAGTTCAGGCTCCAGCTCCAGCTCCCCTTATGCATTTCAGCAGGCGATTTATGGTTCGCGTAATGTTTATGTTGATGCTAATGATGTATTGACTGCTGCAACCTTAACAGAAAACTATGGTACTTCGAGTACTAGTAGTTACACCCATAGCCAAACCGTCATGGGCAGTCAAAACATTTATGTTTCAAATAATCACACTTTTGCTGTCAATGGCGTAACAATTCATACATATGGTTCTGCAGGCCCCGGACCCACTTATTCAAGTTCAAGTTCTTCTAGTTCTTCTTCATCTTCGTCATATGTGCAGATAGTAATACCACAAGCTTTTAATCAAATTTCAGCTATGGGCGAAGGCTCTTCCTCCAGTAGTTCAAGTCAGGATTTTGATACACCTCCTCCAACTACTGGTGGGGAATGGGCTTCTTCCACTTTAAATGTAGCATTTACTTTGGGCGCAAGTAGTGGCGCAGCATTCATACCAGCCCTAGCAGAGATTATTGCCAATTCTGGTGCAGATAACATGCCTCCATTCGTTGAATTTACGGTTAATCAAGGCAGCGCATCAAATCAAACCTATGGTGGCCAGTTTAATTTTTACCAAAATGTTTACAACAGCTCTTATATGGGTGGAACTAATAACACCACAGAGGGGATGGGAAGTGCGACGACATTAGGGATGTCGAGTGGAACGATTATAGGTTTGAAGGCGGATACTATTGTTGGTGCTTCTATGCCATTAACTACCTTGATCATGGAAATGAAAATGATTGAGCAAAAATTGGTGATAGTCGACTGGGCTTCTCACACAACCAACATTAAAATGACTGGCCTAATGACGGTGAGCCCCGGAGCGGCTAGTGGTGCAGTTGCTGCTACGGCAGCTGATACGGCTGCCGAAGCTAAAACGGCAGCAAGTATTTCAAAGGCAGTTATGGAGTTAGCCGCGAATATATCTGAAAAAGGCGCAGAAGAATCAGCTGATATTGCACTTGAAGCGTCTATGGAATCTGATGAGGCCGCTGAAGATACTGCAAGGCTTGCGGATGAAGCAAATACATCTTATAAAACTGCATCAAGTGCACAAAAACTGGCAGCAAGCACCAATGATATGGTCACTACTTTTTCAAAATATGGCTTATTGGGCTTCACTAAAATGGCACCAGATACTATCTTGACTATTAATGGGGTAGCTAGAGCTATTTTTGCTGGTGCGAGCGCAGGTGCTACAGCAGCTGCAATTGGCACGGATCAAGATGCCATTACCGATATGGACCAAGGTAAGAGTGGTAGCTCTGATGAGAGTAGCTCTAGCTCTTCTGATGGTTCATCAAGCTCTACCTCTGATAGTTCATCTAGCTCTTCTGATAGCTCCTCTAGTAGTGGCTCAAGCTCTTCCTCTGATAAGAGTAGCTCTAGCTCCTCTGATAGTTCAAGTTCTTCAGGTAGCTCATCAAGTAGTGGCTCTAGCTCTTCTTCAGATAAAAGCAGCTCTAGCTCTTCTTCAGATAAAAGCAGCTCTAGCTCCTCTGATAGTTCA
>Ga0214919_10002650_pt1 | contig 27835 bp, 30 predicted proteins | sample LL1503_MetaG_FD_177994 | JGI IMG/M metagenome (GOLD analysis project Ga0214919, IMG submission 177994) | Freshwater microbial communities from Lake Lanier, Atlanta, Georgia, United States - LL-1503 | ecosystem: Environmental > Aquatic > Freshwater > Lake | place: USA: Georgia | collected...
GATCAAGCAAACCGCCATCAGATAAAACAATGGCGCATGGATGCATTGATAGATGCCGTGGCAAAGCATCTAACCGTTCAGCTAGTGCAATTGTCATTGCAGTTAATGGCGCAGAGATATTAAGGCAGCGCAGCTCAGGTAAGTTCTCTAGGGTTTTTGAGATATTGCGTGCTCTCACATGTGGCATCGACTTTGCCAACATATCAATCTCCATGCCAGGTAAACCCAGCGCTGCCCCTGCATCTCGTATTGCATGACGAGCCCGGTATGTATCAACCATGGCAACGGTTGCACATCGAGATTGATTACCCGGCACATCCCAATCAGTATTGCCATAGCGTTTAAAAACCATGTCATAGATTTCAAGTCGTCTATGTGATTCAACATCAATATCAATATCGGGCAAAGCTGCGCGCAGCGGTGAGCAAAAGCGCTCCATCAATAGACCATGTTGTAGTGGATCAACGCCTGAGATTCCAAGTAAGTGGCAGATCAAGGAACCTGCACCGCTTCCCCGTGCTGCAACTCGAATACCAGCACCACGTGCCATGTCACAGATATCGGCAACAGTTAAAAAATATGATTCAAAGCCAAGGGTTGCAACTGTTGATAGCTCATCATCAAGGCGTGTGCGAGCTTTTTTAATCATCGCGCTATCGCTATAGCGCCAGTTAATTGCAGCTTCACTGCGAGTGCGCAGCAATACGCGCATTTCATGAGCTGAATCTGCCCCCACCACATGGGCTTCAGGTAGATGGGCACCACCTAAACCAATATCGCGCTGAGGAGATAACAAAGAGCGCTCTGCCCATGCACGCGTTGTTGCTAGTAATTGCCGTGGTGTTCGCTCCCCTGCAGCCCGTGCAATTTCACCGGCCAGTGAAATCATTTCATCACTTGATTTTAAAAAGCCTTCAGCATTGTGTCGCTCGATATGGCGCGGATGCAACGGCACTAGCTGGCGAGCGCAATCTAAAACATCTGCTAGAGGGCCATCGGCCCTATCGCGCATGCGAACTGCGTTAGTGATGATGGCATCAATATCGTGATCACGGGCGAAAATTAAGGATTTTGCCGCATGGGATGTGGAGCGCGCACCTTTACCCGCCACAAGATGTGAAACACATTCAATGGCATTATCTGCAAATAAATCACGGGTTTGATTAAAGGCGGTGAAAGCTGCATCAATGCGATTATCGGTAATGAGTGAGCCCACTAGCGAGTGTGGTCCATGCAGGGCATAGACGTTAGTGCTGTAATGGCTAAAGCGTTGTAAGAAATCAAGGGTCAGAACCAGATTGCGGTTATCACTTGTCATTGCCAGAGATGTCAGCAACCTACATAGCGAGCGCCATCCCCCATCACTATGTGCCAAAAGAGTCAGGCGATTATTACTGCCACCCATATCAACTGCCAGATTGACTCCAATAATTGGCGCGATACCACAATCAACACAGCTTTGCGCAAAGCGAATTGCACCGGCTAAACCATCACGATCAGTTAATGCCAGCGCCGGCATCTCAAAAGCAGCAGCGCGTTCTACTAAATCAGCTGGTTGTGTTGTGCCGTATTTGAGTGAATAAGCACTGGCAACGTTGAGGTGAATAAAGCTCATACGTTACGGATAATCCATTGACCGCTAACTTCATCGCGCTCTAATTCAAATGTTGTTAAGGCCCCAATGGGCGCAGCCTCCACGCGCCACAGCGCACGTGCTTGATCATCCGGTCTGTACTTGCCATCGCTAATGCGATTCCACCAACCGCCTGCTTCACACCATCTGGATAAGACTGCATGAATGCGAAAGCGCCGGCCCTTAAAGGTGAATTCAATAGGCGTTGTTGCACCATCGATGGTGACATCGTGGGCGGGATTGACCTGTGTCATGAGAGGGGCGAGAGACCTTTCTAGTATTCGAACAGATGTTCGAAAAATAGACCCCTGGACTGACAAATAGCAAGTGCACAGGCGTGTCGTGGCTCTAGGTAGTTGAACTTTCAACTACTATTGACCTGTTCGTATTCACCCACCTAAGGAGCTCCATGAACGCAGTACTCGTAATCGCTCGCATCTTATTTGCTGGCCTCTTTATCACATCAGGAATTAGCCATCTCACCAAGCTCGATGCCATGACTGGCTATGCCCAATACAAGAAGGTCCCAGCTGCAAAGCTGAGCGTGATCCTTTCAGGTCTGATGATTCTTGTTGGCGGCCTCTACATTGCATTTGGCGTTTATGCAGATCTTGGCGCGCTACTTATCGCTATCTTTTTAATTCCAACTGCCTTCATGATGCATGCATTCTGGAAAGAAAGTGATGCAACAGCTAAGCAGAATGAATCAATTGGGTTCTTCAAAGATCTCTCTCTTGCAGGAGCGGCGCTTATCATCTTTGTACTAGTTGGATCTGGTGCAGATTTTGGACCAAGCATTACAGCAGCATTCTTTAGCTTGTAAAAAACTAGTCAGTAAAGCCCCTGCAGAAATAATCTGTGGGGGTTTTACTTTTTGATAATGTGAGATTGATACCCGGCAAGTAACAACATCAGCACCGGATACATCATTGCAACAGGAAGTGACATCAGTTGGGCAAGAGCGCCAGTGACAGAGGGACCAATGAAATAACCAGCAATACCAATTACTCCCACGCGCGCAATAGCAACTGATGATGCAATCCCAGGTACCTCAGAGGCTGCCAAAATATAGGCAGGAAACATGGGGCCAATACCTAAACCAGCACAAGCAAAACCCATATTGACAATAATCAATGCTAGAACTGGTTGTGTGTCAGAGAGTGGCACAGCGATTGCAATGCCAGCACCTAAACCAATTCCACCTAAATAACCACCGTAGAGCACTGTCTTTCTAGGACCAAAGTGATCTAGTGCTCTATCACCTAAAAAGCGGGCAGTAATCATTGCTAGTGAAAAGACAGCAAAAGCTGAAGCGTTAACACCAAGCCCAAAGCCCATGTCATCGCGCAGCAAGATTGCGCCCCAATCACTGGCAGCACCTTCTGCAATAAGGCCACCAAGTAAACCAATGCCCATCCCCCACAGTGGTAGAACTGATTTTCCAAAGAGCGGAATCTTGGCTTCGGTCTCTTCTTCCCCACCACTGTGTTCATCTAATTCTGCAGAAAGGAGCATGCGCATAGCTGGAATAAATAGGAAGAAGCAGACCATGCCTACTCCAACTAAGTTATCGCGAGGTGAGACATGCTTGGCAATGGATCCACCTAAGACAGTTGTTGCAAAAGCACCTGATGACCACAGGGCATGAAATGAAGACATGACGCGACGCCCTAAGAGTTTTTCAATAACAACTGCTTGGGTGTTAGAAGCAATATCCATACTGGAATACCCAAGGCCCATGATGAAGAGACCAAAAATTAAAGTAATCGGAGAAGTTGAAAAACCCATCAAGATTAAACCAATGGGCATGATGATGATGGCAACTCGAATAACTGCTTGAGTGCCATAAGAATGAACTAAGCGCCCGGCCAGCTGTGCACCAATGATTGCACCAGCTGTGCTGGAAATAAGGATCAATCCCAGCTGTCCGTTATTGAGACCATTGGCATCACGAATCTCAGGGATGCGTGCGACCCAGGCCATGGAGACAACACCCATTAAGAAAAAGGTCGCCAAAAGCCCTTTACGCGCACGTGATGCAACGGCAATTAAATCATCGCTCATAAGGTGCTAAAGGTAACTGACAATGAGGCAAGAGTCTGTTTACACTGCCTCATGTTTTTCTCCTTCATGCCCAAAAGAAGTGAGTTTTCAGCCAATCGTAAAGATTTCATGAGCGATCTCATCTCTGGGCTCACTGTTGCCATAGTGGCTCTGCCCCTTGCGATTGGTTTTGGAATCACATCAGGGATGTCTGCAGCTGCTGGTTTAACAACGGCGATAATTGCAGGTTTTCTAGCCGCACTCTTTGGTGGATCTAAATATCAAGTCAGTGGGCCAACAGGTGCCATGACAGTTATTTTGATTCCAGTTATTCATACCTATGGAGTTGGAGCAATCCCAACTCTTGGACTCATGGCTGGTGTCATGGTCATCGCTATGGCTGTGTTTGAGTTAGGCGCAGTCATAAATCGTGTGCCATGGACTGTGGTTGAAGGTTTTACAGTTGGTATTGCTCTTATCATCTCATTTCAACAAATTCCCCTTGCACTTGGCATTGCACAAGGAGATGGAGAGAAAAGCTATATCGTCGCGTGGAACACGATAAAAGATGCACTCCATGCTGGACCTAATTATCCCTCAATCTTAGTAGTTCTCATTACGCTAATCATTAAGTTTTCCTGGCCACACCTAGTTCAGTCTTTGAGATGGACAATACATATCCCAGCCAGTTTCATTGCACTTGTCTTAGTGAGCGCACTTGTTAAAGTGTTTTCGATTAATATAACCACTATTGGAAATATCCCCCGTGCACTTGGCAATTATCACAAACCCATCTTTGATCATGTAGCCACGCTACTTATTCCTGCTTTATGGATAGCCTTACTTGCAGCCGTTGAATCCTTGCTCTCAGCCCGTGTGGCCGATGGTCTTGCCCATAATAAAGAGAGATTTGAACCTAACCGAGAACTCTTTGGACAAGGTCTGGCAACTCTTGCCGCATCCCTTCTTGGTGGAATGCCGGCAACAGGTGCGATTGCTAGAACTAGCGTGAATGTGAGATCTCACGCCCAATCACGAATGGCCTCTATTTTTCATGCTCTAGCACTTCTCTTTATCGCCCTCATTGGCGCTCCACTAGTGAGTCAAATTCCAACGGCAGTTATCGCTGGTTTATTGTTAGGAACTAGCTATCGAATTCTAAACCCGACATCGATAATGGAATCACTGCGCACGACAAAGGCAGAAGCTTTCACATTAATTCTCACTGCGATTAGCACCGTCGCAATTGATTTAATTTGGGGTATGGCCATAGGCATTGTTCTACATATGATTTTGGCACACTACTCTAAAAAGCCTTCTGCGATATAGAATCACACCCATACCAACTCACTTAGGAGCTCTCCGTGGACAACATCACCGCCTTTAATAATCACCTTCCAGTCAAGGTTCGCTTTGGAGAAGGTGTGGCACAGACATTGCCCGCAGTTGTTGCAGAGCTTTGTGCCAGTAAAGTATTTTTGATGGTTGATAAAGATATTGAGAAGTTCAATCCAGCTGCAGCAAAGCTCATCGATCAAATCAAGGCTGCATCAGGCATCACTGTTACGGTCTTTGAAAAGCCAGCAGGTGAGCCAACAATTCAAATGGTTGATGATTCAATTGCAGCACTTAAGGCAGCTGGCTCTGATGTTGTTGTTGCACTCGGTGGCGGCTCAGTGATTGACACAGCTAAAGCTGCGCGTCTATGCGCCCAACTCAACTGCACCTTCCGTGAATTCCAATCACAGCCACCTGTGTATCCAGCACCAACGCTTCCTCTTGTAGCGCTGCCAACATCTGCTGGCACAGGCTCTGAAGTATCGGGTGGTTCTGTTATCTCTGATCCAGAAGCTGGTCGCAAAGCGGGTATTGCTAATGGAAACCTACGTGCACAAGTAGCACTGGTTGACCCAGTCCTTACTTATTCCATGCCTCCATCAATGACAGCAAACACTGGTATCGATGCTCTGGCTCAAGCCATTGCTGGAATCATCGCTAAATGTTCCACTCCTATTGGAGATGCAATCGGTTATGAAGCAGTGCGCATGATGACACCAGCCTTAGTTGCTGCCTTTAAAGATGGCAATGACACAGTTGCTCGTGCTGGAATGGCATCAGGGAGCATGATGGCTGGTCTAACAATGAATATCTCTGACTGCACAGCAGAACACTCATTAGGCCAAGCCATCGGTGGCCTTAAGCATGTTCCACACGGCCTAACAATTGGTTTAGTTCTCGTTGAAACTCTCACTCGTGAAGCAAAGGTTGTCCCCGAGAAGATGGAGCGCATTGCAGATGCGATGGGCGTGCCACAAGATGGCACGAAGGATGGATCTCGCTGCGTGAACGCTGTGAGAAAGATCCTTGCCCAGCTGCAATTTCCCGTGCTCTCATCCCTTGGTTTTGTTGAAGGCGACATTGATGAACTAGCTGAAATCGCACTCAAAGATTTCTTTATTACACAAGCTCCAAAGCCATGGAGCAAGCAGGAAGTGGTCGATGCATTTATGTCAGCGCTAAAGCTTGAAAGCCGTGTTGCATAGACAGTGGAGGAAGTTCTAAACAACCCCTCAGTTATTCGCGTAAGCGCCTTGCTCAAGGAGTTGGGGTGTTTGGGCGAAGTCACCATTCTCTCTGACTCTGCTCGCACAGCACTCGATGCTGCTAACGCCCTAGGCATTGAAGTAGGACAAGTTGCATCCTCTATTGTTTTCAAGCTCCCTAACGGCAATCCACTGCTCGTTATAACTAGTGGGCGCCATCGTGTTGATACTGAACTTGTTGCAAAAAACTTAGGTCTCGAAAAGCTTCACCGCGCAGATGCTGACTTTGTGAAAAATGCCTCAGGCTTTTCTATCGGTGGCGTCTCCCCTGTTGGTTGGATGAATACGCCAGAAATCACTTTGATTGATCAGGCTCTTAATGATTACGACGTGGCATGGGCTGCTGCAGGTCACCCGCACTCTGTTTATCCAACATCTTTTTCAGAGTTAGCGCGAGTAACGGGTGCAACTCCTATGGTGGTGGGAGACTAGTTAAATGCGGAACAAAACTTTTGTAACTGCAGTTTTTGCCTCTTTTGCCTGGAACCTATATCTAGTGGGTGGTGTCATTCTGGGTGCTTCTTACGCACTTGATCGCGCAGCTGGTGGTCAATTTGAGATTTTTCCAACTTATATACGACTGGTTTATATTCTGAATTTTTCCCTAATCCTTTATCAAGTAGTAATCTTCACTCGCTTCTCTTACGGCAAAGCAATTAAGCCGAAATGGATAGTTAAAGCCTTTGTCATTCTCGGTCTGTTAGGAATTCTTGCCAATGCAGCATCTCGAAGCGCAAATGAGCGTTGGAACACTATCCCCGCATTTGTGATTACGGCTGCATTTTATGGAATCTTGAAGTCCCAATCGAAAAACACAAGTGAGGCAAAGGTTTCAAAACCCACGGGGCCTGACAAGTTATGAACACTTTAGGAATGATTACAATTGTCATTGATGACTATGACGCAGCAATTTCTCACTACGTCAATGATCTTGGATTCAACCTCATTGAAGACACAGTCCTATCGCCTGAAAAGCGCTGGGTAGTAGTAGCACCTAGCTCACAAGGTGCTCGAATACTGCTGGCAAAGGCAGCTAATGAAGCACAGGTGGCAGCGATAGGTAATGCAACAGGTGGCCGCGTGGGGTTTTTTATGTATACAACCAACTTTAATGAAACTTACGAGGGCTATAAATCTAAAGGCATTGAGTTCATTGAAACTGCGCGCCAAGAGGCCTATGGTCAAGTGGTGGTTTTCAAAGACAAATATGGGAATAAGTGGGATTTAATTGAACAGAAATAGTAATGCCGCTAAGGCAAAGATTTTTGAGTGGCTAGGTGTTGCAACTGCAATCCTTTACTCACTTCTAGTTGCAGCAAATATTGGAGCTGAATTCATTGGTTTCACATTGCTTCTGACATCCTCTGCCCTTATTGGCATTTGGGCATTTCTTGGCAAGCACAAAGGAATTCTCTTTCTGCAGTTCTTCTATGCAGCAGCTGGCATTATTGGAATGATTCGCTGGTTTTAAATGATTGTTGCCTACTTCTGGACAATTACTCCAAGTCGAATTCCTTTTGCACTAGTTGCTATGGGGATGGATCGTTTTGTTTTGCGTCGCTCGAGAAATGTCGGCTTTTTTAAATCATTGGGGACTGGTAAAGGTGAGACTTTCACACCTTCTGATGCCAACGCTTTGCGCTGGGGTTTGATTGCACACGTGCATGATATCGAGTCCTTTGATCACTCATTTGTTGTGAAGCAATGGCGCAAAAATAGTGTCAGTGAATTTCGTGCCGTTCTTGAACCAATCTCTTCCCATGGTCAGTGGGCTAAACAGGAACCATTTATTGCAACGGCACAAGATTGGGATGGACCTGTCGCAGCAATTACTCGAGCGCGCATTAAGTGGCATCAAAACTTTCGCTTTTGGAGCTCTGTGCCACCTGTGACACTGTCATTGAAATCAGCACCTGGCTTGATCTCTGCCATAGGAATTGGTGAAGCCCCTATTGGTTTACAGGGAACTTTTTCACTTTGGGACACTGGGGCGGCCATTAAGAACTTTGCATATAAAGGCCCAGCCCACCAAAAGGCGATTGCAGACACAACTATCCATAGATGGTATTCAGAAGAGCTCTTTGCACGCTTTGCGCTCAAAGATATTCGCGGTTCGATTAATAGTTAGGAAGGCTTTTAGGGCAGACTTAAGCCATGTCAATCCGTCATTATGTTCCACGACGGCGCCGCCACGGGCAGTTATCACCTCGAGTGAAGGGCTTATTAAACTCTGTAGTTGGCATCGCGATCTTGCTTCAAGTCCTCTATCCATTAGTTGATGGTGAGATATTGCGATTGCTCACCATCAATGTTGTTTATTGGGGCGCAGGGGCAATGTTGTTCCATGCATTCCTGGCATATGGCACTCGCTACGCCATTACCTATTTCCTCTTCACTTTCTTCTTCGCTCTGACGATCGAACATATTGGAGTCTTAACCCAATGGCCTTTTGGTAGTTATTCATACTCTGGCAATTTAGGGCTAATGATTGTTGAAGTTCCGCTAGTTGTCCCGTTTGCTTGGATCATGATGGCCCACCCAGTTTTAACTGCGGCCCGTCGCATTGCAGGTAATTGGGTATTCCTCTACGGCGCAGTTGTCCTTGCTGCATGGGATTTGTTTCTAGATCCACTCATGGTGGCACAGGGTAATTGGACATGGGTGGTTTCTGGCGCGCATGTTCCGTTCCAACCCGAAATTCCTTTATCGAATACTTTTGGTTGGTTACTCAGTGGAATGTTCTTAATTGGCGTTTTGCACCTAATTACCCCACGAGATAAGCGAAAGAGTGGAGCAACTTTTCTCACGACCGATGTATTTTTATTGTGGACTTTGTTCTCAGGCTTTGTCGGCAACTTGTTCTTCTTTGGCCGCCCGGGCATTGCCTTTTTTGCAGGAGGGATTTTTGGGGTAGTCCTTGCCCCTTATTTCTTTAACCGCTGGTTAGGACGCCCTTAATTTCCATGGATTACCTAGTAATAATTCCAGCAGGGCTGATCTTTTTAATCTCCTTAATCAACTTTCTCACCATTCGTACACCAGATGAAATAATCCAAATAGGAGATGCAGTCTCAGTAGTTGTTCCGATGCGCAATGAGGCGCCAAATGTTGCTGAACTTGTTAACTCACTTCGCACTCAACAGAACTTGACTAACGTTGAGTTTTTGTTTTTAGATGATAATTCTGAAGATGGCACTCTTACTCTCTTGCACCAACACACTACTGGGCTGTCCAACTTTCATGCGTTGAGTGGATCCACGCTGCCACAGGGGTGGATTGGTAAAACCTGGGCGTTGCAACAACTTTATGAGAAATCAAGCGGTGAAATCATCGTATCCATTGATGCTGATGTGAGATTAGTGCCAGATGCGATATGTAGAGCAGTCAGATTACTCAAGAGAACACAGCTAGATTTTCTCTCCCCTTATCCGGCTCAGCTTGCACATACTTGGTCAGAAAAACTCATTCAACCGCTGCTGCAATGGTCGTGGATGTCCACAGTTATCTTGCGCTTTGCCGAGAAAAGCTCTCGCACTTCCATGGTTGTGGCAAATGGCCAATTCTTTATTGTTAGGCGGGCAGCCCTTGCTCAAGTTGGTGGCTATCACTGCGTTAGCAACAAAGTTTTAGATGATGTCGAATTAGCAAGGGCTCTTGTCAAACAAGGTTCACATGGCTGTGTGGCAAATGGCGCAGCAATTGCATCCACTCGTATGTATTCATCATGGAACCAAATTCAATCAGGCTACGGAAAATCTTTGCATGCAGCTTTTGGTTCTGTTTTTGGTTCTGCACTTGCAATCGCATTCATTTTTCTTACAGGTATGGCTCCCCTTATCGCTGGCATGAATGGTTCATATCTAGCTTGGTATGCCTATGCCGCAGTTACTCTCACCCGTGCAATGAGTTCAATTAAAACCGGTAAGAACGGTGTGGATGCGTTTGTACATCCCCTTTCATCAACACTGCTTATCTACTTAATCATTTACTCATGGTTAATGCGTGGGCAGCTGCAATGGAAGGGCCGCACGCTATGAAAATAGTTGTAATCGGCGCCGGCATGGGCGGGATGATGTCAGCTGCACGTTTGGCTAAAGCTGGCCATGAAGTTAGTCTCTATGAGGCATCAGATCGTGTGGGAGGAAAACTTCACACTGAGTGGATTGGCAAAGTTGCCTTTGACACTGGCCCCTCACTTTTAACTCTGCCGGCTGTGTATAAAGATTTCTTTCAACGAACTGGCAAACATCTTGGACTGCTCTGTCAGATTCAGGCGGTTGATCCATCATTTGAGTATCGATTTAATGATGGCACAACCGTTAATTTTGCAAATCTTTCTAGGTATCACACTCTCAATAATCTGCGCACAGCCTATGGGGAATCTGTTTCCCGCCAATGGGATCAACTGATGCGCAGAGCTGAGAAGATGTGGGATGTTTCTCGCGAGCCTTTTATTGAAAATGAACTACGTTCACCGTTTTCATTGTTCAAGCGATTCTCCCTCATAAGAGATCTAAAGATTATTGCTCCTTGGAAAACTCTGAGGGATTTTGCGACCGAAGAACTTGTCGATGAACATCTTCGATACATCCTAGATCGCTATGCAACCTATAGCGGCTCAGATCCGCGCAAAGCACCTGCAGTTCTCTCCACCATTGCCTATGTTGAAGAGTCATTTGGAGCTTGGCATATCAAAGGCGGTCTTGGAACGCTGGCAACACTGGTGCATGAGCGCGCAGAGAAAGTAGGAGTCACTTTCCATCTGAACTGCCCTGTTGCATCAATTAACGTCAATAGAGGAACAGCAACTGGAATTACTCTAGAAAACGGTGAAGTTATTAACGCCGATGCAGTCATTGCAAATGCTGATGCATCACTGATTTATAACAAGTTAATTACCGGCAAAATCCGAACGATTAAGAAGGTTAGAAAGAATCTAGAGAAAGCTGATACCTCACTGGCTGGCTTTTCATTACTTCTTGGCATGCGTAAAGATGAATCAGCTCCACTTAATCATCACACTGTTCTATTTCCTAAGGACTATGACGCAGAGTTTGATGCGATATTTACTCACAAGCAGCCTGTCACAGAACCCACTATCTATATCTGTGCTCCTGGCGATGATGCGATGACTAAGGATGAATATCTAGAAGGGTGGTTTGTTCTAGTGAACGCACCTGCCCACGGCGCTCATGGCTTTGATTGGAACAATGCAGAGTTTGCACGCACTTATGCCAACAGCATTATTGATCAGATAGAAGCACGTGGGATACCTGTGCGCTCCCGACTAGAATCTATGACGATTAGAACTCCTGCAGATTTAGAGAGCTCTGTTAGAGCACCAGGTGGTTCTATCTATGGAACTTCCAGTAACGGCCCGCGCGCAGCCTTTATGCGCGCAAAGAATCGCTCACCCATTAGAAATCTTTATTGCGTTGGAGGTTCAGCCCATCCTGGTGGCGGATTACCATTAGTTGGATTAAGTGCAGAAATAGTTGCTAATGCAATTGGGAGCGCGCAAAGCGGGCAACCATTAAAAAGCCACTAATTTGAAGTGCTAGGAATGCAACAGAGAGCACATAAACTCCTGGCAGATTTACCTGCCACATAATCAAAACTACAAATAAAAACGATGCTCGCACTGGACGCTCTGCTGGTGTGACAACACCGATATCTTTAACACCGAGTGAGACTAACTTGGCGCGTGCATATTCTTGGAAAGAAGCAACACACCAGAGAGTGATAACAAGCCATGCTGGCACACCGATGACATAGAGTGCATAGAGCCAGAGAGCTTCGCTGACGCGATCAACGACTGAATCAAGGGTTGCTCCCCAAGGACTTTGTCGCTTTTGAAATATCGCAACACTGCCATCAATACCATCACAAAAGAGAGAGAATACGAGAAAACCAACTGCCCACCATGAGGTTGCAGTTAGCGCTGTGGCAACAGCTGAAGCAAGACCGCACATCGTGAGAACGTTAGGTGAAATACGTAGCAAAGTTGCAACCAGACCAAATCGATAGGAGATAGTGAGCCACCAAGCAACAGCGCCGGCAACAGGGGCATCGTTATGCAACGAACTCCAAGTTGCGGTGAACTCTTGCTTACTGAGCATTTTCTAAATTCCTTATGATTTCTTGGGTGGGACCTGCCGTATTCATAGTATAGAAGTGCAGACTTGGGGCACCAGCACTAATCAAACTATCACAAAGTTTTGTGGCAATTTCTATACCTAGTTTTCGCACAGCATCAGCATCATCTTCAACTGCTGCAAAGCGTTTAGCGATGTGAGCTGGGATATCGGTTCCTCCAAGTTCTGCCATTCGGTGAAGTTGCCTAACATTCGTCACTGGCAATATGCCTGGAATAATTGGAAGGCTTGACCCATGTGCATGTAAAGATTCGACCAGCTTTTCCCACTTCGCAACATCAAAGAAAAACTGAGTCGTCGCAAATGATGCTCCTAAATCTTCTTTGCGAAGTAATACTTCAATATCTTTTCCGTAATTGCCATCAGAGGATGGGTGTCCATCTGGAAAAGCAGCAACACCAATTTTAAAACCACCAAAAACGGCGATAAGTTGGACTAGCGCATCTGCATGCGAAAAGCCTGCCGAGTTTGGAGTCCAAGGTGCCCGTGGTCCGCCATGGGGGTCTCCCCTAAGTGCCAAGATAGCTCTAATATTCGCTTCTTTATAGGTATGTAGAACTGTGATTAATTCTTGCTTAGTTAACCCAACACAAGTTAAGTGGGCAACTGTTGGAATTTGAGTTCTTCGAGTAATCTCTTGAGTTACTCCAATAGTGCGGTGTTGCGTTGAACCACCAGCACCGAAGGTAACAGAGATAAACTCTGGGGAGTGTTTTTCGACGGCATGAACAGCCGTCCAAAGACGTTCTTCGCCCTCTTGATCTTTGGGGGGAAAGAATTCAAATGAGTACGAAGTGCGGATAGCCATTGAGTAAGGATATCGTTACTACGTGAATTCACAGACTAATTCAGAGTTAGAGGAGATACGCGATTGCGTCGAAATTGAACTGACTGAGTTTATGCATAATCAGAGCTCTTATCTTCACTCCATTGCACCTGAATTAGAACCTGTTACTGCGGCTCTTTCCTCTTTTTTATTAGACAGTGGAAAGCGTCTACGCCCACTCTTTGCCTATGCAGGAATCAAAAGCACAGGTGGGTCTTTAACCCCCGCATCGACTAAAGCCATCTCTTGCCTTGAACTACTTCAAGCATGTGCACTTATTCATGATGACTTAATGGATGGTTCTGATACCCGCCGCGGTAAGCCATCTATTCATCGCCACTTCGAATCTATCCATGTGCAAGATGAGTTAGAAGGCTTTGCACCAGCCTATGGTTTAGCGTCTGCAGTATTGCTGGGAGATTTAGCACTTGTCTGGTCAAACCAACTTCTTAATACTTCCGGAATTTCAACAGATCAACTTCGCCGTGTCATGCCTATCTTTGATGAGATGCGCGTTGAGTTAATGGCAGGACAGTTTTTGGATATTCATGAACAAACACAAAGAAATACAGATCTTGACCGATCAATGAAGATTGCGCGTTACAAATCAGGTAAATACACAATTGAGCGACCACTTCACATGGGCGCACTCCTTGCCACAGATGCCTCCCCTGCACTCCTTGCCGCTCTCTCTGATTACGGATTACCTCTGGGTGAGGCTTTCCAGTTCCGCGATGACTTGCTAGGTGTTTTTGGTGATCCTTCAGTTACGGGCAAACCTGCTGGGGATGATCTGCGCGAAGGAAAGCGCACGGCCCTTATCGCAATGACCGATGCCAAATGCACTCAATCCATGAAAGTTGAGAGCCGTAAGTATTTCGGTAAAAATGATATTGATGAAAAAGGTGTGGCTATTTTGCAAGAGATGATTGTTTCAACTGGGGCCAAAGCACAACTTGAAACTATGATTGAGCAATTAACCTCAAAGGCGCTAAAAGCGATTGAGAACCCAGTTATCGATAGCGCTGGGCGCGAATTACTTAATGAACTTGCCCTAATTGCAACGAAGCGGAGTCTATAAATGGTTGCCAGAGTTAAAGGCCCCACCGATCACGTTGTCGTTGTTGGCGCAGGCCTTGCTGGACTAAGTGCAGCACTTCGACTTGCTGGAGCTGGTCGTAAAGTAACTGTATTAGAGCGCGAAAGCGTTCCAGGTGGTCGCAATGGTCTGCTTAATAAAAATGGCTATGCCTTTGATACTGGGCCATCAGTTCTCACAATGCCTTCACTTATCAATGATGCTTTTAACTGCGTGGGTGAAGATATGAAAGATTGGCTGGAGCTCACTCCCCTTACACCGCTCTATCGAGCTTTCTATGCAGAGGGTTCACAGCTAGATGTTCATGCAAATACCGATCAGATGGAAGCAGAGATTGCAAAGCACATCAGCAGTGATGAAGCTGCTGGATACCGTCGCTACGTAGATTTTGTGACAAAACTCTATAAGTATGAGATGAATGATTTCATCGATAGAAACATCGATAGTCCTCTAAATCTTCTGACTCCTAACCTTGCCCGCTTAATTGCCCTCGGTGGTTTCCGCAAACTCTCCCCTAAAGTCAACCAATTTATGAAAGATCCTCGCCTACAAAAGGTTTATTCCTTCCAAGCGATGTATGCAGGAGTAAGCCCGCAGCAGGCTCTAGCTATCTATGCAGTTATCGCCTATATGGACTCTGTCAATGGTGTTTTCTTTCCTAAGGGTGGAATGCATGCAGTCCCACGCGCACTAGCGGCTGCTGCCCAAAAGCATGGGGTGGTCTTTCAATACAACACCACAGTGACAAATATTGAGGTGGGCAATGGTCGCGCAAAGGCAGTCATTACCGAAACTGGTGAGCGCCATGAGTGCGATGCCGTTGTTTTAAATCCCGATCTACCTGTGGCCTACCGCGAGTTACTCGGTAAAACTCCAGTATCTATTAAGCGCCTGAAGTACTCACCTTCCTGTGTGACTCTTCTCATTGGTTCAAGTAAGAAATATGACTTTACGGCCCATCACAACATCCACTTTGGTCACTCTTGGGATGGCGTCTTTGATGAACTCATCAAGAAAAAGCAGCTCATGAGTGATCCCAGCATCCTGGTCACTATTCCTACTCACGATGACCCTAATTTAGCTCCGCCAGGTAAGCACTCTTACTATGTTTTATTCCCCACTCCCAATTTAGATAGCGATATCGATTGGACTAAACAAGCCGGTCCCTACCGCGATCAAATGATTAAAACCATTGAAGAACGCGGCTACAGCGGCTTTGGTGATTCTATTGAAACTGAAGTGATGACCACTCCCCTTGATTGGAAAAATCAAGGAATGGAGATGGGTGCACCTTTTGCAAGTGCACATACATTTTTCCAAACTGGTCCCTTTAGACCACGCAATATGGCCCAAGGTATTGAAAACGTTGTCTTTGCCGGTTCTGGAACACAACCTGGCGTTGGCGTTCCCATGGTTTTGATTTCTGGACGCCTTGCTGCAGAGCGAATTGTGGGACCTGTTAAGTAAATGAATGAGCTAGAGGCATCCTATGCCGAGTGCAAGCGATTAAACTCTTTGCACGGCAAAACCTATTACTTAGCAACTCTGCTTCTGCCAAAAGCTAAACGTAAATATGTTCACGCTCTTTATGGTTTTGCCCGCTATGCCGATGAAATCGTTGATGATCTTGCTTCCACACTTACTGTGCAGGAAAAGGCAGATGCTTTAGGTGTGTGGGGTAAGAGGATTCTTCAAGACCTCAAGAGCGGCAAGAGCGATGATGCAATTGGCCGAGCGCTCATTGATACCGTGAACAGATTTGAAATCCCCCACGAGCACTTTGAAGCTTTCCTCCACTCAATGACAATGGATTTAACTGTGCAGGAATATCAAACATATGAAGATCTTTTGGAGTACGTCTATGGATCTGCCGCAGTTATTGGCCTTGAGATGGTGCCCGTGTTGGGCGTGCTTGACCAGGGTGCCTATGAATGCGCTAAAAAGCTAGGTATTGCTTTTCAATTAGCTAACTTCATCCGCGATGTGGGAGAAGATTTAGATCGAGGCCGTATTTATCTGCCTATTACTGAGCTTGCCGAGCATGGTGTCACACAGCAAATGCTGGAAGAGCGCGTTCTTACACCCCAAATCATTAGCGCACTTAAATTCCAAATCGCACGTGTGCGCCAACTACAACAAGAGGCAACTCCAGGAATTCAAATGCTTCAAGCATCTAGTCGCCCATGTATTGAGGCAGCAAGTGAGCTCTACTGCGGCATTGTTGACGAAGTAGAAAAGATTGGTTACGACATCTTTAATAAGCGTGCCAAGACTTCCACTGCCCGCAGATTACGCGTCTTTATTACCGCTTATCTGAAGCGCCTAGCCGTATCCAATTAGTTAAAACACCAAGCACTAGCGCAAAACCAAAGAGTAAATCTTCCACTGGAGCCGATGCTATCCGCCAGCCAATTATGGCATCTGGGCTGTACATGACAATATTTCTTGACGTTAGCCACCAGTTGGTAAGTAATTGAAAGCCAACAATGATTGCGTACGAAGTCCAAAAAACACGGCGCTTGAGCAGTTGCGTATTGAAAAGATAGAGATCAAAAGAAAGAGCAAAGAACACGGCAATAATAGCTATCTGCGTGTAAGTCATTTATAGACCTGCCAGTGCTTCTTAACTGTGCGCACGGCTTCAATAGTCATAAGCGCTGCAATGGGAACAACGATGAAGAACAAATACTCCTCTAGCGGAATGCAAAACGGCCCATAAATCCCAAGAATCTGATCTCGATCAAAAAACCAATGGTCGTTAGCGATTGCATATTTGTCCCAAGCGATAAAGAGAAAAGCTACCGGAGCAATTGCCAGCACTACCCGCTTAAACTGTCTGAGAACCCCAACTTTTAAAAACACCTCTAGCCAAAATGAACCAACGATGGTGAAAACAATCATGGCTAGATATCCATACTTTTGCACGAGATAACGCTACTCTAATAACTACGGGAGCCGCATGCGGCTGAGAGGGTTTGAAATTCAAACCGACCGATTGACCCATCCGGTAATGCGGATGTGGAAAGGAATATATGTCATCTATCATTTTTACAGCCTGGGGCTATGAAGTCTCAGTTCTTGAATGTATTGCAGCCACAACTTCTTTTGTAGGTGTTTGGCTTGGCACAACTGGAAAGCGAATTACCTGGCCTTGGTGGGCATTGAGCAGTGCGCTCTATATGGTTTTCTTTTATCACGTAGATCTCTTTGCCAGTGCAGCTCTACAAATAGTTTTCATTATTGCCGCCATTTGGGGTTGGCGTGATTGGGCACCAACGGGGGCAGCACCTGGATATCTAAATAAGCGCAATCGCATGTATTGGCTCAGTGCAACGCTCATCTCAGTTTCACTCTTGACTCCAGTTTTATCTCGCCTCGGGGCGGCTGCAACATGGTCTGATGCATTCCTACTTATTGGCTCATTGGTGGCACAAATTCTTATGGTCTATGAAAAAGTTGAATCATGGGTCCTCTGGCTCATCATCGACTTAGCGGGCACAATTCAATACGCCTATCTGGGTTATTGGTTCACTGCCATTTTATACGCCCTCTTCACACTCGTCGCGCTAGTCGGTTGGAAGCGTTGGTATGTCCTTAATCGCAATTGATGGCAGAGCCGGTGCCGGCAAGACAACGTTAGCTGCTCGCTTTTTCGAAGAACTCTCTGTTGATAAAACTGTAGAAGTTATTCATATGGATGATCTCTATGACGGTTGGGAAAATGCGTTAGGTGAGCGCTTGACTCAAAGCTTGAAATCAATCGTGAAATCACAAGAGAAAAAGGCTGCATTTGAAATAGATATTTTTAACTGGAAAACGATGTCTTTTGATTCAAAAAGAAGGATAAATCCAGTTGATATCTTGATATTAGAAGGCGTGGGGGCTGGGCAAAAAACCGTGCGCGATGCAGGTGCAACCATTTATTGGCTAGATATCGATGCCGAAGTTGGTATTCAAAGGGTGTTGAAACGAGATGGCAACCAGATTGCGGCACAGATGAAGCTGTGGCAGATTGCGCAAGAACTACATTTTCTGCGAGATAAGACACGCGAAAACGCGCAACACATACAAAGCTCATTAGCTTAAAAGCCCTAAAATCGCCCATATGTCAGATCTATCGGGTGAGCTCATTGATGGGCGCTATCAACTCATCCGCCAGGTAGCAAATGGTGGCATGGCAAGTGTTTATGAGGCCCTTGATACACGCTTAGATCGAAAAGTTGCAGTAAAGATAATGCACCCGCATCTAGCCCAAGATGAAGCATTCGTCAATCGCTTTATTAGAGAAGCTAAAGCTGCAGCCGCGCTTTCACATCCCAACATTGTTGCTGTGCAGGACCAAGGCTGGAATCAAAACGGAGTTCCTGCAGTCTTTATTGTTATGGAGCTCATTGAAGGTCACACTCTTCGAGAATACTTAAATGAGCGCGGTAGGTTTGAGATAAAAGATGCCATTAACTACCTCACTCCCATTCTCAGCGCACTTGCTGCAGCCCATGATTTAGGAATTGTCCATCGTGACATAAAGCCTGAAAACATTTTGATTTCCAAAGAAGGTCGCGTGAAGATTGCAGATTTCGGTTTAGCGCGCGGAGAAATCATTGGTTCTACTATGACGGCTGAGTCCAGCGTCATCTTGGGTTCAGTTTCATACCTTTCTCCTGAACAAGTCCAACGCGGTGTTGCAGACTCTAGAAGTGATGTCTATGCAGTTGGTATCGTGGCATTTGAAATGCTGACTGGTGAAAAACCATTCCTGGGCGACTCCCCTATCCAAATCGCCTACATGCATGTAAATCAAGAGATTCCATCCCTTCGCAGCAAGCGCAAGGAGATTCCAGAGACTTTAGATGAATTGATTCTAAAAGCAACTGATCGTGATCCAGATAAGCGCCCTCGCACAGCAGGTGAATTTCTTAAAGCTCTGGAATCTATTCAAAACGAACTGGATCCAAAAACTAACCAAATGAAGTTAGCTCTTGATCTTCCTGTGGAGCCTATTAAAGAAAAGCCACGGGGTAATGCGAAGAAGCAGGTGGAGGAAGAAAAAGAAGAGAGTGTTGAGATTAAAGAAACCACCCAAGAGATTAAAGCGGCAAGAGAAAAGAAAAAGAAGGCCAGCAAGCGTGTGCGTCGCAACCGCAAAGTTGCCTTACTTCTTGCCATTGCACTTGGTGTTGGTGGTTGGTACGCATTGGTCGGGCCTGGTTCGCGCGTAGTTGTTCCATCGGTAGTCGGTGGAACTTACCAAGAAGCCCTTTCCACACTCACTCCCCTTGGTTTAACCACAGGTATTGTAGAAAAGCGCTTTGATGAAGATATTGCCAAGGGTGCCATCATTGAAACTGATCCGCCAGGTGGTGGACGCATTGCATCTGGTGGTCAAGTTAAGTTGATTGTTTCAAAAGGCCCCGAGCGATACATCATTCCTGCAGTTACAGGACTTACTCCAGAGGCTGCCACAGCTGCCCTTGAAAAGTTTCCGCTCATCCTTGGCACAAGTACTGAAAGTTTTAGTAAAGATATTCCCAAAGGATTTGTCATTTCGGCAAAACCTGAGTCAGGCACACAAGTCAAACGTGATACACCAGTCTCACTTGTTATCAGTAAAGGCGTTGAGACTGTAGCCCTTGCTACTTATTCAGGCAAAAGCGGTGAACAAGCTCTCAATGAATTAAGTGATCTCGGCTTTAATGTTGAATCAAGCTATGCCTTTAATGAAAAGGTTTTAACTGGTGTGGTTATTTCTCAAAACCCAAGTGGTGTTGATACAGCACCAAAGGGCTCAACAGTCACGCTTGTTATCTCCAAGGGTTCACAGTATGTCTTTATCCCTAACGTCTTTTCTTTGGATCAGGTAAAAGCAACACAAGCCCTGGCAGATCTAGATCTCAAGGTTGTTGTGAAGAAATTGGGAAGCAAAAAGGTTAAGAAGGTTACAAATATCTCTCCTAAGGTGGGCACAAAGGTTAAGCGTGGCAGCACAGTCACAATTACCGTAGGGTAAGCCAATGCCAAAGGAGTCCAAGAAGCCACGTATTGGTGCCCATGTCCCAACTACTGGCGGAATGGCAAAGCGCTCCATTGAATATGCCCAAGAAATTCAAGCAAGTGCAATTCAAGTTTTTGCATCAAGTCCACGCATGTGGGCAATGCCACCTTCAAAACCTGAATTGGATGAGGCATACAAAGTCAAAGCTGCAGAGATGGATCTTGAAACCTATGTCCATGCTCCCTTTCTTATTAACCTAGGCTCACCCACGGAAGCCACATACCTGAACTCTCTAGCCTCTACCCAGTATTCACTCCAGCGCGCAGCCGATATCGGCGCTCTAGGCGCAGTCATTCACACTGGATCTGCTGTAGATGTCAATTATGTTGATAAAGCATGGAAGCAGATCCATGAAGGCATGATGCCAATCCTTGACGCACTTCCAGATAATGCTCCTTACTTGTTGCTGGAACCAACTGCTGGTCAAGGCCAATCTTTAGTGAAGAAGTTAGATGATCTTGAAAACTACCTAAAAGCTCTGGAGTATCACCCAAAGGTCGGTATCTGTCTTGATACCTGTCACGTATTTGCTGCAGGCCATGATATTTCTATTCCAGGTGGCATGAGCGCCACTATTGATTTACTGATACAAATCGCTGGAGTTGAGCGTTTTCAACTAGTACATGCCAATGACTCGATGGATGTGTGCGGAGCACTTAAAGATCGTCACCAAAATATCGGTGATGGCCACATTGGTATAGAACCATTTGCTGAACTTCTTGCTCATCCAGCAGTGGCAAATGCTCCATTAATTCTTGAAACACCAGGCTTGGAGGAAAAGCACAAGCCTGAAGTTGCACTCCTAAAGAAGCTTCGTGATACAAAGTGAGCCAAGCACAACATCTTTTTAAAATGAAGCTTGCCCCATGGGCACTTCTAATAGTTGCGATGGCCTGGGGCTGGGCGTTTGTGATCATGAAGGATGCAATCGAGCGTCAAAGCGTGAACAATTTTCTTTTCACCAGATTCTTACTTGGTACTGTTGTTATGGTGCTTATCCGCCCCCAGGTATTAAAGCTACTTACTAAGGATCTACTACTTCGCGCTGGCTCTGCCGGTATTTTCCTTGGCTTTGGTTACATCTTCCAAACTCTGGGCCTTGCCCGAACCGGTGCGGCAATTACGGGTTTTGTCACTGGCCTTTATGTTGTTCTGACTCCACTCTTTGCCTGGCTGTTTTTGAAAGAGAAAATCAATACCTTCACATGGAGCTGCATCGCAGTTGCAACTGTTGGACTTGGATTGCTCTCAATTCATGGATTTTCTGTAGGAATCGGTGAGCTTCTTGTCTTTTTCAGTGCAATCTTTTATGCCTGTCACATCATTGCTCTGAGCAAGTGGAGCACTGGCCGCGATGTCTATGCCATGACTGTGGTGCAGTTGTTTATGTGTGGACTTCTCTCTGGCATTGCATCTATTCCAGGTGGTTACTCACCGCCACCTGATGCAAGTGTGTGGGGCGTTGTCATCTTCACAGCAGTCTTTGCAACTGCAATTGCCTTCATCATTCAAACGTGGGCCCAAGCGCATATGAGTCCAACTAAAGTAGCGCTCATCCTGACAATGGAAGTTGTTTTTGCCGCCATCTTTGCAATCATCTTTGGTGGTGAGCGCTTAACCCTGCAGAGTGCACTCGGTGGAATCCTTGTTGTGAGCGCCATGTATTTGATAGTTATCAAAGAATCGAAGTAGGCTCATAGCTATGGCAATCGATCTTCGCTCCGACACAGTTACTCGCCCATCACAAGCGATGCGTGAGGCAATTGCATCAGCACCTGTTGGTGATGATGTTTATAGCGATGATCCAACAGTTAACTCTCTTGAAGAGCGCGTAGCTGGGATGTTTGGAAAAGAAGCTGGCATGTTCACGCCAACTGGCTCCCTTGCCAATCAATTAGCAATTCGCATGCTGGTAAATCCTGGGGAAGAGCTCATTGCAGAGACACATTCCCATATTGTTCGCGCAGAACTTGGAGCAGCAGCTGTATTTAGCGGCATCACTACTCGCACATGGCCCGCTACTCATGGATTACTCAAGGCTGCCGATGCCCTTGAAATTGCCCGACCAGATTCTGGGCCATATCTAGTGTCAACAACTGCCATTGCTGTTGAAAACACTCATAACTTCGGTGGCGGAACTGTGCAACCAATTGAAGAAATAGCAGCGCTTCGCAACGGCGCAGATGCAATGGGATTAGCTCTGCACTTAGATGGTGCCCGCATTTGGAACGCACATGTTGCAAGTGGTGTTGCACTAAGTGAATATGGAAAATACTTTGACACCATCAGCGTCTGTTTATCTAAAGGCCTAGGTGCACCCATTGGTTCAGTAATGCTTTCAACTAAGGAGCGCGTTGCTAAGGCACGTGTGTGGCGCAAGCGCTATGGCGCCGGCATGCGACAAGTGGGATTGCTGGCAGCTGGTGCTCACTACGCTCTCGATAACAACATTGGGCGCTTGTCTGAGGATCATCGCCGAGCTAAAGAGATGGCTGTTGCCATTGCTGCCATAGATGCCTCACTCATTGATCCAGCAACTGTTCAAACAAATATCGTTGGATTAGATCTTTCCCACCTTCCAATTACAGCTGCAGAGCTAGCAACACGTTGCCGTGAAAAAGGTTTATGGATTAGCGCGCTAGGCCCAAAGTATGCACGCCTCGTGACTCACTTAGATTTTGATGATGCTCAATGCAAAGAGGCTATTGAGATTTTAAAGGTAGCCCTCGTGGCGCAATAGCCACTCTTTCTTATTAACTCCATAGGCATAATTACCTAACGCTCCCCCAGTTTTAACAACTCGGTGGCATGGAACAACCAACATAATCGCGTTATTTGCACAGGCACTTCCTGCTGCGCGCACCGCTGCTGGCGATCCAGCGCGCTGGGCAATATCAGAGTAGGAGAGAACTTTGCCGCCAGAGATCTTGCGCATGGCTTTCCATGCAGCTTGAGAAAATGGAGCACCTGGTTGGCTGACTTTGATGCCATTAATGGCCGTGATATCTCCATCAAAATAATCATTGATGAGATCGCTAATAACAGGAATCGACTTAACAACTTTTATATCTTTGCCAGCATTAAAAGCACTGATAGTTGAAAGGTTAGCCCCAATTAAAATCTGATCATCAGCTATTAAATTCAGATTTCCCACTGGGGTCTTATGGGTTGTTACTAATAACGTCACAAGGAGAAAATTAGCGGTCGCGCAACATCTCAGCAACCAGAAAGGCAAGCTCTAAGGACTGAGAGTGATTGAGGCGCGGATCGCATGCGCTCTCATATCGAGAGGCAAGATCCTCATGGGAAATCTGCTCGCCACCACCCACACACTCAGTGACATCATCACCAGTAAGTTCGATGTGGATTCCACCTGGGTGTGTACCTAACTCTTTATGGACTTCAAAGAAACCCTTTACTTCATCCATAACATCATCAAATTTACGGGTCTTATAGCCAGTGGGTGCTTCATAAGTATTGCCATGCATGGGATCGCAGACCCACAAAACCTTAGCTCCAGAGTTAGTGACACCTTCAATGAGTGCAGGTAGAACTTCGCGTATCTTTCCTGCACCCATGCGTGTGATAAAAGTAATACGACCTGGTTCACGGTTTGGATCTAACTTATCGATTAAAGCAAGTGCATCTTTGACCGTGGAGCTAGGTCCAAGCTTGATACCAATTGGGTTTCGAACCTTTGAAGCAAAATCAACATGTGCACCATCTAATTGGCGGGTGCGCTCACCGATCCAGATGAAGTGACCAGATACATCGTATGCATTTCCGGTGCGTGAATCGATACGTGTTAACGCCTTCTCATATTCTAGAATCAAGGCTTCATGACTTGAGAAAAAATCAACTGACTTAAATGATTCAGGATCTACTCCTGCAGATTTCATAAATGAAAGCGCGCGGCCAATCTCATTAGCCATCTTTTCATAACGCTCACCCACAGATGAATCACGGATGAAGCCCTTGTTCCACTCATGCACACGTCGCAGGTCAGCAAAGCCGCCTTGCGTGAAGGCACGGACTAAGTTCAAAGTTGAAGCTGATGTGTTGTACACACGCACTAATCGATGAGGATCTGGTGTGCGAGAACTTTCAGTAAATTCAATGCCATTTACAGCATCTCCGCGATAAGCAGGAAGTGTTACATCACCACGGGTCTCCATGTCATTTGAGCGTGGCTTAGCAAACTGGCCTGCCATACGTCCAACTTTTACGACCGGCAATGATGAGTAGTACTGCAATACAGCAGCCATCTGCAAAATAGTTTTAATGCGGTTTCTAATAGAATCTGCCGTTGCTGCAGCAAAAGTCTCTGCGCAATCCCCACCTTGTAACCAGAAAGCTTTTCCTTCTGCGGCAAGTGCAATTCGCGCCTTTAAATCATCACATTCACCAGCAAAGACAAGGGGTGGAAATGATTTTAGTTCAGTAACTGCTGCCTTAATCCCAGCACCCTCTTGACCGCCAGGCCACTGTGGTTGCTGGGCAGCCACAAGACCGGGCGTGAAGAGATTATCCAGGGAAGAATTCATGGGTTAAGGATAGAGAATCAATTGATAATCGCGAAGTGCAATTATCCAAAGAAGATCTCTGACTCCTTATAGCGCTCTAAGGGAACGAGCTTGAGCTGTTCAGTGGCAGATGCCAGCGGAACACGCACGATATCGGTGCCATGCAGTGCAACCATCTTGCCCCAGTCACCTTCGTGAGCGGCAGTAATTGCCTGTAGTCCAAATCGAGTAGCAAGAACTCGGTCAAATGCTGTTGGAGAGCCACCACGTTGGATGTGACCCAGAACAGATGTGCGTGCTTCCTTGCCAGTGCGTGCTTCAATCTCATTTGCTAGCCAATCACCAATACCTGAAAGTTTGACGTGGCCAAATGAATCAAGAGTCTGATCTTTTGTGACCATATCGCCCTCTTGAGGAATGGCACCTTCTGCTATAACGATAATGGGTGCGTAATGTGATTTGAATCGAGATTCAACCCATTGGCATACCTTTTCAATTGAGAACTTTTGTTCTGGGATCAAAATACATGCTGCCCCTCCTGCTAATCCTGAGTGAAGTGCAATCCAGCCAGCATGGCGACCCATAACCTCAACAATTAAGGCACGGTGATGTGACTCTGCAGTTGTGTGAAGACGGTCAATTGCTTCAACTGCGATATTGACTGCTGTATCAAAACCAAATGTGTAGTCAGTGTTGTTCAAATCATTGTCAATAGTCTTTGGAACACCAATGACTTTCACGCCCAGTGAATCAAGCTTTGTTGCAACGCCTAAAGTATCTTCCCCACCGATTGCAATCAGTGCATCGATTCCTGCTTTTGCTAGATTGTCTTTAATCTTCTCAACGCCGCCTTCAATCTTAAAAGGATTAGTGCGAGAAGATCCCAAGATAGTTCCACCGCGAGGCAAGATGCCGCGAGTTGTTTCAATATTCAGAGGCATGGTTAAGCCCTCTAGTGGACCTTTCCAACCATCACGGAAACCAACAAATTCATGTCCGTACTCTTTTACGCCTTTACGAACTACGGCACGGATCACAGCATTTAGACCTGGGCAATCTCCGCCACCAGTTAGCACACCAATACGCATTATTAACTCCATTGAAAAGAAAATGATGAATGGCTCAGGAAAAGAAAAACACCCGGCCTGTGGTCAACGCTGACTGGGACAGTCTAGCCTTGCACCATGGGTAATCAACACATCATCGCTGGCGTGGATTCATCTACTCAATCGGTAAAAGTAGTCATGCGCGATGCCCACACGGGAAAACTACTGCGCCAAGGCCGCGCAGCACATCCAGATGGCACTGAGGTTCATCCCATGCATTGGAAAGGCGCCCTCGATAGTGCAATTAAAGATGCAGGCGGATTAGAAGATGTTGATGCTATCTCCATTGCAGGACAACAACATGGAATGGTCGCACTTGATAGTGATGGTGAAGTCATTAGACCAGCGCTTCTATGGAATGACACACGCTCTGCAACAGCTGCCGAAGATTTAAACCGCGAAGAAGGCGGCCATGCGCAAATTGCACGCAAAGTTGGTTCAGTTTTAGTTGCATCCTTTACTGCATCAAAACTTCGCTGGATGGCAGATAAGGAACCAAAGAATGCCGCTCGTGTTGCATCTGTGGCTCTTCCTCACGATTGGCTCTCATGGCAACTACAAGGGGGCAAAGATTTTTCCACGCTTTTTACAGATCGAAGTGATGCTTCGGGAACTGGATACTTTGATCCAACAACTTCTCACTACCGCGAAGATATCGTGCGTCTTGCGCTGCGCCATGACTCTGAACTACGTCTACCAACGATTATTTCCCCCGATGAGTTTGGTGGAACTACTACAAATGGAATACCGATTGCTGCAGGTGCTGGTGATAACGCAGGCGCTGCTCTTGGTGTGCAGGCACAACCTGGAGATGTTGTAGTTTCACTTGGAACTTCTGGAACAGCTTTTGCAGTATCTGAAACTCCCACCCATGATGCAACTGGCGCAGTTGCCGGTTTTGCTGATGCAACTGGTCGCTTCTTACCTCTTGTCTGCACATTAAATGCCGCACGCATCATGGATGCTGCAACCAAGATTCTTGGAAAAACTCATGATGAAGTGGGAGCATTGGCCCTGTCTGCACCTGCTGGTGCACATGGTTTAACGCTGCTGCCATATTTTGAAGGAGAGAGAACTCCTAACCGCCCAGATGCAACTGGAGTCTTCTCTGGGATGAACCTGAACAACTCCAATCCAGCAGATATCGCACGGGCCATGATTGAAGGGATGTTGGCAGGATTGACAGATGCCGTTGATTCATTGATCGCACTTGGCGTGAACGTCAACCGAATTCTTCTGATTGGTGGGGCTGCAAAGAATCCTGCCATTCCTACAATTGCTAGCGCACTCTTTGGAAGAGAAGTTCTCGTTCCACCAGCTGGAGAATACGTTGCAGATGGCGCAGCTAAACAAGCAGCATGGGCGCTGCTCGGTCAGATGCCAACATGGGATTTAGGAAATGTTTCACATCACGAATCTAAAGCCACTCCGCATGTGATGGATCAGTATCGAACGTTGCGAGATAATACAGCGACTTGGTAGAGCCTTAAGCGCTCACGCGCGAACCCTTTCCAACAACAATAATTCCGCCAGGACTCATGGTAAATCGAGCACGATCTCGCTCTAAATCAACACCTATTTGTGCCCCTGGTTCAACCACAACGTTTTTATCTAAAATCGCATTACGAACGATGGATTTATCTCCAATGCGAACTGATGGCATCAACACAGAGCCTTCAACTATCGCACCTCGCCCAACAGAAACATCATAGGAAACAACTGATCCATGCAGGATTCCGCCAGCAATAATGGAACCAGCGCCAACAATGGAATCGTGTGCTCCACCACTCTCACT
>Ga0214919_10002651_pt1 | contig 27832 bp, 35 predicted proteins | sample LL1503_MetaG_FD_177994 | JGI IMG/M metagenome (GOLD analysis project Ga0214919, IMG submission 177994) | Freshwater microbial communities from Lake Lanier, Atlanta, Georgia, United States - LL-1503 | ecosystem: Environmental > Aquatic > Freshwater > Lake | place: USA: Georgia | collected...
TGACTGTCTATTATCTCCCAACCCCCATTACTGGAATTACATTTTCTTCCTGGACCACTTCTTCGTTCAATGTATCCTGGTCGGGTGGTACGGGAGGTACGGTAACGTACACCTTTGCAGTGACAGGTAGTACTCCCACAGTAACCAACCTAACCACCACGAGTGCAACGCTTTCCAATTTGAGTGCGACCTCCAGTTGGCCATTGACCATCACCGCCACCAACGCCGGTGGTAGTGTAAATAGTTCTGCGACCACGTACGCTCCCCCGACCGCCATTACGGGTCTAACCTCGTCTTCGATAACCGCTACAGGATTTGTGGCATCATGGTCAGGAAGTACATCTGGAACAACAGTGACCTATTCTTACACGATCAATGGTTTAGCTTCAGGATTTTCCACCAGTGGAACCAATCCCACCACCTTTTCGGGATTAACCGGAACCACATGGACACTGGTCGTAACCGCCACCAATACAAGTGGAAATGTAACCGGTAATTTGACCGTATACTCTTTTCCATTTGTAATTAATCCTACGATTACCAACTGGCAAGGTTCGGATCAAACTGGAACCTCTGTTTACAATGGTATTACCTACAAGGTGTATTCCTTTTTGTCAACGAGTGTAACATACACATTAACTTATACCTGTAATATTTCTAGCTATATTTATGTATTAGCAGTGGGTGGTGGTGGTAGTGGGGCATGCTCCGGATCAAATGGTCAAGGTGGTGGTGGTGGTGGTGGTGGTGTAGTTATGATGCCGGTTTTACTTCCAGCAGGTACCAATCAAACAATTACAATCAATGTGGGTGCGGGTGCTCCTAGTTTAGCGCAGGGTGTTGCGGTGGATAAAGCTGGACTTAATGGTAGTAATTCTACCGTTCAATTCAGTAGCAATTCGTCATTGAATATTTATGCATGGGGAGGGGGGGGAGGTGGCTCTAACACTGGTAATGCAGGTTCAGGTGGTAGTGGAGGCGGACCCACTGGTAATTATTATCAAGGAACATATAATACATTTACTCCGGGACGTTCAAACAATACATATAATAATTTTGGTAATTCTGGAACTTCTTTCATAAATCCAAATCCTCTTTCACAAGCCTATTGGAGTTGTAATTTTGCATTAGGTGGTGGTGGAGCTGGCTTATCCGTACCTCCTATTTCATTCGCGAATACTTCAATGTTTTGTAGTCCCGGTGGTTATATTTATAGCACAAATAATTATCAATTTAGCATTGGACCAAATTATTCGTTAATTAATAGTGGCGGTGCTGGCATTCAATGTAGTTTACCAGGTATTAGTACATTTTCCCCATTAGGAACAATGTTAGGTAGCTATTATTGGGGGGGTGGAGGAGGTGCTGGAACATGGTACAATCCTAATGGCAAATCTGGAAACGGAGGGTTGGGAGGTGGAGGTGGAGGTGGACAATATAATGGTACAGCCACTAGTGGAGGCGCTGGTTTTAATAATGGCAGCAATGGTAATTTATCAAACGGATTTGGAGGTGCAGGAGGTGCTAATACTGGAGGTGGTGGTGGTGGTTCATATTTTACGGCTGGTAATGCTCCTACGGCTGCGGGAGGTTCAGGTATTGTCGTGATTTCGTTTCCTCAGACAGCCATTACGAACAATATAAATGCAGTATTACCACCGGCGTTAGCATCTAGTGGCGCCTACAACACAATATTGAACAGTATCAGTACCAGCGCGGCTAGTTCCATCCGTGCAGCCTTTTCTTGTAAATTAATCAACTACAACTATTTCGGACCTATTTTTACTTTACGCTGTCCAATGGATATGTACGGTTTTTATGCACAAAATTTCTATGCGGATGTTTGCGGAAATTTGGGTATCGGGTATTTGGGTACCGGACAATCCTTGAAAAACTGGCTCTTGAGCTGGGGTACCGGTGGAGGTAATAATACAAATTATGCGTACGTGGTAAAATGGTACGATCAAGGAATGGACATATGTTTTAATTCTGCCATTCAATATACATGGGGAAACCAGCCAATATATGATTTGTCCACGGGATGTGTTAATTTCGGGTATACGGGTAGTAGTGGTGGAAGTACTTCTGCACCACAAATAGATTGTTATTTGAATTTACCCCAAGGGGCATTACCCAGTGGAAATGCATCCTATACGTATACAACCAATTTGGGTTATGCCGCGCAGTATACGGTAGGACAACCGTCCAATGTTTATTCATCAGTAATCACAGGTGGTACGGGTGTATCTGCACGTGCTTATACCTTGACATTAATTAATTCAAATATTACGTCAGATTGGTATGGCACTGGCACTGTTTCGCTAACAAATGCTTGGAACTCCAGTACCAACAGACTGGCAATCACGTCCCAATATGCAAGTGGAACCGGTACGATCTTTTTGAACAATACAGGTAGTACACCCAATATAACCACAAATGGATTAGGTACTCGTAACCAAGACACCTGCAACAATGTAATTGGAGCAAATATTTCTTGGGCAAATGGTGGATACAATGGGCAAATGTACAATATGTTTGTATTTGATTCCGTCATTTCAAATTCTGATCGTCTTATCATTGAATCCACACCTTATACTTATTCTTCAGTTCCTGCCATTTCTGGTGTACAAGCCACCTCTATAACTACCACGAATTTTGTTTTGTCATGGACTGCCGTAACAAACGCACAATCGTACGCATTATGGACGAACAATATATATTATGGTATAATTACAAATGGATCTACCATAACACCATCAGCATCAAATGTGTCCAATGTATGGACGACCACTTTGTATGCTTACGATGCCAATAATAAATTGATTGCCAGTAGTACCAATGGGGTTATTGTTGGTGGTATTACGGTTTCTGGATATTTCACCACTCCAACAATTAGTACTTACAATGCCATCTTATTTAATGGAAATAGTACGATAATTTCACAAACAAGCATAACCGTTCAATTATTGATGGTAGGCGGTGGAGGTGGAGGTGGTAATATTTTGACAGGTACTTTAAATTCTTCTAGTGGTGGTGGTGGTGGTGGTGTTGCAGCGGGAAGTATTACTTTGTCTGCAAACACCTTGTATACGATAACGGTGGGAGCGGGTGGTTCGGGTGGTATTAGCGGAGGTTTTACAAGTATCACCGGAAGTGATATTAATATCAAAGTATATGGTGGTGGTGCTGGTGGTAATTATAATTCTAATGGGTCCAATGGAGGATCTGGTGGTGGGGGAGCGTACGTGGTAGGAACAGCTATCACCGGCACGAATACTGGCACGAATACCGGTTCAATTACGTTTAATGGTTATGCGGGAGGACTAGTTATAAACCCCGGAAGAGTAATTGGTGGTGGTGGTGGTGGTGCTGGTGGCGTTGGATTGAGCGGTAATGGTACAGGCAGTACTGGTGATTTTAATGGAGGTTATGGAGGAGGTGGATATACATGGTCTGTTACTGGAGACGTATACGCTGGCGGTGGAGGTGGTGGATGTGGTTTTAATCAGATCGTTCTTCCATATACAAATTTTCCTGGTATTGGTGGAAGTGGAGGTGGAGGACTTGGTGGTGGATATTACCCGTTTTCCACCACTGGCACAAATGGTATTATGTATGATTCAGTGGGTGGTAATGCTACTTACTATGGCGGTGGTGGAGGTGGTGCTTCACAAGCGAACTCCAGTTGGACCATTTTATCAGGAGGAAATGGCTATCAAGGTTGTGTTATTATGGCATTTAGGTGATGGTGGTACTAATGGCTCTAATGGTGGAAATTCTACTGTTAGTTATTCTTCAAAAACATATATTGCAAAAGGAGGGGGTGGAGGCGGAGGTAATGCTTCAACGGGTGCTGATGGAGGGTGTGGAGGTGGATGTGGAGCAACTTCCCAGAATCCATCATATGGAGGATTGTCAATAGTAAACGCATATTCAGGATTACAAAGTTATGGCAATGCCGGTGGTAATAATACTTCATATTTTTTATCTCCTTGTGCTGCTGGAGGTGGTGGTGGTGCTGGTGCAGTAGGTGGTAATGTTGTTTCTAATACTGTTGGAGGAAATGGTGGTAATGGAATTCAAAACAATATTACAGGAACAAATGTATACTATGGTGGAGGTGGTGCTGGAGGTGCTTATTTTGCAGCCTTAACTACCGCTGGTTCTGGTGGACTAGGTGGAGGTGGAAAATCATATATTACAGCTACGAATGGAGACCCGGGAGTGGCAAATACTGGTGGTGGTGGTGGTGGTGGAACTACCCCTTCTAACGCTGGTGGAAATGGTGGGTCAGGAATAGTGATATTATCTGTACCGACAAGTATATACACAGGGTCTTTAACTGGTACATATACAGTAGCAACATCAGGTTCCTATAAAATCATATCTTTTACCAGCGGAACTGGCACTTACTCATCATAATTTGTTTGTACCAATTATTTAAAAAAAAAAATTGAATTTATTTTTTTTAACAAATAATAATGAATCATCATACCAAATAAACGAATCATGTCAGATTACGATTACGATGCTGCTATGGATCAAGTCGCTGAATGGGAAGAAGAACGCATGATGGATGAATATTACGAACAACAATGGGCAGTATGGCAAACCAATACGTATTCGTCCCCCATCACTGCATGGGAGACGAATGAGGAGGATGAAAATTACTCAGAAGACCCTGATACGTCGTCTCTATCCCTACGATCCTCTCCCACCCATCAGGTCAGCGAGCTTCGCTCGCAACCTTGTACTACCTGTGATGGTACTGAGGTGTACGAGGATTCGTCTTCTATGCATAATACGGTACAACCCAGATTAGACGAAAACTCGGATGACCAGAGCCCTCGGAAAGCTTCGCTTGCCTGGGCTCAGTTGTTGCAAGCTCCGCTTGCTGACCTTAGGTCAGAAGAGTTACCCATGAATGTAGATATATGTATGATCATGCACCAGGACTCCTACGTCGTCCTTGCGCATGATGCCGGAGAAACCTTCCGCTAGCGCTTCAGGTTTTCCGGCAATAATAGTAAAGAAAACATCACCTATTTTGAAATACCAAATGCTTAGATTAAGGGTGAAATGTAGTATCCGCGCATATTCCTCTAACAAAAACATAAAGATTATCTTATTATATATATCAAAATACGCCATGAGTTCCAACACTGAAACCATACTACAAAAATTAGAACAAGAAGGTGAACAAAAAATCAAAAACCTAATACAAAAAAACGAAACCCTAGATTCCGAAACGTGTGTCAATATCATAAAACAGGGTACCGAAGAATTCAAACAAACCACCGGTAGAAACATGACCTATAGCGAAATACGCAGTGCATTCGGTTAAAAAAACATAAAGATTATGTTATAAAACATATAAGATAATACAAAAAAAAAATGAACATAAATGGTCTATTTCAATTCATGAACACCGACGTTTGTGAATCTTTTTTTCGTGATGTAACTACCGAAAACATGACGGAAACGTTGGATCAATTGATGCAAAATCCCGATTTCTTGGAACAGACACGTGTATTTGTGGATGATATGTCAGTTCTTCGCCAAAAAGTAGTCACCAAACTCGGTCAATTATGTAAAAAAAAGAAAACTGTCAAAGAAGAGGAACCGATTTCCCCGCCCGCGGAAACACCAAAACCAAAATTAGTTGATGGTAATGAATTGATACGTGTACAATATGCGATAGATGATAATAATAATAATGAAGCCTACCTAAAAGAAAACACCTTAGATGTTCCCGCTACGGTAGAACCCGTAAATGAATCTCTAGGGAAACATATCGGTGAAGGCATCTATCTCCTACAAGAAGGACATGTAATTAAAATGACTACTCCACAATTTGTAGTATATTATTAATATTGGAACCCAAGGTTCCAGTCGTCCCTAAAACGCCCTAAGGCGTTTTGGGACACAACAAAGATACCTCGCCGCCTCTATGAGGCGGTGAGGTATCTTGGGAGTAAACCTCCTAGGTAACGAGGACACCTCGCTTCGCAAGCGAATCTGAGGCGCCCTCCTAAGGTTTCCTTGAAAACCTTGTAGAAAGGAATATCAAATTGGTTGTATAAGATCCAATAAAAAATTGAAAATCCATTCGTTTTTACATAGATACAAAATCATCCATGTAAAATATGTATTATTACCGAGGTATTGCTCTAGATTATCACGCGAGGACCCTAGAAACTTCCAAAGAAGTACATGAATATTGTCAGAAAAAAATCCAAGAATGTTGTCCGTGTCCCGATTGGTATGAAGATACTACTGAGTCTGAAATATACATTATTCCTCCAAAAACCGACACAGAATATTGGTTACAATGGATATTTTGTGGGTTGATCTGAATACAAAATCTGGATAGAATGTATAGGAGCCATTATGAAACCCACTACACAAAAAATCTTTGAAAAAAAATACCAAGACTTGCATCAATCCCCCATGTATCAACATTCTCACCAAGAATTGTTGAATTATTTCGGTATTACGGGAAAACATGTCCAAGAATTTGATCTAAAATTAAAAAAATTGTTGATATCTATTGGTAAGAAATGTCACAACAAAACTGCGAAAAGAATCAGGTGATTCTTTTTTTCATCGTATTGCGGTGAATTCCGGGTGTTTGTAGTTGTTTATATAATGGTTGGAGTTTTTCCCGAATAATATCATCCGGAATTTCTTTACCCTGGTGTTCGTTTTTGTACGTATGTAATTCTTCAATGATGGTTTGAATGAGTTTTTCGCCCTTTTCTTTTTGTTTCTCACTCGGGGGATTTACCTTTCCTATATGGATGTCCTTGGTCATTTTTTCCGTGAATTCATTTATTTGTGTTTGTATCGTTTCTTCATCGTCTTTGCTATACAATTTCTCTATGTCTCTCACGTATTCTAGGATTTTTTGTGTACCTTTTTCATGGTTGTGATGTTCTTTGTACAGTTGATAAAACATCCCGGCAATGTCGTTCAAAAATACATGTTGTACTCCCCCCATTTGCATCCGTACCAGTTGTTTTTTCTGGGTACGTTTTCTAGGTTGTTTTTTCTGTTTCATCTCCTATACAATAAATAATATATAGTACCGGGATATTATTTATTTTTTTCTACCTTTGAGTATCAGTTTTGGTTTGAGATTTTTACGGGTCTGTTTGTTCCGATAACGAATCAAGGGTATATATTTTATGATGGGTCTTGGTCGTCGCATTTTATTCGTTATTTTTCTTGTCACACCCATGGGATTCTGTACCACAATGGGTTGTCGTAGGTTGGGTTCGGCTTGTACCACTTGGGGTACGGGTACGGGTACGGGTACGGGTGGTGGTATTTCCCCTTGTACGGGTGGTATTACAGGAGCGGTTGCAGGTAATATTACTGCAGGCTGTGCGGGTTCGGGTTGATACACGGGTGCGTATGGTTGTGCTACAGCGGGTTGTGGTTGAGGTTGAGGTTGGGCAACGGGTTCATCCGTGGGTTTCCCAAAGAATTGTTTTAGAAAACTGTTCTGGTTGGTATACAATTGGGTCTTGTCGTAGGGACCGAATTCCCCATTCCACATTTGTCCCGTTTTGATACACCGACGATGTAATGATGGACCCGCAGGAACCATCATCGTACCGTCTTCCATGGTTTTACATACCGTACAATCATCACGAATTTTGTCTTTGCAGTAGGTGGAATCGTTTTTGTCTATCGGAACATACTTGGATTCACACCGACGTTCCCCCACAGGTCCTACCGGCATATATCCTTTTTCACACAGGGTACAGTCGTATTTTTTACCGGGTATGGTAGACCCTTCCAAGGTATAATCCCCATCTGTCGTATGCGCAGTGAGACTATGGGGTAATATCTCTTGTAATTCTACGGTACTTCCTACAGCCGGTGCACAATGTTTGCCATTTTTACCGTAGACAGGAACATAGCCTTTTTTACATTCGGTACAGGTGTTTCCCATAAAACTTGTGCAATTGGGATCTTGTCCTGGCGCGTCTCCGCCCTTGAAAACGAGTTTTTTCCCCGTTTTTCCGTGTTTTTTCCCTTTTTTTTGGTGTTTTTGGTGTTTCTTGGTACCCATGATTGATTCTATAGTATAGGAGGAGAAAAACGCATTCCTATGGATATGGTATCCACGCATATTCTTCTTATTCTTGTTCTCGTTGTTGTCGTTCTATCAACATATCACGTACCGTTTCATAATTGATGGATTGACGACATGCCTCCGAAAAATGATGGATGTTTGCCCAATCGGACGTAGTATAATTCTTAGGAAATTTCAACATGTTCAACATGTCTCGTTTTTTTTCCAAGATATCTCCACCAACATCTACTTTATACCGGTTATGTGCTATTTCTTCCGTGGTCATAATGAGATTGATACGGTCTGGTGGCATAGACTTTCCTGGTTGCATTTTTTGGCAATCCTCGGAAATGGATTTTCTGCAATTCGGACAGGTTGGTTCTAAATGAGACGACGTACCGGAAACTCGTCTGTCAGGACGGGTTGGCGGAGATGGGTATGTTTTGCACCATCCCATCAAACATTTTTTGTGGAATCTATGACCACATGATGTTTTGGTGGCATTTTTCGGAAGATTTTCCATGCAGATCGGACATATTTTTGGTGACGCAGCCTTTTCGGAAACCGCTTCAGCTGCGGGTTTTTTAGCGGTCTTTCGTTTGGGTCCTCCGCCTTTTTTTTTGGTTCTTCGGTGGTTTTTCATCTATATATGATGGTTAGACGAAAAAGTGGTTTCTGAGTTTAAGGTAGGTATTTATCTAGGAATAAAGTATAGGATTATCATGGTAAAGAAATTAACAAAAAATAATAAGAAAAAAATAGTGCCTAGAAATACGAAAAAAAAACATATAGGAGGAATGAAATTGACAAGAGAAATGTTTTATAATGATAGTGATTTTAAAACTGCAAAAGAAACACAAGCAAAAATTAATAAGAATGAATATACTGATTTTGGTCAAAAAAATTTAGATATTTATAGATTTAATACTTTTATTAAAGATAGAATGAGAAATGATACTACAAAATACAAACAAATCGCGCAAAATATAAATGCAATTGCCGAAAATAATAAAGAATATTCATCAAATACCTCCTACTATTTGAAAAATAAAGACAAATATAAATCTGCAGAAAAAAATTATGAAACAAAGGGAAGACAAGATTTGGACCTAATACTGGCAGAATATATGGCAAACAATAATGGAGAAGAACCAGATTTAAATACAAAATCAATAATAGGAGACGCATATAGACAATTATATGAAAGACATATTGCAGACCCCAACTCCGATGAATTTAAACAACAATTTAAAGCTTTAAAAGACATTGCAACTAATAAAAAAAACATGGAAATATTATCACAAGAAACAGATACACAAATAATAGCAAAACTTAAATTAGAAGCAGCACAAAAAAAAGCACAAGAAGAAAAAGAAAAAGCACTACGACTACAAATAGAAGCAGATATGGAAGATATGTATTCATTCAATGCAGAACAACAACAACAACAACAACAACAAGAAAGACAAGAAAGACAAGAAAAAGAAAGAGCTAATATGTTAGAAAGTGCATTTACGGAAATAGAAGAAAAAAGACTAGCAGAAGAACAACAACAACAACAACAAGAAAGACAAGAAAAAGAAAAAGAAAGAGCTAATATGTTAGAAAGTGCATTTACGGAAATAGAAGAAAAAAGACTAGCAGAAGAACAACAACAACAACAACAAGAAATAGAAGCACAACAACAACAACAACAACAACAACAACAACAACAACAACAAGAAATAGAAGCACAACAACAACAACAACAACAACAACAACAACAACAATTGCGAACCGAAGCAGACCAAAAATTAGAACAAAAATTACAATCAATAAGAGTCCTACCAGTAAAAGAAGGAGCTTCATTAATAAGAGAAGCCTACAAAGAAAGACAAAATATAGGTGGTTCACGTCGTAAATACAAGAAATCATCCTTTCGTCGCACCCAACGCCACCGCACGTCTTCCACGCGAAAACATAGAAAACAAAGAAAAAACAAACGTCGCTCTACCCGACGACGAAAATAATCCTATACAATCTCCTCTTCTTTCAACGCAAATTTCAGAATAGATCTGGTTCCACGTGTAACGGGTGTAACCATATGTTTGACTCCCTGGGCTTGTACCAAGAACAACGAATTGGCTTCGGTCGCAATACGGTACTGATACAAGCGTTGTTCCACCACAATGACACTATCACTCGTATTCTCTACCACAATGACACATTCATACTGCCGTTGATCCGACAACATTTTCTTGTCCGCATGCCAGTGCATTCCTGAGCCATGCGGATACCGACGATATTCTATCGGGATTTCTTCACAAGGTACCAAGAGTGGATTGTCCGTAATATCACGGATTTTTTGCAACACCTCGGGATGATAAATCAACGCACACATCGCCGGGTCATCTACGACATACATCAATCGTCCCCGTGCCTTAGGATCCGCAATCATGTCTTCCTCCGGAATGGACAAACAATAGGATTGTATGTGAGCAAAGGTTTCGGGGTCATAGACATTCGTTTCATAATGAGCCTGATAATGAAAATAATTGGATTGATATTCGTAAATAATTCCTAAAACGGACACCACTGTCACGGCAATCCCCGAACATAGATAGGGTTTTTGTTTCCATAGATCCATGACGTAGGTTTTCAAAACTTCTTTGAAGTTAGTTGTTGATGGCATACTGCCATCTGACCACGAAGGTTTGTCTTCTATGTTCATTTCTTGGTAGAGATCCTATACATAACCTAGGTAGGTATAGGATGCAAAGTCACCGCAGGTTTTTTGATGCTGCTGTTTTTGCTGTTTTTGGTGGTACTGTTTTTGGTGGTGATTTTGCTGGTACTGTTGTTGGTGGTACTGTTGTTGTTTCTGGTGGTGCTATTGTTGGTGGTACTGTTTTTGGTGGTACTTCTACTGGTGGTAGTGTTGGTGGTGCTATTGTTGTTGGTGCTATTGTTGTTTCTGGTGGGGATGTTGGTAATGTTGTTTTTGGTGTTGGTAGTGTTGTTGGTGGTACTTGTGGTTGGTTTTCTGGTGGTGCTTCTACTGGTGGTTTTATTTTTTCGTTATATTCTTTGATTTTTTCTTCAATTTGCGGAACAAATCCGGTTATTGTTTCTTTTTTATTACCGTTTTCATAGAAAACAACCGTAGGAAAGCTCCTGCAATTGTAACCACTGATACTTGCACCATATTTTTTTCCATTCACCTTAATTATGGTTATATTCGGATATGTTTGAGACCATTCTTCTAATTTTGGTGCTAATTGTCTACAAGGAGGGCATCCGTCCATAAAAAAATCCACGACGACCACTCCTGTACCTTGGATGATGGCTTCAAATTCTTCTTTGGTGGTGATTTCTTTCACGTTTTTACTTGTTGATGGTTGTCCTTGTCCTTGTCCTTGTCCTTCTCCTTGTCCTGGTCCTGGTCCTGGTCCTGGTCCTGGTTGTCCTGGTCCTGGTCCTGGTCCTGGTCCTGGTTGTCCTGGTCCTGGTCCTGGTTGTCCTGGTCCTGGTTGTCCTGGTCCTGGTCCTGGTCCTGGTCCTGGTTGTCCTGGTCCTGGCTTTCCTGGTCCTGGCTTTCCTGGTCCTGGCTTTCCTGGCGGTTTGTTAGATGGTTTGGGTGGTTGTTTGTTAGGTGGTTGTTTGAATGGTGTGTTGATAGATATTTTTGGTGAGATTTTGATGAGTGGTGATGGCATTTTGTCAGGTGAGGATGGTGATGGTTTTTTCGGTAGGTAACGACGTATTAATGGAATGCGTCTATGTAATGTACCTTTTCGTGTGCGACGACGACGTCCTAAAACAGTAGGTTTTTTCTTACGTGTATCCATATCTGCATCTTATATACTATATCAACATGATTCTACCTGAGGATGTTTTTTTTTACAAGCCGGTTTGTGGGCATTCAAAGAACGTGGGTTGTCTGTCGTAAATATCTGACAAATATCACAGATCAATGTTGCAGCAGGAATCAGTTCGTTTTGTAAGGGACGTTCTTCGTCTCCTACTGAAGCAGCAGCAGGTTTCTTAGTACTACGTTGAGTCGTGGCAAACATGGTAGACAACCAAGAGTTCAATTCTCCCATACTCAATTCTTTGATGTCCGCCACCATTTTTTTGTGTTGTTCATTCATTTGACTCAGAATACGTTCACGTTTGTCCAAGAACGTTTGGTATTGTTGGTGGATGGATTGCAACAATTCTTGGGAAATCGTGACATCATCTTGGGGATGTTCTCGGAATTTTTCAGTTAGACGGTCAATGATGTCACACGCAGCTAACAATTTGTCTTGGTCATAGTTCATATGATGTAGATAGACCAAGACATGTCCCTGGTGCAATTCAATTTCAAAGTTTTGTTTGAGCGCAATCCCCGATTTTTGGGACATAAAAATACCGGAACATTGTTGTTGTTGGACATCAAAGAGAAATTTGTCCACTTCTTTCTTGGGGACATTGGCAGATTCATAGTTTTTGTTTTCAAACAAAATGGTGGGTTTGCCGGTACGTTTCATCATGAAATCACCCGCACTGGTCGTACCCGTCGTCTGTATGATTTCCGCCGACGGAAATACCGCACATAGACATTGGTGCAACAAATGTTCGCCGAATTCGCCCTTTTTCTGGGAGATTTTGTATTGACTCAAAAACGTACTCATATCTTGGCTGATTTTTTCTTGGCACGTTTGGTTGGCAGACGACAATTCTTTGATTTCCCCCATTTTGTGTTGCAATCGTTGTTCGTGGGACAATACTTGTTGTTGTATTTGCGCCAACAATTGATGATATTCTTTGGACATGACCAAATGAATTTTGTCCATAGATAAATCATGTTTCATCGGTTCCATCAGTTTCATCATTTCTTCTCGGAATTGTCGGACCAATTGTTCATGTTCGTGTTGAAATTGCGTATTGGGTGCCATGGACTGTACCATATGTTGGGTCTTTTCCAAGAGATGAACGTTTTCTTTTTCCATCCGTTCCATGATTTTCAAACATTGGGTATTGGATTGATGTTCCAATACGGTTTTGAGATCTTCTAGGTAACTATGTTTGATTTCGTAGAATTTGGACAGTACTTGGGATTCCAGACCATGTTGTAAGGACTGAATACTGGACAGGATTTCTTGGGCAGAATTCTTGGTAATCGTTTCTTGGTTGACCAAGAAGGTATCATAGAAATCAATCAGTGCCAGATTGATGAATTCCACGTCTAGATGTTTATTTTTGGAATAAAAATCTATGATTTTGGGGTGTTTTATGACGATTTCGTTCATGATGGATTACCTAGAAATACCAAGATATTTCTATGTAAGTTTCTAGGCTATTTTTTGTAAAATAGTGAGTCCGTTGTTGTTGGTAAATTTTTCTTTCAATATCCAGTCGGAATGATCCTGTAAAAATTCATCAATGGCTTTCCCTAAACCACAATTGATTTCTTCTACCGGAATACCGGTTTGTGCCGACTGTTCTTCTGCATTCCATCCGTTACGGATGGTTTCACCAACGATTTCGTCTACGGTAGTATCATGCATAATGATGTATTTGTTCGTTATGGGCGCAAATTTGGCGAGTTCACGTTTGAGTTGACCATAGATATGCCAGGTGTCAATGAACGTCATATCCACGTTTTCTTCTAGGGTTAGATCCAAATTGTTTTTCCATTGGTATTCCACCTGAATGTCCAAAGGTTGGGTACATTGAAGGAATACGGTGATATTACATTCCTTGATATCATTCAATAACATGTACCGTTTTCCGTGGGGATGTTCGTTATGTAATAGTCCACATACCAAGGACCAACTAGACACACAACCACGTACCCCCGTTTCTAAAATACGGGTACATTCTTTGGCGTACTGATAGAGCGTCGGTAAATGTTCATTGATATCCCCAGGTGAATTGGAGAATTGGGTGTGGTTTGCCTGGATGGTTTCCATAATATACTAAATCCACTATATTTTTTGTATATGATTATAAACGTGTTCTAGGTGGGTATTTGTAAGGTATCTTTGTCCAACAAATGATTCAAAATACGGATTTTGCCTTCGGTCCCGTTCCCACTACACATTTTGTTACGAATAGGTTGCAATTTGGGTTCGGCTTTCCGTTCTTCTTCGTAAGTATCAAATACTCTGTCTTTGATTTCATCAATGGTATTCGGAATGGTCATACGTAGATATTCGTCGTCATCTTCCACCTCACGTATATGCGTCTGGAGTTCTTCGTGTTCTTCCTGTTTCCATTCGGTCGTTTTTACGGCAAAGGCTGCCGAAGTATCCATCGTCGCGGTAATACAATGTAGGGGACGTTGGGTAGAGGGCAATTGTTCCAGCCGTTCGGTGATGAGTTTTGCCAAGACTTTGTCGTAATGATCGGTCAGAAATCGGAGCATATCTTCTTGGGAAAAGACCATAGATTTGACAAAATCGGTGATGTTCATGGCATCTTTGCAATTGGTATTCAAATAATTGATATAAATGTTGCTGGTATTGTTGCTATTGGTATTGTTGGAATTGGTGGTTGTGGTTGTTATAGGAGCAGTAACGGGGGCGTTAACTACCATAGAATTTTGGATCAATTCTCCCGAAACTGTCTGAATGGGAGTATTTTTGATTTCTAGGATTTCATTTTCTAGGTGCGTAATACGTTCTAACAAGACGGTTTCAGACGGAATCGGCTTTTTTTTACAAATTTTTGCATGTCTCCAAAGACCAGAAGGTGTTTTGTAATTTTTTGTACAATATTCGCATATATGTACCAAATCTTGCGTAGATATTTGACGTTTCATATGTTTCTTAGATATAAGATGATTTCTATATATCCATCCTTTGTTGGTAGTATAATTACAACATTCACAGGTATGAACAACCATTTATATAATAGATTGTATTCAAATGTTTATACCATATTGCAAAATTTGTCACTATATTGATAAACTTTGCATTTCTTGAAAAATATTCCTAAATGATGAAGAACCTAGAAAACTTTTGCATAGAGGGGTCCTCGTTCTTGGATTCTTACGCAGTGCACAGTACATCATTCATTTTTCTTTATGAAAATATTGATAATTGTTTACATCTTTTTCAATGATATAGCAAAATTTGTCACTATATTGATAAACTTTGCATTATGACTAAATATTCCTAAAGAATAAAGAACCTGTAAAACTTTTGCATTGAAGACTCCCTCTTTCTCAGAATACTACGCAGTACAAAGAAAATTGATTAAAAATCTTAAAATATCATGTATAATTATCTAATTCCCATGGTTTTAAGAACTTGTGAATGTTGCAATTATACTACCAATAAGATATGGACTTATACAAATCATCTCAAATCCAAGAAACATATAGAACTACAAAATTCTACCCAAGAATATGCACATAATTGTGAATATTGTACCCAAAAATACAAAACACTTTCAGGATTATGGAAACATAAAAATATTTGTAAAAATAAACCTCCACCACCTGAAACAATCTTATTAGAACGTATTACACACCTAGAAAATGAAGTCAAAAATATGTCCAAAAAAGAGATTCCAGTAGTTCTAATCCAGTACATCTATTTGATTCAAGAAAGAGAATTTATCAAAACAGGCGAACCCATCTACAAAATTGGTAAAACCAAGAAGGAGAATCTAATAAGATTCAAACAATATTCCAAGGGGAGTATATTGTTATGTCAAATTATTTCCAAGGATTGTGATGAAGATGAGCGCGAATTGCTTGGTATATTTCGTACGAATTATGTACCAAGAAGAGATATCGGTAGTGAATACTTTGAAGGGGATTATACAAAAATGATACAAGATATCTATGAGACCATGTTCAAAAAAACCCACTGAAAATTGATTAAAAATCTTATAATATCATGTATAATACTATGGAAGACGAAATACAAAAATATATTGATTCAATATTAGATATGGATTTTGTTGACGATAACATAGATTTGTGTTTTACCGCTGTATACTACTATCTTCATAATCATCCTAATAATAATGCGATTCATATAGATGAACGTTATAAAATGAAGGAATCATTACAATATGCAATCAAAAAATACCCAGAAATTAGTAATGTTACATGGGATGAATTCATTGCCGGAAAACCTGAAGCGCTAGTGAATATGGAAGGTTTTGATAATAAAAGTATGTATAATGTTTTTTGTACTATATTTTGTACAGCATTTTGTACATGGAGAGAACGTAATTGGTTTGGTATGACGGATACTATGATAAAAGATGCTAATAATATAATGTATGTTTTATCATAGATTGATTTTTCAACACATTTTGTGATATAAATAGGATAAAGCCATGACTGTTACCTAGAGTAATGTATGTGGTTATTTTCCGATCTGCCCAAGGATATCATACGTATAATTCTGTCGTACGATACGGTCCTGAGATACAGAAATGGTAAGTATATGAATCAGATTGCCAAATCCGACCCAAGAAATGAATTGATTACACAAAGAATTTTGTACCCTAGAAACCCGATATATCATACGGTGACCACTAATAAGGAAAACCTCATCCTTTTTTATAGACCTTATAATATCTATTGGTCCATCACGATCCTTCAAGAAAAAGTAGTTTATCGTTATTCCTTGACTATGGATAACAAAGATAAAAACTCCATATTTTATTACTGGTCATATTAGACTATTATTCTAGGGATGTAAAAACACCATATTATTCACTAATAGATGAGATGATCCATTTAACCATTATTTACCATGTTTGTAAGCGTACGGTAATTACTAGCATGGGCACTCTGTTTCCTATATACCGTTATTGACGGTTGCGGTACATCTCTGTATTGTGTGGAACACTTTTGACAAAAAGTGACAGGATAGGATAACACGTTTTTTTGTCTACATTTGGAACATTTTTTGACACCATCTTGAAAAAAATTGTTACACAAATCATCAAAAAAATCATCAAAAAAATCGTGTATAGTATGTACGATGTCCTTCGGTCGGTGTAGATGCTTGTTCATATCCATATTCACCGTTTTATACCTATATAAAACGGTATTTCTTTACATATCTTTTATCATGCACCATGAAGGACTTTGCCCCCCCCCCCTGACCGGGAATATGATATGAAAAATATATGATATAATATCATATATTTGAACAATGAATAATAAAAATAATGATAATTGTGATAAAATTCTACGTATATTCATCAGGTGTGCAAGAGAAACGGATCCACACAAAAAAGCCAAATGCAAAGAAGGAGAAAAAATGATGAATACAACGTGGTTTAATGCCTACTACAATTGTGTAAAAAAACACAAATAAAGAATGAATGACATGGTAGAGTAAATGGGTATTTATTACGACGGAAATGTGTATGGGATCGGTTGGGAATTGTACAACGAAGATTATACGAAATTGATCATAGCTTATGAGAAACGATACGAGGAAAAAATGACGACGGAACAGATCCAAGAAGTCCAATCCGACTATGACAAGTTGAGTGACCTAGACAAGGCGCAATGTACGTATTATGTATTGACCAGTTGTATCACCACCTATGAGATAAATACAACTGCTATGCATGTACCCTATACGGTGAGTAAACAACGTCTAGAACTTTTTTTTCAGAACAAAAATTGAATGTGGTATCCGTAGCGGAGCGGAGGATATCCACGCATATTCTGAAGGACGACGTAGGAGTCCAGAGGAATATGGTGACAATATTTGTTAGTTTTTTACACCCCCCAGATGGGACTAACTCTTCCGGTGACCTACGGTCACCTTCAGCCCCCCTTGCACAACTCGCTACGCTCGTTGGCAGATAATCTGAATTTTACGACGCTACCCACCGTAAAATTGAAAAATATAGATATTATGTATATATATATCACAAAACAAATATGGAATTGCCAAAAAATTTTGAATATTTTGAGCGTAAAACTCCGAATATAGTAGAGAAGTTTTTACGAAAGCAAGGAGATGAAATTTGCCAAGAGAAAATAGGCGCCGACTATATTAAAGCCCGTTTACAAGATTATGATTTTGGGTTTGTTAGGTCGTCCGTTAAAGCACAAATAGGTCAAGTAAGGACAAGACAAACCGAATATCATGTATATAGTTTTATATTATGTAAGTTAATACCTGCATTTAATATAATATCTATTACATTGGTTTGTTCGCGAACAAATTCAAAAGACGGAAAACAACTTATGGAACTAGCCGAACAAAAAGCGAAACTGATGAATTGTCATCAGTTATCACTGACTGCTGTAGGTAATTCAAGACTCTTACATTGGTATGAATCCCAAGGATATATAAAAATAGATGATAAACCCATCATGGACAGTAAAAGCAAGGCATATTCTATGATGAAGAATATTTAGATTGCCGGAAAACCTGAAGCGCTAGCGGAAGGTTTCTCCGGCATCATGCGCAAGGACGACATAGGAGTCCTGGTGCATGATCTTTATAGAAATGGTGGTGTTGCGAAGCGATTAGACGCTTCGCATGCCTGTAAGGTGGAAGAAGATCGTAGGGATGCCGAGAACGTATTGCATGTGGCAACGCATATTCTGAAGGACGACTCTGCGAAGCGTGGAGTCCAGAGGAATATGAAGGCATCCACTACATTCATATAAAATTATCGTTATATAAGAGCATAATGAACCGATTACCACTAGAACTAATACATCGTATTCTAGAATACGATGGCAGAATCAAATACCGAAATGGAAAATATATGAATCAAATTGCCCAAGACGATGATAGATACAAAATGTTACAAACCATGCCACATATATATACATGTAAAGACATGGCTTTATGGTGGTTAATGGAAATACAATTACATAAAGGTATTCGTATAATAAAATACGATTCTTTGTATGTGGGTGAAGAACCATTATTTTTTACATTTAATTTTTTAGACTATCATTCATCTATTTTTACTCAACACGGAATTCGGTATGAATGGATTATCAAGATACCAAGAAAACACAATTAACCACATTCATATAAATATGTTGTGTTGTAATATATGAGCATAATGAATCAGTTACCACTAGAAATTGTACATCGTATTCTGGAATATGATGGAAGAATCAAATACCGAAATGGAAAATACATGAATCAAATTGCCCAAGACGATTATCGGTATCATTTATTGAGGAAAATAACCTTATTTCGTAGGGATAATTGGTATTCAGGGGGGAATTTTTATGTATACCGAATAAATTATAATAACAATGAAAATCATAATATGATTGTATATATTTTTGATGAAAGCATCTCATATTTATACAAAAATAAAGAATTTGATGGTTACAAAACCATCCGATAATAAAAATTCATATAAACATTCGGTTATATATGAGTTATCATACAACCCGTGCACCATGACCGAAAAATTTACTCATAATATGAAAATCTCGGTGGCGAACTATGATGGACAAGTGTTATCGGGTGAATTTGTGGACAATATATTATCCAAAGTGTATGCGGAGATTGTGAACAAAATTATTCGCAAAGAAGTCTATTGGACAGGTACGGGTACTGAGTTGATAAGTAGCAGAGTAGATTTTCCCGTGTTATGGAGTAGAAAAATATTGAAAAGTGATGTAGAAAGACTGTTTCTTGGTGATTTATTTACCACAACCATGGTATGTGATTCTTTGTTGTACAATGCCACCGGCAAAATCATATGGGGAATAGAACAAATCATAAAGCAAAATAATCCCGATGCAGACAAAAAATGGAACATTGTGTATCATATATCCAAATTGTTAGATGCAAGAACACCAAATTACGAAAGTTACATAGATATGTTCTTATAGTCCGAGTTAGACCATTTGAGCAGGAATTAATTTGCCATTGATATAGGTTTCGTCATAATCGTGGTAAAAATCAAAACATTGGAATTCACGTTTACTAGAAAACGTAGGAATCACATCGTCCCTACATATAGACAATACGCCCACATGTATTTTTGCTTTTCGTGGGGGAAGGTTTTTGGTTTTTCTATAGATTTCTATGGCATGTTCCAAGAGAGGTCTCACTTCTCCGTCCAGTCCTTCGTGGTCATCCGAAATATATCTGGCAAAATATTTTCCATAATACATCTTGGGGTGGTTACCCATTTTGTAAAAAAAAGTAATGAATGGCATGATGATATATGCTATTCATTACGACCAGTTTTTATACATTTTTACACCAACAAACTCTCAAGGTAGATTCGTCTCAATATGGTAATTCGTTAAACAGATTACGATATTGTAGTTGGCTTTTTTGGTTTTCCAGATTTTTTTTTATATTATATTGTTCTTCATGTTTATAAGAACGTAATGCATTTTGTGTGTAAGCATGGCTATATTTGTCGTGACTACTTTCATTATCATTGTCTCTAAGAACCACCGAACGAACCCCAAATACGAAACCACTACCACGGGATTTGTCACGATATCGGTACATGTTTTGTTTTGTACAAAACGATCCATGATGAAAAAGGATTTTCAATTTTATTCGGGTTTCTATAAAAAACATAAAGTTTTCTCCGTTATGAATTACAATAATATGAATATGTATAAGATGTTATCCTTTTTTGGTTTATGGAATCATCGTACTCTTCGCATTCCGTTACTCATACACGATTTCAGGGAAGTAAGACATGTTTCATCTGAAATGCTAGAGCCCAATGAACATTTTGTGTATAAAAAACCAGGGGGTGTCATGTTGGAATATTATAACAAAAAGGACAAAAAAATCGGATACATTCGGTATTACATTACCACGGGTCAAATTGGTATGTTCTTTATTGACAAAGAATATCAAAATCGTGGTCTAGGGAAACAAATATTGTCCAAAGTAATCCAAGAATTGAAAGAGAATCAATGTGATGAAGTATGGGCGGTAGCTACCGACAATCATCCCTTTTGGTCCAATGTGTATAATAAATCATTTCTACCAGGAAGACCAGCACACCCAAGTGTAACCGGTTCAGGATATTTTATGAAATTATATACGAATGAAAAATTGATCTAGAAACTAAATAATCTGTATACATAGATAAAATGTCTACCAAGTTACGCTGTTGGCGCGACGATTGGCGTATTGCCGAAGAATTTTGCGAAAAATATGGACTGAGTTACCAAGAATGTTTGTATGGTCGGGAGCCGTATTCTATCTTCTTTTTAGATACGGATGGAGATGAAATATGCTGTTGTGTGTCCAAAAATACGGAAAAGTCTTTTGAGAAAGGTATCGTGCAAGAAGAAGACATTGTTCTAATGATTCCATTGGATGAACGAGACCTTACTACGGATCTTTATAAGAAATTATTGGAGTTTTGTACAAAAAACGATATTATTTCCACGTAACGGTATTCTATATTTTTGTAAATAATGTAGAGATTTATTCATAATATGTATCATATCATATGTGGATTCTTTTTGGTACTCATTATAATACCGTAGAACATGAACCGTATGTATTTTTTATAGGAATTTTTGACAACATAGAACTCGCGAACAAGAATAAGGAATATATGATAACACTCGTAAAACCGAAGCAACGAAGTGATTTTTTTGTCAAGGAAGTCAAAATGAATGATTTATATACACTGGATTGGAGCAACGGGTGTGATGTATAATAAACAAAATAAAGATTTGTTGAATAATACTAATAACCATGTTTGAATATATTTTGTCAGGATTTACAGGATCATTTTTCTCCTATTTTTGTGTATATTGGTGTGGTGTACAAACATACGCATATGCATTCGGGAACATCTCAGATAGAATACTACAAAAAAAAGAGATTGAAAATGATAGGCGTATAAGATTTTACGAACGGATGGAAAGAAAAATGGAACGGATGGAAAAAAAAATAGAACGGATACATCATCAATTGGATCAGGAGAATGAAAATCATCAATTAAAAACTTCATGAGGCGGATGTCATCATGTTTACACCTTTTCTCATTTAAAACGCCGATTTTTTTTATATTATTTGAAAAAATAATATAAAGATTTTATTCTAATATATACAGTATAATGAATACGCTTGAATTAGAAAATAAACATCTCAAAGAAGAAAATGAGAAATTAAAACAATTGTTAGAAAATTACATTAATTCCCGTAAAAATTATTATGAAAATAATAAAGAAATAGTCAAAGAAAAAGCTAAACTAGGACTTAAGAAATTAACGGAAGAAAACCCCGATAAAATCAAAGAATATGCTAGACGGGCATATTTGAAACAAAAGGAAAAAAAACAAAAAATGTTGGAATCGGTAGAACTACACATTTAGGAATTTTATATAATTTGAAAAAACTATATAAAGAATTATCTTTAGTAATAATATACAATGGTGAAAAAGAAAAAGGAAACATTCACTTCTTTTCGTTCCAACGACAAGTCTGCTTACAAAACTTTCAAAATACCACTCAAATCTATCTTACGAGACCGTGCTACCATACAACCAGTTCTCAATGATTTGGTGTTTGACATCAATGATTTAGTCATTCATTCCTACCAGTTTATACGATTGTATATGCTACATTGTTACCATCATCAACAACTCTTACCTGAAATCAACGATACATTTATCCTATATTGTATCAAAGTATTAGGCACGAGAGATAATCGGGGAAGACAAAGTGCGAATGCCACCTTGTTGGAAACATTACAAGAGTTTTATGATACCGAATATCAACCCCTATTGAACCACGAAAAAACCGATTTGAAAAATACTACTTTCTTACTACCTTATGTTGCCACGCAAATTCATACTTGTCTGTCTAACAATCTACAAGAGCATTTCCTACAACATTTCTTACGATTTATCAACAAAACTACCCACGAAATTACCGAAGACAAAGCCGTATTACATACTTTCAAGCATAAACTGTGTTTGATGGAAGAAACCGATACGATATTTGACGCTTGGAAAACCACCCATTTACCTCACATATTACCTACCAATATTAAGAAAAATCTTCATTACGATGTCAAAGTTCGTCCTTTTGTGTATCTTCAAGGAATGTTGTATATGAATTCCGTATTGGAAGCACAAGAACAAAAATTGTTTCAACCCTTACCTCTTCGCACCAACATTGTTCCCAAACATATTTTGTTGGATACGGCTTCCATTGTTTCACTGTTTTGTCCTGAAAACGATAAAGAAGGAAACAAAATCAAAAAGGGAGAACTACTGAAACATATCAAAGATAGCCAACATGATGTATGGGATAATTTACTGAATTTACAACATAAAATATTCAAGAACCCTCATTATCAATTTCATTACCAGATACAAACCGATGGAATTTCTTGTTGTTTGTTGTTCATTCGTAAAGATTTGAAAGACAAAAAATGGGGAAGCAAAGTTCCTACTTTGCCCGACCAAGAGTTTCATAACATAGAAGATTTGTCCCCAGAACAATTAACGGTATTGAAACCAAGAAATATGGTGGGGTGTGACCCCGGAAAACGAAATTTGGTGTATATGGTAGATGAAACTGGTAAAAAGTTACAATATACCGCCCCACAACGAAAACGAGAAAGCAAACAAAAATGTAACCAACGCATTTTGTTGGTGGAAAAAAAGAAACATGGAATCATAGAAAAAGAAACCAACTTGTCGTTACAAAATAGTAAATCGGTGAATATAACAATCTATAAAACCTATTTGGTAGAAAAACAAACACTCAACCAAGAAACCAATGAATTTTACAAGCGGGAAGTATGGCGGAAAATGAAATTTCGTGTCTATAGTTATGGTAAAAAATCCATAGATACCTTCCTGAATAAAATCAAGGAAACTTTTGGAGAGAATTTACTGATTGGTTACGGTAACTGGTCACGAAGCACCCAAATGAAACATTTTATGCCGACCATGAACAAAGGATTAAGGAAACTAATCCATAAGAAATATGACACCATTACCATCAACGAATGTAATACCAGTAAGAAATGTTGTGGGTGTCATAACAATTTAACTTATTACAAAGACAAAGAAAACAAAGAGGTATTCCGTCTTTTAGTGTGTTCTAACTGCGTGAGTTGCGAAAACAAATATACCGTATTTAGAACCCGAGATGTGAATTCAGCTGTCAATATACGACACATAACGAGATGCTGGGTTGATAAGCAAATTAGACCACCGGTATTTCAAATTTCGTCTTTCACCACTTCCAGTAAAAAGGAAGTGGAAAAAGTAAGACCATCGTAGGTGAAATTCCTACTATTGATTTTACATTTTTTCTTATTTTTTTTGTCGTATAAAATCGGCGTTTTAAATGAGAAAAGGTGTAAAAAGTCTTATTCTATTTTTTTGATCGGTATTTGTGAATTTATTCATGTTTTTGTGTATTTTTGTGTGATTTTGTGTGATTTTGAACATAGAATACGTCCCTTACGGGACTTGCACAGCCCCTGCGAAGCAGGGGCTGGCATTCTTCTAGGTAATAATCATAGAAAATCATAGAAAGAGTTGAAAATAATGAAATTTATATTTTGCTACGTGTTCTTGACGTTCTACCTAGCCGCCTATGTTTACGCGGTTCAACCGACTTTTGAGATTTTTTCATCTTGGATGAAACGTATGTTTCTTCGTGTTGTAAGGTGGATTGATAACCACGAAGAAGCCCGATTTTTTTCTTGGCGTCTTCACTCCATTCTTGGTTTGTGAATGGATTTTTATCTATGGATACCTCGTTTGCAAATGCATAAAAAGAATAACATTTACCGTCCAATTTCACCAACCGTTTATGATATCGTAATTCATCCAAATCATAATAGGTAATTGGACACACGGTTTCGTTGTTACATATGACCGGAATGTCTGATTTTTTATTGGGTTTGTCTGTCCAGCTTTGATACAGTGCATCCAGAGCTCTCTTACCTAAGAAATCTCTTACTACATCGTTGTTTGCCATATCCATAGCTACATAACCATCCTTGGACGCGATGTTGGGGTTAGCATGATAGGTATCCAGTAATTGACGAATCGCATAAATATTGTTACCGTCAACATCAAAATCAACGGCATAATGTAGACAAGTTAACCCTTGTTTGTCTTGTGCATTGACATATGCACCCTTTTTGAGTAACAAATGTAACATCTGCATACCGCTATAATCATCTTTATCAATATGTGAGATGGCAGAAATCAAAGGTGTTTCTCCGTCTTCATCAGGTCTGTTGACATTGGCTCCATGGGCAATTGCATAATTGGTTATTTCTAAATCGCCCTGTTTAATTGCCAACATAAGAAGGGTGTTACCGTTGTCGTCATAATCATCTATGTTTCTTTCTTCCAACCACCGTTCCGCGTCTTGTAATGTTATACTGGTTGCCCCATTGCCACCACGTCTCTTCCGACGAATCCGCTTGGTGAACGATCTACGCGCCTTCATGGTGTTGCGAAGACGGAGCTTCGTCGTTCTTTTGGAATGTTTCACCATTTTATGATCGTTTATATATTATGGAACATAAAGTTATTTGTATGTATTGTATTACATTTGTACATGTTATATGACCAAGAAACATAGTGAATAATATAAATAATTACGCGCTTCGCGCGGCGAGCGAAGCGAGCCTATGTAAAGTTTACCTGCATATTTGCAGTAGATTTCTTTAATATTTATGTATATTGTTAGTACATATTCCATGTACTAACAATATCCCCAAGATGTATGTTCTTAGAATGGTAACATAGTATATAATAATATATATAATGGAAAAGGAATTTCGCGATTCATTGGATACAAATTTTCGCGATTCATTGGATACAAATATTCATTCATTGTTAACAACCATGTTTGAAATTAGTGGAAAATATTCTATGAATAAAAAGAGAGCAAATGAGTGGGTGTTATCGCAAAAAACAAAATTAAAACGACGGGTTGCCAAGCATTTTATAAATAACACTACCTATGTGACGTTTAATGAATATTTTCTAGGTATAGGAAAATTAATCAAAGACAATTATGAGATGATTGTGAAAGATGCGGACAAAATAATCATGTGTATTTCTTTACCAAAAAAGTCTCAATATTTTACTTCAATCATAGCGATGCATTATATACGAAAATACAACTTCAGAGAGCCGGATTATTTTGTAAAATATATAACTGTAAAAAATACCAAAGATCCTATCATTATCATAGATGACATGTCTTATTCGGGTAGTCAAATGCGTGATATGTTTACAAAAATATACAAAGATTGTGTAAAAAAATACGAAAATGACCAAGAATCCGCCAATTTGACACCCAAAATTCATTTATTATTGTATGGAATAAATAATTTTTCTGAACGAAGATTATCTATGATAGAAAATATGATGATAACAGAACCCCAAGGTCCAAGAAACATACCCACGAAAAAATTCATAAATGTGGCATCACCATTTAAAATATATTATTACAAAAAGTTTGAGTTATTGATAGATATAGATGCCGAAATGGCTCATTTAATACATTATTTTTTCTCTCCCTATTTATCGGGAGCACCAGTATTATCCATATATTTTGATCATAAAATCGCAGACGACGTTTCAACATTTATGAAAACAATCATGTATGGACCAATCATACCGAAATCGTATGCTCTGGAATCATTTGCAGAAAACAATGAGGAATATGGAAAAATATTTCAATTAGATATAGATAAGAATCATTTTCCAATCACCAGTAAAGAAATCTCAGGTCTAGAAAACAGAGATATTTATCAAATATTACCCAATTTGGTACAAAAATATGCGAGTGATGATGTGATAGATAAAACGGACATAAAAATTCATTTTTTACCATTTATCAACAATTGTAACATAAATGATACAATCAATAAAATTTCAGAATCAATGTTTTATAATGAATTTTTATTTCCTGAAGAAACTGAATATGTGACAGACGAATACATAAAAAACCAATTATCACTTATTTACGATGATAAAAATAAATGTATTCAACCATTTTATAAACGTAATTTAATGGTGAGTCCAAGAAAATCAAGAAATACCCGAAGAAATTCGTTTACTATAAAATCACGAAGAACCATGAAATCACGAAAAACACCCAAGACAATATAACAAAATGATATACCAAGAAAACTGACTGTAAATATTCCGTGCTTCGCACGGCGAGCGAAGCGAGCCTATATACAATTTGTCTGCATATATGCAGCGAAAAATAACATATTTTTATTGCAAATAAAATCACAATTACCATTTATTTTTTTACGATTTTAAAAAAAATAAATGCATATATGCAGTCATGAAAAATACAAATAATTAAAATAAATTTAATAAAATATATTAAAAAGTTGAAAAAAATGGCTGCATATATCCAGTCATTTAAAAATAAAATTATAAATTTATTTTTAAAAAAATAAAATATTCGCGACTTAAAAAGTTGACTGCATATATGCAGCCATTTTTTTCAACCTTTTCAATTTTCAAAATAATTTAAATAATTATTATGCAGTGGGATTTTTACAAATTTGAAAATATTGGCTGCATATATGCAGTGAGAATTTTCAATAATATTTATCAGTTAAAAATAATTAAAAAAACCGCCTAAATATTTCTAAATAAAAAACTGAAATAAAAAAACTGAAATAAAAAAACTGAAATAGAAAACTGAAATAAAAAACTGAAATAAAAAACTGAAATGAGTATTTTTTCGGAATTTTTTATTTTCTCCGGAAAAATTGAGAATCTGTAACTCAGCTACGCTGTGTCTGAAAGACAGTTACAGATTC
>Ga0214919_10002652_pt1 | contig 27802 bp, 31 predicted proteins | sample LL1503_MetaG_FD_177994 | JGI IMG/M metagenome (GOLD analysis project Ga0214919, IMG submission 177994) | Freshwater microbial communities from Lake Lanier, Atlanta, Georgia, United States - LL-1503 | ecosystem: Environmental > Aquatic > Freshwater > Lake | place: USA: Georgia | collected...
AGCAGGATATTGTTGATATTATTGAAAAAAGAATAAAAAAGGCTGGATACAAAAAACCCGAAGAGGCACTTAAAAATAAGGCAATAAGCCAAAGTGAATTTGAAGAAATTACAAACTATAATAAACTTTGCAATGAAATTATTCAAGTTGATAACTTCGAATTAAAATCACTTATCAATGAAAATTAAGGAAGTTCTAACAATTGCACTTACAAACAGAGTGCTTTTCGCGATCGAAAAAATTGTTAAATTACACTCAACTGTAAAAGGACTTGAAAATATTCCACAAAATTCTTCAATAATATTCACACCGAATCATTTTACTCGGTGTGAAACTTTTATTGTACCGTACTTACTTAATCAGGCACCGAATTTAAAATTTTGCAGGTCACTGGCGTTTTCATCGCTTTTTACATCGTACCTTGGAAAATATTTAACAAATCTCAAAACACTTTCAACTGGAGATTTAAACCGCGATGAAGTAATAATACAATCCCTTGCAAATGGTGAAGATAACTGGGTTATTTATCCCGAAGGAATGATGACTAAGAACCGTCAACGCGAAGTAAAAAATAGCATTTTTGAAACAAAACTTTCTGTAAAGACGGGAGCCTCTGTAATTGCAATGAAAGCAGAAAGAATGAGGGTTGACGACGGTTTATCAAAAACACCGGTTTGCATAATTCCCGTCACAATCAATTACACACCACTTCATCCAGATGAAAGTAACAAAATTTTAAAAATTGCACATAAGTTTATAAAAAAACTTCCAAAAAGATTGGAAGAAGAGTTGACGGTTGAAGGTTCGCTTTTACTGAATTCACACATAACTCTTGAACTTCATAAACCAATGTATATCAAGAAGTATACGAACGGGGAATCGTATATTTCAGAATTTCTTGGAATTAAAAATGAAAGAAGCTTGAATGATAATATTGCAAAATACAAAATTCCAATTTCAGCAAAAATTGCAGATGAAATTTACAAACACACACACATAACGTACGAACATATTGTCTGTGCAATTTTAAATGAGGCAAAATCAATTGAAGTTAAACTTCTTCCATTTTATATAATAGCCTGCGTTCAAAGCCTTAAACAGTACTCAAACATTCAAAGATACGAAGAAGGACTTCGCGATAACGATATCCTTAAAAACACCATAAATCAAGAAAAAATTTATCACTTTTTGGCACTTCTTCAGGAGCAAAATTGCATCCAAAATGATGGTCAGACGATTGCAACAACGGATAAATTTCATAAATACGACGACTTTGATTATGTTAGAATTGAAAACATTTCGCGAATTTTTATAAATGAGCTTTATTATTTTAAAAATATTGAAAGCATTGTTAAGGGCGTCCTACTATTGAGTGATTACAACCTAATGCTTAAGTGTTTGAAGTATGTTGATGAAATTTATATTAGAACACACGAGGTTACGAAGTCACAACATTCAATTGACAAAAAATACGGAATTGCAAAGTTTTTAAGATCGTCATCAAACAGGGTAACGCTGTTTATTCACGGGTACAAATCGTCCCCATATGAAATGTTGGAAATTGCAAAAGAAGTCAATCATTCAAATATTTCGTCCTATTGCGTCAGAATGGATGGACACGGAACATCGCCATTTGATATGGCAACAACAACGCGAAAACAGTGGGAAGAGTCGTGTGAAATTGCATACAAAATTCTTTCAATTCACTTTAAACAAGTTGATGTGTGTGGATTTTCAACTGGTGGTCTAATTGCCTTGAAACTTTCGGTAAAATTTCCTAAAATAAAATCAATTATTGTAATTAACCCGGCATTAAAGCTTTGTGATATAAAATTTCGACTTGTCAAAGTTGTAAATTTATGGAGTCAATCCCTTGAGAAGCTTTCAAATTCAAAAAAGAAATACATAACCGACATTCCATTTTACCCAAAAACAAACTATTCAATAAATCACTTTTCTTGTATGCGGGAACTTTCAATTTTAATGGATGAAGTCTACAAAATTCTTCCAAGCGTTAAAGTTGACACATTGATAATAAATTCTAGTAACGACCCTGTAGTTCTGCCAAAATCAAGTAAAGAAATTTTTGAAAAAATCAGCTCAAATGTAAGGTATCTTGAGGAGGTTGACTCAAATGAGCATATAATAGTTCGTGGAAAATCAATTAAAATTGTTTCAGATTTTATTAAGAAATTTTTAATTTAAGAATTCAAACTCGCTTGCAATTTACGATACTTTTCCACATTTAAAAGGTGTTCCTTGTATGTCTTCGCAAAAACATGTCCACCATCGCCAGAGGCGACAAAAAATATGTAATCAGTTTCAATTGGATTTATCGCCGCATTAATTGCCTCAAGTGAAGGATTTGCAATTGGCGTTAACGGCAAACCCTCAACCATATAAGTATTCCAAGCTCCTTGAGATTTTAAGTCATCAAGTGTCAACTTTCTATCCAAAATTCCAGTTTCATTTGTGATTTGATAAATAACAGTCGGGTCCGTTTGCAACTTCATTCCAATTTTCATTCTGTTTTTGAAAACCGATGAAATTTTTGGCATTTCTTCAATTATCGATGTTTCCTTTTCAATAATTGATGCCATAATTAAAATGTCAAACCTACTCTTCAAGTGTGAATTTTCAAAGTTGTAATCCTTAAGAGCGACATCCAAAGCCCCGTTCATTAAATTTTGTGCATAATCAAAAACTACCTGTCTTGAGGTCTGACACTTATGCTTATAACTTTCAGGCAGAATACTACCTTCGTGTGGTTTTTTTGAAATTTCACCATAAAAATCTTCACTTAAATTTATTTGCTCAATATAATTATTTACAGTTTTTCCCGGAACGAATGTTATTATGCACATTTCAGAATTTCCACTTTTAATTCTTTTAGCAAAGGAAAAAATTGTCTCACCTTTGAAAACCTTATAATGACCCGCACGAATGTTACCACTAACCGAATGCAAAAAAAACTTTTTGTTAAAAACATTCAAAACACCATCATTTTCAAGTTCGGCAATTATCACGCTTAGTGAACTACCGCCACGAACTTTTATAATTGAATCTTCGTGTATCATGAAAAATGAGTTGTATACCATAAATACCAAGAAGCATAAAATTAACGAAGAAATATTGATTATTAGTGATGTTATTTTGTTCATAACTTGTTTATTTCATATACATTAAAAATAATTTAATAGTACACATAAACAATTATCAACAAAAAATATGAGTTATGAACATTTTTTTAACATATACATACCATAATTTTCTAAAAAGTACCATATATATAGGCACTTTTTTAAGTAATAAACAAATTGACATACATTATTCTTATTATTCTAAAGAAAGGTATATATAAATAATTAAAGAAGATTTATGGTAACGCTTGGAATAGAAACCTCTTGTGATGAAACATCGTTGTGCTTATATCAAAATCGCAAAATTTTATCACTAAAAACATATTCACAAATTGAACTTCATAAAGAATACGGTGGAGTTGTTCCCGAAATTGCATCAAGAGATCATCTTTTGAAAATTCAATCGCTTTTTAATGAATGTTTATATGATGCCAATATTTCATCATGTGATATTAATTTAATAGCTTACACGGCAATGCCAGGGCTTATTGGAAGCTTAATGACGGGAATTATGTTTGCGAAGGCCTTAAGCATATCCATTGGTGTAAGAGCCATTCCAGTGAACCATCTTCATGCTCATGTTTTTACATTCAACATTTCACATTGCATTTCACAAAATTTCGCCTGCCTTTTGATATCTGGTGGTCACACATTCATTTATAAGGTTTCAAATCTTTATAATATCAAAATTCTTGGACAAACGATCGATGACAGTATTGGTGAATTGTTTGACAAAGTCTCAAAATCAATTGGTCTTGGTTACCCCGGTGGCGTTATTGTGGAAAGAATTGCAAAATTCGGAAATTGCGATGAATACAAATTCAAAATTCCACTTCTTGGTAAGGATAACTTCAATTTCTCATTTTCTGGAATTAAAACTGAGTTTTTGAAAGTAATTCAGAATATTTTCAAAAAGCACAATGTTCCACGTGGAACAAGTGTTGATTTTATATTAGCTGAACTTACAAATTGTGGTGGTGATAATTTTGAATTCTCACTTGATATTGCCAATGTTTGTGCGTCGCTTCAAAGCGTTATTGTGGATATTGTAGTAAATAGACTCAAGTTTTGCATAAATGAGTATGGTTTGGCAGGAATGGATTTTGTTATGTGCGGCGGTGTTGCCTCTAATGAATTTATTCGAAACGGTATTGAAAAGTTGTGTTTAAAACATGGAATGAAATTTTATGTTCCACCGATTGAACTTTGCACGGACAACGCAGCAATGATTGCCTGCATTGGTGAATTAATGGTGATGTTTGATGAGTCTGCTTAAAAAAACAAAAAGGAGTGCAATGCAGCATGTTAAACTTGCAAGATAGCTACTAACTGTTCCACCTCCGATGATCTTCAGAATTTCAAGAGATGTGTAGCACATTATCGAAAACAAAAGAACTCTCAACGCTTTACCACGAACACCACCATCGAATCTTTGATAATACATTGGAAATTCGCAGAGTGATATAATTACCGCAAGGAAAAGCATTGCTATATTTTCGATAGCCTTAATTGCAACAATTCTTGCCTGCATTTCATCTTTATGCCCACCACCATTGAATAATATCGATACCGATTCAACGAAACCTATGTTATTTTGATGCGACTCTCTTTTGAATTCAACCTCAATGTCGTTAATCATAACTTCTTTTTCAATATTTCGTGAGATTTTACCGCTGGGGTCTCTATAGATGAACATAAGATTGTCCTCCATACTTGCGGTTAAAAATGGTTTATTGAATTTTTCATACGATTGCAAGTATCCACCTTTAATTCTGTATATAGATAACGAATCTAGGGAATATCCATCGAGGTATTTTCCAACATTCTTCATAAGATATACACTGCCTGATGCTGAATCGTTTGTAACATCTAGAACATTTATCCACACCTTTTTTATGTGGTAACTATCACTATTTTCATTATTTGAAATGTAATTTTGTATATGTGGCACTATAACTGAGTTAAATAAAAATACATAAAAAACTGATAATACAATTGTTGCAAACGTTAGTGATTTAAGTATTATGGTTTTTTGTTTGGAATAAATTGTGATTATAATATATTGATTTGTTCTTGAAAGCGTTATTGTAAGCCATATAGTTGAAGCTATAACAGCAAAGAATATTGAAGATTCAACAAAAAGAATTGACGAGTATAAAGATTTCCTAATGCTCGTAAAAGCATTGCAATGCTCATTGCAACTTAATGCGGATTCAAGGCCGGTTATTAACAATGAAACAACTAAAGTTAGGGAGGTGATTATGGCAATTCTTCCAAAGAACTTTTTAATTATGTACGAGTTTACTATCATAGCTTTGGTAAAAAAGCTTTATTTATATACTTATACTTTATAAACAGAATTGCAAATTCCTCAATCGTTTCCCTTGATATATTTATTTTAATTATATTTTGATAGATTGCTTGAGATTCATCAATCAATTCGGCGTCATCAAAACTCATCAATTCTTCAAAAAATTCTTGAGGAACTGAAATTTGGTCGTAATTTATGTTGAAAATTCTAAGAATCTCCTCACCTCTAAGTATGTCGTTTCTTAAAATGTAGTATGATTTTATTATTTTTAATTTTAAATCTTCATTGCCTTTAAAACTCCTCATTATTTCTTGAAACACTCTATCAACTTCAATTGTTTTAATATTAAATGAGATTGATATTTTTAAATCTTGAAATGCGTTACTTTCCATTATTTTTAATTAAATGCAATGCGTGTAGTATTATTGTAAACTGCGATATTGCATATATAATTACAAAAGCATATGCGTACTTCGTGTTATTGCCAAATTGCATTAAAGTTGTTGAAATAAGAAATGCACTAATTATTACTGATAGTATTATAATTTTTGAAATTACATTTTTTGAAATTACAAGTCCTGCAAGCAAAATAAAAATTGATAATATGGTTGAAGTTGTTGCAATATATATAATTATTTTACTCATATGGGCTATCGCAATTTACACCGTATCTGCATTTGCAAGCATCTTTTATGTCGGAGGAATCTCCAAGAACAAAATTTGCCGCAAGTTTGCCGGAGCCAACCATCAACGCACTTCCAATGCCAATTGCAACAACTATACCCCAAGAAATTTTACCAATAAAAAATCCAATACCGGTAATTGTCCACAAAAGTGCGGCAACAACAAAACCAACAACTAAAACTGTGTCGTAAACTCTACAAAACATATTTGCAATTGGGTTATTTTCAGCCATTTCAAGCTTCTCATTTATTACAGTTGGTGTTGCGCTTGATGTATCGGAATATGAGTTACTTGCTAGCGATATAAATGCAAGCGAAAGAATTGTTATTAATTTTAATTTTCCCATTTTTTTTTATTTCATTGAAATCATTACGCAAATCAAATCCCCAAAAAATAAAAAGTCAAACATTTTCAATTTTCACAATTGTTCTTGCATTTTATTTATTAATTGCTTGTGTTTTTTTGTATAATTTTTATTTTAGTATGTCTTTTCGAATAGAGTCAGATTCCATGGGTGAAGTTCAAGTTCCAAACAATAAACATTACGGTGCGCAAACTGTAAGGTCAATGCAAAACTTTCCAATTTGCAACACGAATGATGGTCACAAAATGCCAAAAGAAGTTATTGAAGCTATGCTTTATGTTAAAAAAGCAGCAGCAATTACCAACAAAGAATTGATGCAAAAAGATCCATCTTCAACGGAATTCAAAAAGTTTTCATCGGATATTGCTGGTAAAATCGTCGATGCAATTGACGCAATTCTTGCTGATTTTGAAACTTTCTACGAAGAGAATTTCCCTCTTGTTGTGTGGCAAACTGGTTCGGGAACTCAAACGAATATGAATGTTAATGAAGTAATTGCCTCTGTTGCAAATGAAAGGGCTAATGGTGTTAAGGGGGGGAGGTCGCCAGTTCATCCAAACGACCATGTCAACCTTGGGCAATCTTCAAACGACACCTTTCCAACGGCAATGAATGTTGCAACGGTTTTATTAACATACAAAAAACTTTTTCCAACTCTTGTTCGCTTCAACAACGAGCTTGCAAAAAAAGAGGCGGAATTTGCACACATCGTAAAAATTGGAAGAACTCACACGCAGGACGCAACGCCAGTAACACTTGGTCAGGAGTTTGGCGGGTACAAAGCTCAAATTTCAACGGCATGTATGAATGTTGCACATGCACTAACATTTGTTCACATTTTGGCACAAGGCGGAACGGCAGTTGGCACTGGGTTAAATTCCCACCCAGATTTCAGTGAAGCTTTTGCAAAAAACATCACAAAAGTGGTTGGGTTTGAGGGGTTTTACAATGAACTTGGAAGCCTTGATATGGCAAGGGTTTTGGCATCTGATGGGTTTTTCAAGGTGAAGGATGGTGGAATTATTGGTTGTGGAATTGGAAAATTTGGCGATAGAATTGGCTTTTATTCGCACCGCACAAAGGGGAAGTTTATGGCAATGGCAACAAGCGACGAACTCGTTCAATTCCACGGTTCACTTAACACTTTGGCGGCTTCTGTTATGAAAATTGCAAACGATATCCGTTTTTTGGCATCTGGTCCAAGGTCGGGGCTTGGCGAAATTTCACTTCCTGAAAACGAACCGGGGTCATCAATTATGCCTGGGAAGGTGAATCCTACTCAATGCGAAGCCTTGACGATGATTGCCTGTCAAATCATGGGAAACAATGTTGCAGTTACGGTTGGAGGTTCAAACGGTCACTTTGAACTTAATGTTTTCAGACCAATGATTATTCGCAATGTGATAGAATCCGCAAACCTTTTGAGTGATGGAATTAATTCGTTCATTGATCAATGCCTTGTTGGGATTGTTGCAAACGAAGAGCGAATTAAGCAATTGCTTGACCAATCGCTTATGTTGGTAACGGCACTAAATCCTTATGTTGGTTACGATAACGCAGCAAAAATTGCAAAAAATGCTCATAAAAAAGGAACGACATTAAGGGAATCAGCAACGGAACTTGGATACATTACAAAAGAAGGCGGTGAAGGTAAAATTAAAGAAAGCGATTGGCTTGAAATTATGGATCCACGAAAAATGGTTTAAAATAATAAAAATTATGCAAACAGAATTTCAAAATACACTTTTCACACACGACAACCTCTTTGTTCTTCACGGAATGAACAGCGAAATTGCGGATTTAATCTACCTTGACCCGCCATTTAATTCCAAACGAACTTATTCTGCACCAATTGGCAGTAAGGCAGCTGGTTCTTCATTTAAAGATATGTGGACATGGCAAGATATTAACGAGGCATACCTTGAAACACTTGCGGGGAATTACCCTGAAATGGTAAGGTATATTGAAAATGTTGGTGAAATTCACGGAAGGGCGATGATGTCATACCTGTTATATATGGCACAACGCATAATTGAACTTCATCGAATACTTAAGCCAACGGGAAGTTTTTATCTTCACTGCGACCCTACCGCCTCGCATTACTTAAAACTTCTTCTTGACTGCATTTTTGGGAAGGAAAATTTTAGAAATGAGATTGTCTGGTGCTATAGACAAGGTGGAAGGGGAAAGCGTCACTTTGCAAGAAAGCACGATGTTATACTGTTTTATGTTAGATCTGATAAAAATATATTTTACAGCGATGCCACAAGAGTACCATACGATGGTACTGGTGGATATCAGACATCTGGAAAGGGAGTGACACATAAAGATACTGGAAAAGTGTATCTACCAAACGCCCTTGGTAAAATTCCAGAAGACTGGTGGGACATTCCAACAATTACACCAATGTCCAAAGAAAGAACTGGCTATCCAACGCAAAAACCGTTGGCGTTGTTACATCGAATAATAAAGGCTTCTTGTCCCGAAGGTGGTGTAGTTCTTGACCCCTTCTGCGGTTGTGCAACAACTTGTGTTGCGGCTCAACAACTTGGAAGAAAATGGATTGGAATTGATATTGAAACAAAGGCGGTTGAGGTTTTGGTTGAAAGACTTGAAGGCGATGGACACATTGAAAGCGACAGCCAGCACGACCTTAAATTTAAGCAAAAAGGCGTGGATTTCATTCACTTAACCAACGCCCCGCAAAGGACTGATGTTAAAATTGAGGAAATTACACCGCAAACAAAAAACGACATAAAAAAACGCCTTTTCAAACAGCAGCAGGGTCATTGCAATGGGTGTAATGTTGAGCTTGAAATTCAGCATTTTGAAATTGACCATATTGTTCCAAAGGCAAAAGGTGGCGGCGATTACATGGAGAACTATCAGCTTTTATGCGGAAATTGTAATCGCACGAAGGGTGCAAGACCAATGGAATATTTGCGAGAGAAAATTAGAGTTCGATTAAGCTTAATGAAAAATAAGGTAACTTTTGGGGAGTAATTTTTAAAATTTGCTTCCACAAAATTCTTGCATTTAAAATAGGAAATGTTATATTTATCTAATATTAATACTTATGTATATGATAACATCCCTAGTTTCAACATTTTGCGGTGCATTGTTTGGTGGTTTTCAGAATTATCTTGAACATAAACAGGATTCCACTCGTGAAATTCGAATTGCAAAAATTCAAGCTGACAAAGAAATTGCGATAGCATCACAGCAATCTATTATCTCTCAAAACCAAGTGCAAATTCAACAAGGCGTGACATCTCAAGAACAATATAAAACTGAATCCTCATTAAAGAAGAGTGATACCGAAGAATACAAAGCCTTTGCGGAGGCTGTTACACAAACATCTTCATTGTGGAATGATTCTTCCGGGTTTGCACATTTTGCAAATTTTATCATCGTTACAACAAGACCAATCGTCACATATATCCTTTTAATTCTTGTTTTTGTTATAACGATGAAAATTATGAAAGGAGGTGAAGTTTCACAAAATCATTTGATAGTTTTCGACCTTATATTGGCAGAATTTTCTGCGGTTATGTCTTACTGGTTCGTTCGTCGTTCTTTTGAAAAAAGACAAACTCCCAACTTGCAGCTTCAAAAAAAAAACTAAATAACGATAGCACCGCATACCAAGAATTAACTACTTTTGCATCGGTAATGTCGGAATCAAGCGCCAATTCCAATGTTGATGTTGATATTTCAAATTCACAAAGTGAATACGATAAACAGCTTGCAATAAAAAATGCTTGTGAATTTATTGCAAAATTTGAAGGATGTAAGCTCGATGCTTATCAAGATTCCGCTAAAGTTTGGACAATTGGCTACGGTCACACCAAAGATGTTCATAAAGAAATGCAAATTACACAAGAACAAGCTGAATTATTTCTTGAAAGTGATGTTTTGTTTTTCTATAAAAATGTGCTTGAATTGGTTGGAAGTATTTGCAATGCAAATCAAATAACTGCCCTAACTTCATTTTCTTTTAATGTTGGAATTGAAAGCTTAAAAAGATCCACACTTTTAAAAGTTTTAAAGGAAAATCCACGAAATTTTACCGCAATTCGCAAAGAATTCATGCGTTGGGTTTACGCTGACGGCAAAATTTTAAATGGATTAAAAACAAGACGAAGTGCGGAGGCTGATCTTTTTGAAGGAATTTCAGCAGGTGCAGGCTCTTGAATAAGCACTTCCCCAGTTTCCACCTGAAAGGCACTCAACATAATTTCTAACTCCCGAAACAGTTGGGCAAGTTCCACATGATTGCGAAAATTGCACCATTGAACTTGGTGCGTAATGTGGTACCGATGTTGGTGTTGGCAGTGTTGTTGTACCGTCTGGCTTAAATGAGGCATCGCAGTAAAGCATTGATTGATTATTCGAAACTATATCAGTTATTGTTGTTGAATATAGAATGTCGTCAATTTTTCCGGCACCGCCCGTTGTTGTTTGGTTCATATACAGGTTATTACTTACCTTTGATGAAGTTAAAACATTTGCAAGTTCACCAGTTGTAGAATTTGCCCCGCTTGAACTATTTAGCGTTCCTGAAATAGTGTAGGCTCCAAGTCCGTTATCGCCCGAACTTAAAAGGGAGTAAATGTTTTTACTGTTAATCAAAACATCTAAAGTTCCATTGTTGTAATATGTTGAAATGTAATTGGAAAAAATTGTTGTTGAATAAGTAGTTGCACCGGCGTTAATTCCCGCAATTTGGTAGCCACTTGAAAGATTGTTATAGTAAAGAATTGTTCTATTTGTTGTGTTGTAATAGGTTAAATCTCGCGGAACTATATACATAATTTTATTTCCCCAACCGTCCTGAAGGTATTCTCGTGAAATTCCAAGGGAATCTACGGGAATTGAGCCATAATATGTATTGCCCGAATTGAATGACAACGCACTTGAACAAATGCCATTGCTCAAGCTTTCAGAAGCTGATGAGAGGGTTGGATCCGAAGGGCATGGAAGTCTTCCATATGTTACCACATATTGATTCAAAATTTTCTGAATATATTTCATTCTTGTATGGGTTGTTTTTCTTTTGTCATAATTATTCACGGCAATTCCTGAAAGAAATATTGTTGAAGCCATTGTTGTTATTATAAGAAGAGCGATAAAAACCTCCAAAAGAGCAAAGCCCCCAGATTTCTTAATTATTTTCATAAAATTATTGTTGCAAAATTTGTTTAGAACCTTCCTTAAGTATTTCAAATATCTTTATGAAAAATCAATGTTTATTTTTTCTTATTTAATTGTAATAATTCTGGGTTTATACTTTGGATCGTTTTTAACAGCAACATCCCTTCGTTTGGTGAACAATCAAAAGCTATTTTCCAAGAATTCATTTTGCGATTCATGTGGAACAAGAATTAAGTTTTTAAGACTCATTCCAGTTATTGGATACATCACCTCCAAAGGAAAATGTTCATTCTGTAAAAACCAAATTCCCGTTAAGTACACAATATGGGAGATAATCCATTGCTGTGCATTTGTTTTGAATTTTGCAGTATTTGGTAATAATATTCCATCTTTTTTAACTTTTACACTTCTTACCACTACAATGTTTGTTATTGCGGTGATCGACCTTGAAACAATGTATGTTTACAACATTCATATATTTATTTTTGGGATTTTACTTGCCGCCTTTCTTTATGTTAATAATATATTACAAATTGAATTTTTATCATTTATTGCAGCATTAATTCCACTTTTTTTTAAAATATCGTACGAATACATTCGTGAAAAAATCACAAAAAACAAGGTTGTAATTGTTGGTTGGGGCGATGTATATATATTTATAATATTGTTTTTTTTACTTGATTTTTTAAATATTGCCATAATCATACTTTTATCCGGTCTGTTTGGTATTTTATTTGGAATTTTGAGGAAAAGTGAATATTCCAATCACTATCCTTTTATTCCATCGATATCACTTTCGGTTTATACTATATTTATTTGGAAATTTTTATGAAGTTTTTCTTTTCTATACTAACATCCGTCGCATTATTTCTTAATGTGTTTAGTACATCTTACGCTCAGGAAAAGATTGTTCAAGAAGTTAAAATTACTGATTCTATCAAAGATAATGCTAAAACAGAAACACAACTTATTACAGAAAAGACCGTTAAAAATACTGCTGTTGAAGAAAAAAAGATTAAAAAACCTACAGTTAAAATTAAACCCACAACTGAAGTAAAAACAATTGAAAAAAAACCAGTAGTTGAGGCAAAAACAATTGAACAACCCACAATTGAAGTAAAGCCAATTGAAAAAACACCAGCAGTTGAGGCAAAAACAATTGAACAACCCACAATTGAAGTAAAGCCAATTGAAAAAACACCAGCAGTTGAGGCAAAAACAATTGAACAACCCACAATTGAAGTAAAGCCAATTGAAAAAACACCAGCAGTTGAGGCAAAAACAATTAAAAGTACGAAAAACAATCCATTTGCGGAAAATGTAGTGAAAAAACCAGAAATTGACGATGCTCGTGCAAAATACCTAATTGAAACGAAGGATGCTCAAAAAGATGATAGGAAGGAATTACACAAAAAAAACAAAGAAAGGGAATATAACAAAACAATGGAAAATGCTGAACTTGATTCGGATCTTGTTCTGAATCGCTACGACAACAAACAATTTATTAAAACAAAAATTGAAGAAGTTGCAAAGGCTGTTGTTAAAAAGGAAGTTGAAGCAAAAAAAACAATATCAGAGCAAATGGGAGCGATTGGTTCAAAAAGAATTAGCGTTAGCATTGATGAAACAGTTTCCATTAAGGATGCCATTATGGAGGTAAGCAACCTTGCAGGAATTGACATTGAAATTGACCCAAATGTTGAAGGATCAATTATTATTTCAGTGAAAAACACCAAAGTTGCAGATGTTCTTGAAAGAATGGCGGATCTTGCTCAATTAAACATTTCGGTTCGGGAAAATGTTGTAAGATTCACCGCCAATAAACCATTCACCAAAAATTATAATATTGCATTTATCGACAGCATGTCCTCGGCAACAAATAACACTCAATCCACCTCGGGCGTTGGTGTTAATAATCAAAATAACAATGTAAATCCATACAATAACCAAATGCTTGGAAACAACACAAATAATATGCCAAATAACGGCATGAATAACGGAATGATGAATAACGGAATGAATTCTGGAGTGAATGGCATTGGTGCATCAAGCCCAAATTCATTATACAGCAATACAAATGCTATGCAATCAAATCCTTCAATGTGGATAGAATTTGAAAACGGATTAAAGTATATCGTTTCCCAAAAAAAAGATACAACATATTCCATCAACAAGCAAGCTGGGGTTGTCACGCTTCGTGCACCACTAATTATTCAAAAAGAAGTTGAAGAATATATTGATAGAGTTAAAAAAGTTGCAACGGCACAAATTCTTGTTGAAGTTCGTCTTGTTGAGGTTCAACTGAATGATGAATTTTCAACTGGCATTAACTTTAGTAGAACAGGTGCTGTTGGCGTTACTGCACCGTTTAGCTCAAGTTCCACAACAAATGCACTTTCATCAACGCCATTTGCATTAACATTCAGCCAAGGTGGTTTAACCGCTGCTGTTCAATTTTTGCAATCGTTTGGAACAACAAAAGCAATTGCTTCCCCGCGTTTGAATGTTATGAATAACCAAAAATCAAGATTATCCTTTGCCAAAGACCAAGTCTACTTTTCACTTCAACCACAATTGCAAAATGCATATAATACAATAAATGGAACAACAAATTCTTCAAATCCAATCATTGTTCAAAGCACAATTCACACAATTCCCGTTGGAATTATTCTTGAACTTCAAGCGACTGCTGATATTGAAAAGAACGAGATTACAATGAACATTCACCCCGTTCTTTCTTCAATTGTAAGCTCAATTCCTGACCCTGCCGCAACATTTCTTTCAAGTTTTAGTAGCGCAAATGCATCCGCATCTACCATTACAAACAGCATTCCAATTATTGAAAAAAAAGAGCTTAATTCAACATTGCGAATTAAAAGTGGAGAAATTATGGTAATTGGTGGGTTTAATCAGGAAAAAACTGTAGTTCAGCGTATTGGAATTCCTTATTTAAAAGATATTCCTTACTTAAGATTGCTTTTTGGAAGAAGTACAAATTCTGTTTATAACGTTGAAACCGTCATTTTCATTAAGGCAACAATTATTACGCCAGAAAATTCAATTGGTGATGATGATACTAAATTTTATAACGACTTTGCCTAAATGCAGAAACTTCGTGAAAAAATTTTAGAATATTCTAGTGAACTTGCAACAATATACATTGCGTGTTCTGGTGGTGTTGATAGCATGTTCCTTGTAAAGATTTGCTCAGAAATTCTTCAAAATAAAAAAGTTTTTGCAATAATTGTTAACCACAATTTGCAAAAATCTTCAAAAAAAGTTGCAAGTGATACATTAAAAATTCTCAATTCTTGGGGTGTTAGTGGCATTATTTTAGAATGGGTTCACGAAAGTATTGTAAGCGGAATTGAAGAAGAGGCTCGAAATGCACGATATTCACTTATGACGGATTTTTGCAATAAAAATAACATCAAAAGTATTATGCTTGCACACCACATTGACGACAAAATTGAAACATTCCTTATGAATTCAATGCGTGGAACGGGATTAAGGGGATTAACTTCAATGCAAGAATTCTCAGAAAAAAACGGCGTTGAGTTTTTTCGTCCAATGATTGATTGTATTGAAAAATCACAAATTCTTGAATTTATGACACAAAACCAAATTCCATGGTTTGAAGACAAGACAAATCAGGACACAAAATTCACACGAAACAGCATTCGCCATTCTTTTAACTTTACAAAACAGCAAAAAGCGGGCGTTTTAATTACAATTAAAAATCTTGAAAATGAACTTCTTGAGAAAAAAAAAACTTTTCCACCGCTTGGCATTTAATTGCAACTGAAAGCGAATTTGTCATACAATTTTCTTTGAAAATTTTGCAATGCACGAAATCCGAAGTCCGCATGATTCTTGAAAAAGCGTATGATAAAATTCATAACAATCACAGAGAAATTCGCCAACAAACTATTGAGTCACTTTATTTGTGGCTTCATTCATCATCTATTCGCGGCAATTTTGCATTAATGATTTTCACAAAAAAGAAAAATTGCATTTTATGCGAAAAAGAAATCTTGCAAATAAATCCCGTGCAATTAATTTAATAAAAAATATTTATGATAATATCCCTTAAAAATATCCCAATAATTGCATCTGTTGGAATTTATGAAAATGAGAAGAAAAATACGACAAAAATCATTATATCAGTTTTAATTAATTATAATTTCTCTCAAAATTCAGTAGTAGACTACGACTTCATTTTGAAACAAATAAATGAAATTGCAAAATCGAAACATTTTGAATATATTGAAGAAATGGCGGAAGAATTATGCAAAAAAATAAAAAATAATTATCCACAAATTAATTCGGTTAATACGAAAATACAAAAATGTATTTTAAGAAATATTGCCGAGAAAATATCCGTTCAATGCGAATTATGAACAAAAAAGAAATTCGTAAACTAATGATTAAAAAACGAAAATTAATTAATCCAATTATTTGGAAATTAAATTCGAAAATAATTTGCAGAAAAATAATTAACACAATTAATTTATATAATAAAAAAATTGGAATTTATTTTCCAATAAATAATGAAGCGTCATTAATTGAATTATTGAATTTAATTAAATGCAGAAAATATTTACCAAAAATAAAAAATAATTCAATTAATTTCTGCGAATTATTTACAAAGGACAAAATAAACAATTTCGATATATTAAATAATTCAAAAAAATATAATTTAATTTTTGAAAAAAAAACATTTAATCCAAAAATGCAAAAAAATATAACAACTCCCGAAATAATATTTGTTCCACTTGTTGCATTTAACGAAAAATGTTTTCGCGTTGGTTATGGTGGTGGATTTTACGATAAATATCTCCGAAATAAATCAATTTTAAAAATTGGTATTGGATTTGAAATGCAAAAAATAGATTTTATTCCAGAAAATCACGACATTCAATTAAATTATATTTTTACGGAAAAAAAAATTTATCATAAACATTAATTTATTAAAAAATGCAGCAATATATTTCAGATATTATTAAAATTCGCGGATTTATTCCACTTGAAGATTTTATCTCGCTTTCACTTTGCCATCACAAGCATGGATATTACGCCAAAGAAAACCCAATTATGAAAGATTTTACTACATCTCCCGAAATTTCCAATGCATTTGGCATTATTTTTGCCTCATATATTATTGACAACATTCTTTTGATTTCAAAAAATGTGAATCATATTCACTTTATTGAATTTGGTGGTGGAACGGGAAAATTTGCTTTTGATGTCCTGAATTTCGTGGAATCGCTTGTAAAATTAAATATATCTGAAATTAAAAAAATAATTCCAAAAATTAAATTCAATTCAATTGAATTTTCTGAAAAATTAATTAATTTACAAAAAAAAACATTAAATAATATTTCGATAAAAAAATCTTTTTTTACAGATATTTCTACATTTAAAAAAAAAATTAAAAATAGTGAAAATGACATTTTTATTTTCATTTCAAACGAATTTTTTGATGCCCTTCCAATTAAACAATTTATAAAAAAAGAAAATGATTTTTTCGAAATAATTGTTGCCGAAAAAAATAATTCATTTATCTTTGAGCAAATAAAAATTAATTCGGAAAATATGAAATTAATTACGAACTATTTGCAAAACATTAAAAATGATTTTTTTGAAATTCCATTAATTGAATTTAATATTTTGCAAGAAATTGCAGATATTATGCAAAATTCGAAATCTTTTTTTTTAACAGCAGATTACGGATATTTAGAAAACCCAAACACCTCCACCTTGCAGGGAATTTTTAACGGAAAAAAAACGAGTAATATTTTAGAAAATGCCGGAAATGCAGATATTACACACCTTGTAGATTTTAATTTAATGAAATCATTTTTTGCACAAAATAAAATAGAATCGCAAATATTCACACAAAGGGAGTTTCTCATTCAAAATGGAATTCTAAACTTAATTAACGAAAAAAATTCCGATGGCATTGAAAGGTTAGTTTCTTCAGAAAAAATGGGTGAATTATTTAAGGTGTTAATTGCTAAATCATTTTAGATCGCGATCGATGTTTATCGATTTAAACCTTTCATCTGAAATTTTTGCAAAAGAATATGAATATAAATCTATCCGATTTTTTTCATGAGTTTCCGGCGATTCAACGTCAACCCTTCTTAAAAGAAAATCCGTTTTTGAAAAATACATTGAAAAAATGCCTTCATTTTTTAAATTTTTAATACTTGCATGAACAACAATTGCCTCCGGTAATTCTTCAATTTTCTGAATATCAAATGCGTTGTTATTAATTTCAAGCTGAGATGTAAAAATTCTTGCAGCAGATTTCTGCGTTGGAATTTGTGATTTTTGTTCAAGTTTGGAATCGTAATATGTTATTGCCATATTTGTTACAAGAATTGAAACGGGCATTGTTTGATATTGCATAAAAAGCCCATGGTCTTTTTTATACAAAATTACACCTTTTTCAGTTTTTCCACCAATATTTTGACGAAATTCCATTTTGATATTGGAAATTTCGCGTAATTTTGCATTAATTTGTGCAATATATAAATTTCCCTCCGGCATAGTTTTTCCATGTGCGTAAACTTGGCAAAAAATAAAAAACAACGCAAGAATTCTCATAAGAATTTATATAAAATTATTTATTACAGTAAAATTTAATTATATCAAAATCAAGGGTAATTTTTTCAGGAATATTTTGCGTGAATATTTTTCTGCTTGGGGAATATTTTTGCATTTGCGAAAAGTAATTTCTTTCATTTATTTTTTTTAAAAAATTTAAAGATTCCCGAAAATTAAATTCAAAATTAATTTTTTCACTGGAAAGTGTAATATTTTGAAAATTGAATTTTTGTAAAATACTCACAACCGATTCCGGCGAAATTGTCGGGTTAAAATGCGAAAAAACCTTCGATGAAAATTCCACATCATTTTGAATAATAATTTTTTTTAATTCAGATAAATTCCCGTTACCAAAAAAATTCCCACAAAAAGTCCCACCACTATTCAAGCTTTTGTTTATTGCGGAAAAATAATTTTCCAAATAATTCACATTGTGAAAAGAATTAATTCCAACAATTAAATCCGTTTTGTTAAAATTATTTAATAATTCAATATTTTCCAAATCATTTTCTAAAAATACGAATTTATTTATTTTTATATTATTAAAAATCTCATAATTAAAATTATCATTTTCTGAATTTAATAAAAGCATATTTTTCAGTGTATCAGATTTTCCAAAAATGAAAAAATAATCGGAAAGTTCATCAACAATAATTTCCTCAATTTTTAAATAAAGCGAATTATTAAAATTAATTCTTTTTCTTCGTAAAAAAATAATTTTTCTGTTGAAAATATTTTCCATAGTACTTTGCTTACAAATAATAATAAAACCAAACAACAAAAAATTATGAAAGGCAATTTAAAATATTGGGAAAATTATTTTCCATTTCAAGAAGAATTTTTAAAATCCGACAAATCATTTTTGGAATTTATTGCACTTTATGATTTGGCTAATTCCACTTCTTTTTTCATCAAATTAAATGAACGCGAAGCACTTTTACAAATTTTAAAAAACATTGTGAGTCAATACACCACATCTGTTGATTTATCACAATTTACAAAAGTTTCCGAAAAAATTGATTTTCTGAAAAACAACTACTTCCAATTTATTGATGAAAAATATTCAATGAATAATTTTCCAAAAATTGTCAGTTTTCTTTTTTTAGAAAATAAAATTCTGTACGCTCAATATATATCACATATTTCAAATGCTTTTTGGGTGAAATCTGAAATTTATGATTATGACCAAAACTTTCACACAAGGCGTTTGAAATTGTGCAAAATTTTAAATGAATTGCACGGTACAATTTAAAAAATTAGCTTCCTTGAATTAAAATTGGCAATTTTGATGATATAAATTTTATCATCACTCTATGCAAACGAACAATTTATCCATGCAAATGCTTTTGCAAAACCAATCATCACCAGATGCCACACTCAATGAAAATTTCCTAAAAATTGATTCATTCATTTTTGGAACGGCAGTGGATTTCACAGATTCCATTCCAATAAATCCGCAAAATGGTGAAGTCTATATTTTTTCTTCCAAGTTTGAAAAAGCAAATCACATTGGTTTTTTTACATCAAACAAGGGTTGGAAGTTCTTTGAGCCAAAGCTTGGCTTGGAATTTTTTGTAATATCCCTTAAGTGTAAATATTCCTTTACTGAAGAAGGGTGGGGAATTTCCACGACCGATAAGAAAAATGCCGACTGGAACGCAACCTCAGGTTTTGCACAAATTTTAAACAAACCAACAATTCCAACTTTGCCAACCTTAGCAACAATTGCAACAAGCGGCTCTTACCAAGATCTATCAAACAAACCCACTTTATTCGACGGCAACTACGCATCCTTAACAAACAAACCCACAATTCCAGCTATTCCAACTCTATCAGCCGTTGCAACAAGCGGCTCTTACCAAGATCTATCAAACAAACCCACTTTATTCGACGGCAACTACGCATCCTTAACAAACAAACCCACAATTCCAGCTATTCCAACTCTATCAGCCGTTGCAACAAGCGGCTCTTACCAAGATCTATCAAACAAACCCACTTTATTCGACGGCAACTACGCATCCTTAACAAACAAACCAACAATTCCAACTTTGCCAACACTTGCTTCTGTTGCAACAAGCGGGTCATACAACGACCTTGCAAACAAGCCAACTCTTTTTGATGGAAGCTATACATCTTTAACAAACAAACCAACAATTCCAACTTTGCCAACTTTAGCAACAATTGCAACAAGCGGTTCTTATGAGGATTTATCAAAAAAACCAGCTTTGCATACGGTTGCAACAAGCGGCTCTTATAACGATCTAATGAACAAGCCTTATCTACACTCCGTAGCATCTTCCGGAAATTACAATGAGCTTATGAACAAGCCATATCTGCATTCAGTGGCTTCGTCAGGTTCGTACGCTGATTTAACAAACAAACCCGCAATTCCAGCTATTCCAACTCTATCAGCCGTTGCAACAAGCGGGTCATACAACGACCTTACAAACAAGCCAACTTTATTCGACGGCAACTACGCATCCTTAACAAACAAACCCGCAATTCCAGCTGTTGTGGATCAAAACTACATCGGAGATTTCAAAACCTCGGCACAAACTGCGAATCACGGAAAATGGTTGTTATGTAATGGTCAGGTGGTTTCTCGCTTGACATATTCCGCACTTTTTGCAATAATTGGCACGGCATTTGGAAATGGAAATGGTTCAACAACATTTACACTGCCAGATTGCAGAGGAAGAGTAAACGCTTCGATTGGTCAAGGTGTTGGTTTAACAAATCGAACTTCGGGGCAAATTATTGGCGCGGAGACTCACACATTGAGTACAGATGAAATGCCATCTCACTCCCATGGGCAGTATGTTACGGCAAATAATTCAGGATCTGGGATTAGAAGGGATTATAGTTCGGACGGTGCTTGTTCAAAATATCCGCAGGGCATTAGTACCGATAATACCGGCGGTGGATTACCACACAACAACATGCAACCAACAATATTCCTTGGAAACACATTTATTTACGCGGGCGTTTAATTAAAGTGTGCAAGTGTTTGCACACTTTAAACTTTTTGGTTTATCGTTTTTTTGATGCACCAATAAGTTCATCAACAAGGCGAATATTTGCAAGAAGCATTGGTTTATCTTGCGGGGAAACCTCATTGCTTGCAAAAGATGTTATTCCCGATGGATTAATTTTTTCTCCATTTTTTATAACTTCGTAATGCAGGTGAGCCCCCGTTGAATAACCCGTTGAACCGACATATCCAATAACCTGTCCTTGGCGAACTTTTGACCCTTTTTGCAATTTCGGTGCGAATCGTGATTGGTGAGCATACGCCGTGGAATATGTATTGTTATGCTTAATAATTGTATACCTTCCATATCCGCGACGCGGTCCACCATTCCAATCGATAAATGTAATAATGCCATCGGCTGCTGCGTAAATTGCTGTTCCAGATGGCGCAGCAAAATCCGTTCCTGTGTGAAGTCTTGAATATCCAAGAATTGGGTGTCTTCTAAGACCAAATTTCGAGGATATTCTTGCACCATTTACGGGCGTTCTCATAAACGCTTTTAAAGCAGCCTTACCCTTGCGGTCGTAATACGCTCTGCTTGTGCCATCTCTTTTTAAGGCAAAATATTCGAAATCTTTTTTACTTTTTTTTAATCCAAGCTTAGTATACAAAACCTTCCCAATTCCTTCAATTGCACCTTCGTCATTTACTTTTGCATCGTAAACAATGCCAAAGGTGTCGCCTGCGCGAAGGTCTCGCTGGAAATCGATATCGTAACTGTAAATATTCACAAATGTTTGGAAAATGCCCGCTGGAACATTGCTGTCGATGAATGAATCGTAAAGGCTTCCATTAATTTTACCACTAACAAAAACAGGCTTACTTGTTATTACAATTTTATTTCTTTGAAGGGTAATTTTGTCTTCAGGTTTTTTGAATATGTACCGATTATCGCCAATTGGAAATGATAGATATTTAATGTTACGAACGCGGTCGCTCATTTTTGGGTAAAACGGATGAATTGAGATGTCTTCAGGAATTTCGTCGATGTCGTCCTGATAATGCATCTTAATAAACGAACCTTTTTCAACCTTTAATTTATCAACATTGATTAACTGACCAATTTGGGTAATATCGTCGGCGGAAACATCAAGAGCTTGAAGCATTGCTTTTACGGTTTGCGTTGCAGAGATTCTTCGTGCGTCAGTTTCCTTTTCGTAACTTTCATCAAATTCTTCTTCTTGAGTCGCAAGAATTTCTTCCGCGTTCGTGTTAAGGAAATTTTCCATAATTGCTTCTTCGTTGTGAATAAGCTTTTCATTGATTTTTATTGTTGTAAACACTGAAAGACCGCAGAATATCAGAAATGTTAGCAAATATAAATTCCTCTTCATACATTATTAAAGTTGTTTTTTTTTGAAGGAAGGGATTTTATATTTCAATCTTTTTTTGTAAGATTTCACAGTTTTTACAGGCTAATTTTTACAAACTAAGTGGGAAATGCGTAACATTGCCGAAGTTACAACGAAAAACACCGCAGTTTCAACGCAAAAAGAACCGATGATGTGTCCGTATTCTGCGTGAAATATTGAATATTCAAAAAGACTGCCATTAAGGAAGAATGATGTAATGCCGGTTGCAAAATATACTGAAAGTCCGGTAAATGTTAGAATATTTAGGTAATGTTTTGAAATTAAACGCACTTCGTTGCAAAATTCGAATATAATAATTCCCGATGCTAACAATGCACCTGCTTGAAAGCCACCACCTGCTGATATTTTGCCGAAAATATGGATATTTAGGGATAAAACAATGGATATTAAAAGAATTAGGGATGTGACTAATTTGAGGGTGAATTTTTCAAAAAAGTTAAGATTCATCAACCTTTGTTATGTAAAAGTTTTCGATAACCTCGTTTGCAAGAATTTCCTTTGCAATTTTTGTTGCATATTCAAACGCTTCAGATTCAGTACCATCAATTTCAAGATTGAACAGTTTTGCAGTTTGAATGTTTGAAACGGAAAATCCTTGAGATTTTATCGCAGAAAGCACTTCTTTTGCTTCAACATTAAGAACATCTTTCTTAAGTTGAACGCGAACTTCGTATTTCACTATTTTTTATCTTTTAAATGTAGTTTTTCAATTAAAGAATAGTATCGAGCTGAATCCCTTCTTTTAAGATAAGAAAGAAGTCTTGCTCTTTTTCCAAGGATAATAAGAAGACCTCTTCTTCCTGAGAAATCCTTCTTGTTAATTTGGAGGTGTTTTGTAATTTGCACAACGCGTGATGTCATTAGTGCAATTTGAACTTCAGGCGATCCGCTATCATTTTCAGCAGTTCCAAAGTTTTGTTTTATTTCTGTTTTAGAGATTTTATCAATAGCGATCATAGCAATGTTATCATTAACATAACATCAATTTCATTTCAAAACTTAATTGTCAAGTTTTTTTTAAAATTTCCTTGATTTTCCACAAAAATAACATTTTTCATCACAATATTCTTATAAATCAATGCCTGAACTTTCACTAAAAATTGGATATATCATGTTTTCTATGGCGTTTTCGTTGGGGCTTTTTGGAATATTTTACTGGAAATCGTACTTTCGTAAAATTGTTTCGTTTTCAATATTCTCATCATCTTCAATACTACTTTTCATTACAATTGCATATAAAGCAAATTCAATTGCATCATTTTATAATCCCGAAAATGCAAACGCAGTGTTCACAGACCCCATTCCATCAGTGTTAATGCTGACGGCAATTGTTGTTGGTATATCAATTCAGGCAATTGCTCTTGCGTTATATATATCATTTTCCAAAAGGCCAAAAACTCACAATTGAGTAATTTCCCTCGCATAGCTTTTCAGCATTGGAATTTCTATTGGAAGTTTTCTGATAAATTCAAACGAACGCAAACCTTCAACGGTTTGGGTGAAATCTTCAATACCATTTGCAAAATTCGCACCAAATTTAAAATTTCGCGAATTTGTTGTGGAACATGTAAGAAAAATATCACCAATTCCACACGAAAGTTGCAAAACCGATTTATCACAACCAAAATATTCCAAAATTTGCGAAAGTTCGCCAAAACATTTTGTTAGAACAATCGATTTTTCGTTCCAAAAATCCGTTTTTACAGAATTATAACCCATAATTATTGCCATTGCATTTTTCACAATTCCGCAAATTTCGACTCCCAAAACTTCATTTGATTTTTCAACTTCTAAAACATCGCTTTGCAACATGGAAGCAATTGTTTTAATATTTTTCAAATTTTTTGAAGATACAGTCGTAATAGTCTTCGCATTTGCAAGAATTTCATTTGCGAAGTTTGGCCCCGCTAAAACACAAAAACGCATTTCATTAAACAGTTTTGAAATGAAGAAATCATCATTCCCTGAAAGCCCCTTTGAACAGGAAATTACAATTGGAACTTTGCAAAGTACATCGCGATACTCCGTAACGCCACCACTTGGAATGCAAACAAACACAACGCCGCATTGTTCAATTTGTGAAATGTTTCCGTTTTTTCGGGAAAAAACTTCCGCATCAATACCATTTTGTGAAAGAATATGAAAAATTGCGTTGCTCATGGCTCCGCCTCCTAAAATTCCAACTTTTGAATTTCTCATTTGGTTAAATAACAATTAACGGCTTCAATGTAAGCCATTGCAGATGCCTTTAAAACATCAACATCGGAAGCAATTCCAGTGTAATTTTTACCATTCATTTGAAGGCGAACGGTTGCACTTCCCAACGCATCAGTTCCACCAGTCACTGCGTGTACTTGGTATAAATCAAGGTTGAAATCCGTTTTTGTAAGTTCTTTTATTGCAATGAATATTGCATCAACAGTTCCGTTTCCTTTTGAAGTTTGCGTTAGAATTTCGCCATTATTTTCAATTGAAACCGTTGCGTTTGTTGTTCCGCTTTCGTTTGAATATGTTAGACCTGAAAACTTAAAACCTTCAACGCCTTGCTTCTGCGTTTGTTTTTGCGATAAATCCTTCATTAAATAAATAATGTCGGCATCTGTTATGTGTTTTTTTTGGCTTGCAAGGTTTTTAAATCTTTCAAATAAATCGCTTAAGTGGTCGTCACTTTTAATTTCAAAGCCAAGCTTTTCAATTGCGTTTTTTAAGGCATTCCTTCCCGAGTGCTTCCCAAGAACAATTTTTGTTTCTTCAATTCCAACTGTTGAAGGTTCAATTATCTCATAAGTTCCTCTGTTTTTAAGCATACCATCTTGATGAATCCCCGATTCATGCGCAAAAGCATTCGCACCAACAATTGCCTTATTATTCTGCACAACAAAGCCTGTGATGTTGGAAACTAAGTCCGAAAGTGGTTTAATTAACCTTGTGTTTATATGAGAAATATCAACATTGGGGAAGGAATCTGCGCGAGTTTTGATTGCCATAATTACTTCTTCAAAGGAAGTGTTACCTGCCCTTTCACCAATTCCGTTTATTGTAAGTTCAACCTGCCTTGCCCCTGCTTCAACGCCGGCAAGAGTATTCGCCGTTGCAAGTCCCAAATCATTCTGCCCGTGCATTGAAATGACCGCTTTTTCAATTCCGGTTGAATTCTGTTGAATATATTTCACCATTTCCTGAATATGTTTTGGCGTTGCAAAGCCAACGGTATCAGGAAGGTTGATGGTTTTTGCCCCTGCCTTAATTGCAACTTCAACGCATTTTGAAAGGAAGTCAAGCTCTGTTCTTGTTGCATCTTCTGCTGACCATTCAACATCATCGCATAAATTGCGTGCAAATTTCACAGATGATTCAATTATTTCAAGAATTTGTTCTTTAGATTTCTTAAGTTTAAATTCACGATGAATTGGACTTGTTGCAAGAAAAACATGAATTCTACCCCCTTGCCTGCAAGGTTTTACCGCATTTGCGGATGCTAGAATATCGGATTCCACTGACCTTGAAAGCGAGCAGACTTTTGCGTTTTGCATGTGTTTTGCGATTAGGGAAATTGCTTCTGAATCAATTTTGCTTGAAGCAGCAAACCCCGCTTCAATGATATCAACACCGGCTTTATCCAACATTTTTGCTATAGCTAACTTTTCCTCAGGGTGCATTGCTGCCCCTGGGCATTGTTCGCCATCGCGAAGGGTTGTGTCAAATATAATTAACTTTTCTGTAATCAATTTTTCCTGCATGTATGCTAAAATTTAACTACATCAACACAATATTTCGCGATGCAAATGTCAAGAAATTATTAGAAGTTGTACTTTCCTCCAATGTTGAACGATGGATAGCCAGCTGTTGAATACTTGATAGAATCTCTGATATCAGCAAATGCTTCGAAGTTTTTGCTGACTGGCATTTTTACACCAAATTGCACTTGCATTACCGTAACCGTAGTGAATGATGAATAGTTGTGATAGGCATTTGTTGTTGACGATTCAACTCTAGCAAAGCCATATCCACCACCAAGGTAAAAGTTTATTTTTCCAACAACGGGCTTGAAGTTGTATACCGCATTTGCAAGCAATGTTTGTGAATTAATTTGTTGTTGAACATAATAATTCTGTGTTGTATATGCTCGGGAATCTGCTGTAACAGAAAACGACCAATCGCCTTTGTTTAAACCAAAGCCAACGCCATAAACGGTAGTGCCAAAGTTATATTGTGACAATATTTCTGGAGAATAACCAATGCTACCAATAACAAATTTCCCATCTTTCGCAAATGCTGAAGTTGAAATTGAAGAAAGTGCAATTGTGCTAATTGCTAAAACTGAAGAGAGAGAGAGAGTTCATTTTTATGGAAATTAATTAGTTAGGAACATAACTTTCCTGGGTAATTGTTTTTGTCAAGAAAATTTAAAGATTTTTTTTTAGTAATATGCGAGTAATTTAGTATCATTCCACTGTTATAGCACACTATAACAAAAATAAAAATCGAAAAATATTCCAAATTCCAAATGCCAATAAACCCTTATGGGAATTGATTTCTTTTATTTCGATGAGTCAATGCCTCATTCATTTTGTTATAACAAACTAGTACAATAATACAAAAAATCATTCCAAAAGTTATAAAAAAACAAGATATATTGCCATAAATTTACTAAATTGTTATAATTTATTGTTTTCAATTCAGTAAGCAACTTGTGAAAATTTCACACTTGACAAATTAAAATTCATCTCCCTTTATAGGGAAATTAATATTTGACTTATGCCAATTCCTTCAATTGTTACAAAGGAGTTCCAAGAAAATGTTACTCCGTTTGAAGTTCTTGCAATGCTAAAGGAAGGCAATCAAAGGTTTTTGAATAACGAAAAAATTGAACGAGACTTCGACAAACAACGCGAAAACCTTAAATCCGCACAACACCCAATCGCAATAATTTTGGGCTGCATTGATTCCCGAGTTCCAAGCGAACTCATTTTCGATCTTGGTCTTGGCGATGTCTTTAATGTTCGCGTTGCGGGAAATATTTTGAATGACGATGTTTTGGGTTCTCTTGAATTTGCGTGTAAAGTTGTTGGTGCAAAGCTTATTGTTGTAATGGGACACACAGACTGCGGTGCAATTAAGGCCGCGTGCAAT
>Ga0214919_10002653_pt1 | contig 27790 bp, 23 predicted proteins | sample LL1503_MetaG_FD_177994 | JGI IMG/M metagenome (GOLD analysis project Ga0214919, IMG submission 177994) | Freshwater microbial communities from Lake Lanier, Atlanta, Georgia, United States - LL-1503 | ecosystem: Environmental > Aquatic > Freshwater > Lake | place: USA: Georgia | collected...
CGGCCGCTCCTCGACGAGTACGGCATCCGGCGGCGTTCCCAGCGCGAGTGCGAGGTCCCGTCCAACTGCTGCCACCGAGACTTCACTCTCACCGCCAAACCCCGTGAACAGGAGCCGGCTCGCCGGCAACGCTCGCTGCAGCCGCACGCCTTCCGTGATCCGGTACATCGAGGACTCCGACGGGCGACTCGTCACCGGCAACCAGCTCTCCACGCGGTGACCACCGCCAAGCACGACGACCCATCGCGCGTCGCGCGCCACGGCAAGGTCGAGCAGTGGTGGATACCGCCGCTCCAGCATGCGCCCCACAGCCCCGAACGGCACACCCCATCCCAACAACAGAAACGAAATCAGCGACACCGTCAGGAGCGCGCGCCCCGCGCGTCGAAACCGTTCGACCCAGAGCAACACAATGCCCAACACGAGGCCGAGCGCGACGAGCACGGACGGCATCAACAACGCGCCAATCACCTTCTGAATCAGAAAGATTCAGCCCCCGATCGTTGCAGGCCCATCTCGCGAATGAGTTGCGCATTGACGAGCCGCACATCGAAGCGCGCCTCGGCGAGCGCCCGGCTGCGGAGCGCCATTCGTTCCCACGCCTGCGGGTTCGCAATGAACCAATTCATACGCTCGACGAGCGCGTGTGCATCGCCACTCGGCGCGAGAAACCCATTCTCGTTCGGCACGACCGTCTCACGACAGCCCGGCACGTCGGTGGTAATGATAGGCCTGCCGACCGCGAGCGCTTCGAGCACCGCGCGCGGCATTCCCTCGTGATATGACGGCAGCACAAAAACGGAGCACGACGCCAACATAGAACGCACGTCCAGCGTTTCGCCGTGATATTTGACCCATCCGCGCTCCTGCCACCCCAGCACTTCGCTGAGCGGAATACCGTCGGGCGATGGGTCTTCGGGCCCGACGAGCCAGAACTCCGCTTCCGGATGACTTTTCCGCACGAGTTGCGCGGCTTCTGCGTACTCGCGCAGACCCTTTTCGCCGAGCAGTCGGGAGATCGTCAGAAAAACAGGGTTGCCGGCCGGCAGCGGCATCTGGGCAAAGTGCTGCAAGTCCACACCGGAGCCCGCCGTCACGGACACTTTTCCCGCAGGGACAATTCCCCGCGCGACAAAAAGCTCAGCGTTGTCGGTGTTCTGAAATACAACACCCGCCGCTTTGCCGAGTCCCAGGCGATAGAGAAAAGTCACCAGGGCGCGCAGAACCACGCGCGCGGGGCCGCCGCCCTGAAACGCAAACCCGAGGCCAGTGACGAGGGCAAAAAAACGCAAGCCGCGCTGACCACGCGCGGCGAGTCCGCCCCAGATGATTGGCTTGATTGTGTAAGCCAGCACGACGTCGGGCTTGAGCTCCCGGAATGCCCGGCGCAGCGCAAACCAGGTGATGACGTCCCGCACCGGGTTCAGGCCATTGCGTTGCACCGGAAACGAGCGGTACTCAGCGCCGAATTCCTTCAGGCTCCGGATTTCGTCGGCGGTCGCATTGGCGGCCATCGCCGTCACCTTGTGCCCGGCGGCCACGATCGCCCTGATCAGCTCGCCGCGAAAGTTCACCATCGAGCGCGGCTGAGCGCCGAGCAGCACGACGTGACTCATGCGGCAGCGACGACGCGCGTTGCCGCGCGCGTTGAATCCTCCCAGGCCTGAAACATCAGCACGTCCCAGAGTGCGTGGTGCCAGTCGCGCGTTCCGGAAAGATGTTCGGCCCAGCGTTTACGAATGGGTGCCGCATGGAAAAACCCGTCGCGACGAAGACGCTTCTCGTCGAGCAACTCTTCGGCCCATTCGCGCAGCGGCCCGCGCAGCCACCGGTCGATTGGCACACCGAAACCCATTTTGGGGTGGTCGACGAGCTGGCGCGGCACATGCCGGTACAGCACCTGACGAACGATCCACTTCCCCACGCCGTCGCGGATCTTGAAGCGCAGCGGCAGGTGCCACGCGAATTCGTATACCTGATGATCCAGAAACGGCACCCGCGTTTCCAGACTCACCGACATCGCCGCGCGGTCGACCTTGGTCAGAATGTCATCGGGGAGGTAGGTGCAGGCATCGAGTGCCATCATTTGCTCGGCGAGCGTTGGCAGCGCGGGCAATGCACGGTCCAGAAGAGTCGGCAGCACCGGAGCGCCGATCACCAGATCGTCGCCCATCCAGTGGCTCACGAGTCCGCGATAGAGCTCCATCCCGTCCGCACTCTGCAGGACGTCGGCCGCACGGTGCAGCTTGAGGCCCGGCTGCGCGAGTCGGTACCTCGACGGCAGCGCGGGGCCGATCGCGCCGAGGACCTTGTCCCAGCTCGATGGCGAGAGCATACGAATGCCCTGCGCCACACCACGACGACCAAGGGCCGGCATGCGCGAAACCCGCGGCCACATCCCGGTGGCAAGCACGTGACGGTTGTAACCACCAAAGAGCTCGTCGCCGCCGTCACCGGAGAGCGCCACTGTTACATCGCGTCGGGCCACCGAGGCCACGAGGTGCGTGGCAATCTGAGAGGAGTCGGCGAACGGCTCATCGTAGATCGTCGGCAGCTTTGGAATCACGGCGAGCACGTCGGCGGGCGCGAGCATCACCTCGGTGTGATCGGTGCCGAGGTGAGTGGCAATCGCGCGCGCGTACTCCGCCTCGTTGTAGTCCGCCTCGTGAAAACCAATGGAGAATGTCTTGGTGGGCGCCGAGCCTGTGGCGCGATTTCGTGCCTGCATGAGCGCAACGACAGTCGACGAGTCGACGCCGCCGGACAGAAATGCGCCAAGCGGCACGTCGGCCTGCATTTGCCCACCCACCGCGCGCAGCAGTTCCGCCTCCAGCGCGTTGACCGCGTCTTCGTCGCGATCGAACGCGACCTGATGCGCGCTCCCTTCCAGCGCGCTCGTCATCGCCGACCAGTACGCGGTGGGCGCCGGCAGCGTGCCGTGCGCGACCTGCGCCTGCGTGAGCGTGAGCAGCTGGCCGGGTGGAAGCTTGGAGATTCCGTCGTAAATGCTGTACGGCGCGGGCACCGCGCTGTGTCGCAGGAACAGCGCCAGCGCGCCCCGGTTCACGGTGCCGGTGAAACCCGGCAACTGGCGAAAGACCTTCAGCTCCGAGCCAAACGCGAATGCACCGCCGACCATGCCGTAGTACATCGGCTTCTCGCCCATCCGGTCGCGCGCCAGCTGCAGTGTGTTGTTCTCGCGGTCCCAGAGTGCAAACGCAAACATTCCCGTACACCGACGAACCGCCTCGAGCACGCCCCACCGCTCAATCGCGGCGAGCAGGATTTCCGTGTCCGACGTGCCGCGCCAACCCTCGGCGTCGCCGATCTCGGCGCGAATCGCCTTGTGGTTGTAGATCTCGCCGTTGAACACCATCACGAAGCGGCGTGAGCGCGACCACATCGGTTGGTGCCCAGTCGGCGAGACATCCACCACGGCGAGCCGGGTCTGGGCAATGAGCACGCCGAGGGAATCGTCCTGCCAGTATCCCGAGTCGTCGGGGCCGCGATGGCGGAGCGTTCGCACCAACGCGGCGATCTGCGCGTCCGACGTAGCGCCGGTAACCGACCAGACTCCCAGAATTCCGCACATGCCGGTTACGCGGCTCCCTTGGTGCCCACAGCGCACCAGAACGGCGACGCCTTACTGAACACGATGTCGCGCAATCCGGCGTCGGTCATCATGCGGGTGATCTGCACGCGTGTGAACCGCTGCTCGAGTCGCGTGCCAAACCGGTCGAGCGAGTCGGTGCGCATCACGTAGAACGTACGGTCCCGGTACGCCGACAGCGGCCACGCGGCCGGCAGCATGCCGAGGCGGTCGAGCACCTTCGCGGCGCGTGCCAACGGATAGTAGACCAGGCCGGCGATGATCTCGCACACCAGCTGTTTCGGCCGGTCGGGGAGCTTGGCGATGGTCGCGCGCCCGAGTTCTGAGAGCTGCCAGAGCCCCCGGAACCACGCCGGCCGGTTGTCGAAGCCGTAGTAGAGGTAGAGAAGTACCGGCGCACCCGGCTTCACACACTGCGCGACCGAGCGAATCGCGGCCGCGGTGTTGGGCACGTGGTGCAGCACGCCGAGCGAGTACGCGAAATCGAGCGATTTGGGCGCGAAGGGCAACTCGTCCACCGAACGCACGTGGAATTGCACGTTCGTGTTCAGCGCCAGGTTACGGCGCGCCACATTGAGTGCGTCCACACTCGCGTCCACGCAGTGAAGCGTCCCCACGCGTGGCGCGACCAGTTTGGCCCAGCGGCCGCTGCCGCATCCGATGTCCGTGCCCTCAGGATTGGCGGGAAGCTTTTCCCACGGAAAGATCGCGAAGTACTCCGCGAAGATCGCTTTGTGATCTGCGGGGTCCAGTTCGTCCTGAGGAAAATGAGCCCACTCGGACCCAAAGCCCTTCACGACGAGATCGTCGGCGTTTCTGCTGCTCTCCTCTCGGTTCACAGATCCTCAGCGCCTGGATGGCGATTATGTAGTTGTAGGGAGTGGTGTTTGGTGCTTTGCGAGATTGTGCCGCGCCGATCTAGGAGACTCACACGCCCGTCAACACGTTCGAAACATATGGCGCCAACGCACTCGCAGCGCGGGTTCCCATCTCGATCAGACCCGCCCGGTTCCAGTGAATCCAGTCCGGAAGGCGGAAGTGCTCGTCGTCGAACGCGCCGAGGTCGAGAAAGACCGCACGGTCAAACTCGCGCGACACGTTGATGAGTGCCTGTCGATTGGCTTGGAGCAGGGCCCTGAACTCGCTCATTTGCGATTCGGTGAGCGTATGGCCATACGGCCGGCCCAGTCGCTTGTCCGGGTAGTGCCAGGGAATGAGCACCGGAATGATCCCTCGTGCGACGCACACGGCGCAGAGGTTCCGCACGTTGCTCTCGTAGACCTTTATCTTCCATTCCAGATTGGAAAAATCGGTCGTGAACGGATACGAGCGTACGATATACGGGAGCAAGGCGTTTTGTGCGTCAGACAGTCTCGCCTTCGCAATCTGGTACAGGAACGAGACCCGAAAGACAGGCCATCGGGACTTTCGCGGGAGTCGCACTGGGACGCGCGAATGAGTGTAATCGGGCACAAACCCGGCAACCAGTTGCGCCGAGTAGATGTCGTTGATCCCCGGATAGAACAGCACGAGGTCGGGAGAGTAATGCAGCCCGCGAACCTGCAGGTCGATCATCATCTCAATGCTGGTGTAGCCCGCCGACGCTGAGTTGAGCACCTCGACTCTGGCGGCCCCGCTGAGTGCTGAGAACTTTGCGTTCAGCAGCTGCTCCATCTGCCAAGGCCAGGTGAGCTCTGGATTGAACGGTTCCTTGCGATCCAGGTCATTCTGTTCAGCAGTCGAATCCCCGCAGATATAGATTCTACAGCGGTCGCCCTTCTCGATGGCCACGTCCGCACGACCGGCCAGGCCGGCATTGTTGGTCGGGAGGACATCAGTCTCGAGGTTGAACTTCTTGCGAAACCCGAGATTGGGATGCTCGTCGTACAAATGCGGTTTCAGCACCTTGTAGCCGCCCCATCGCAACGGAGCGAGCAAGGGAAAGGTTTTCGTTCTGGCGAAGTACGCTCCCCGGACACCAAGCTCCAGCACCAGGAAGCCAAGCAGTACGACGCCTATTATCATCCACATGAAGTATTGCTCCTGCTGAATGTCCCGAATCACCGCTGACCCTTGCACACCGGACGCCTGCTAATCTGGAAGCGGCTGACCTACTGAACGACCCCAACTTTCACTTTCCTCATTCCGTCGAGCATAGTCATGGCTAGAATCCTGGTCACCGGAGCCGCTGGTTTCATTGGTTCGCACGTCAGCCTTCGGCTGCTCGCGCGCGGTGACGAAGTGGTGGGCATCGACAACCTGAACTCGTACTATGACCCGACACTGAAGGAGGCCCGGCTGCGCCGGTTGCAGCCGAATCCCGCGTTCAACTTTACGCAGCTCGACGTGGCGGATCGCGAGGGCATGCAGCGACTGTTCGCTGAGGGGCGATTTGACCGCGTTGTGCATCTTGCCGCGCAGGCGGGCGTTCGGTATTCGCTGGAGAACCCTGGCGCCTACATCGAAAGCAACGTGGTCGGGTTCTGTCACATTCTGGAGGGATGCCGCCACAACGGCGTGCAGCATCTGGTTTACGCCTCGTCGTCGTCCGTATATGGCGCGAACACGACCCTTCCCTTCTCCGTCCACGATAACGTGGACCATCCCCTGAGCCTGTATGCGGCTACGAAAAAGGCCAACGAGCTCATGGCGCACACCTACAGTCATCTGTACCGGATGCCGACAACGGGTCTCCGGTTCTTCACCGTGTACGGACCATGGGGAAGGCCAGACATGGCCATTTTTCTGTTTACCAAAGCCATTCTGGCAGGCAAGCCGATCAACGTGTTCAATCACGGCCAGATGCGGCGCGACTTCACCTACGTGGACGACATTGTCGAAGGCGTGGTGCGCACCCTCGACCGCACGGCCGCCCCAAACGACAATTGGACCGGGGCTGCAAACGACCCCGCGACCAGCAACGCGCCATATCGTATTTACAATATCGGCAACCACACACCGGTCGAACTGCTGCGCTTAATTGAAGTCATCGAGAGTGCATTGGGCAAGAAGGCTGAACTGAACTTCCAGCCAATGCAGCCGGGCGACGTGCCTGCCACTTATGCCGACGTGACGAGCCTGCAGGCCGACGTGCAGTTCAAGCCCGCAACGACGATTGAGACGGGCGTTGGTCGTTTCGTGGAATGGTACCGGAGTTACTACAAGGCTTGACTGTCGGCGGATGCGTCTCCGACGCTAGTCGGCAGCGAGCGGCTCGCGCCTCCAGCCGTCGGCCAAACCGAGGAGATAGCCGCGCACCGGCCCGATCGAAACATTTCTGACTGATTGCGCGGCCGCTTCGGCCAGCCACCAGACCAGCACCAGTCCGATTCCAAGCAACGCACCGTCCCAGGTGCGTCGCTTTTTATAGAACATGATCGCCTCGTTCAACTTGCGGCGCTGACGCGCTCCGTGCGCGTCGCGATTCGCTGGCGAAAAATGGTGCTCGAGTCTCGCTCTTCGGTTCACGTAAAGGCAATGCCCAAAGTGACGCACAACCCGAGTCGAGAACTCGATGTCCTCCAGCATGTGAAAACCGTTCCGCGTGTCAAACCGCACTGACTCGAACACCTCGCGTTTCCAGGCCGAGAGTCCGCCCCACAACACGTCGCATTGGGTCATGGCGTCGCCAGCGGCCGCGCCGCGCGCAAATAGCTTCGCCCGCGGGTCGCTGAGAATTCCGCGGAAAAATAATCCGTGCATAAACACGTAGGGCACGGACTGTCCGTGCTGGTTTGTGATAATGCCGCAACACCCCATCATCTGGGGATCGTTGTGGAATCCGCGCAGAATTTCCTGAATGAACTCCGGTTCGAGGATGATGTCGTCCTCGAGAAAGCACACGATCGCGCCAGCGGACCGGTCGGCCCCGAGCTGCTTGGCCGCCACGAGCCCGGCCACGAGCGGATCGTGGATGTACACCAGCCGCACATCGCTCCGGTTGGCAAACAGCGCTTCGACGGCGGTGCGGGATTCGGACCCGGGACTCTGGTCCACCACAATCAGTTCGTCGGGGAGCTGCGTTTGCACGAACACCGAGGCGACCGCGCGGCAAAGATCGGCCGGACGGTTGCGCGTTGGGATGACCGCGCTGAACGAGCGATGCCTAGACATCCGTCAGGCGCGGTTCGAAACCGTGCCGGTCGGGTGAAGCACCGGTGCCGGTGTGCCGGCCTTGCCCTTGCCGGGTCGTTCACGCGCACCCATCAAGCGCGCAAATTGCCCGAACATCCACAACGAGACAAAGAAGTGAATCACGGTCGCAGCCACGACTTCGAGTGCGTAGGCGTGAAAAAGCCCCGGTAGCGCGTACAGCAATGCTAGCCTCGGCAGCATGCTCTGCGTGCGTGCATACGTTCTCGCGAGAACAAAGCAGGTGACGAACAGCAACACCGGAGCCCACCCACCAACGAGCAGGACCGCTGCGCCGAAGATCGAGTAGGGCTGGGTATTCAGCGACGCCAACAGTTCGCTCCGGGACACTTCACTGATGAGCGGTTCACGAAAGAGCGTCTGCACGAACAGATTGCTGCTCGGCGAATACGCCTCGGGAAACGGCGTTCCCGGCAGCACCAGGTTCAGGAAATTCTTTCCGAGGTAGCCCATGACCTGCGCGGCGTACGACGCGTCGAATCCGTTGGTGGCAAAATTGTGAAACGTGAGGATATAGCGATCGAGCAGTGCGGAAATGCGGTAGAGAATCTCGCCGACCGTGAAGGCGAGCGACGCGGAGGCAGACTCCGTCACTGCGTTCATCACAGTGGCGGTAGCAGACGTGTCCGGATTGACGACAAAGCGCAATTCCCGCACGGCCAGCGTGTACGCGAATATCACGAGGATCACCGGTATGATCGCCAGTGCAACCTTTGGCGTCGGTACCAACATGGTCGCGTTGGGAATGCGACGAAGGTAGGACAACGGAATCAGGAACGAGAGGGAGGCAATCAACAGAATTCCCCCCTTCGATCCGGCCAGCACCGACACCGCCCACATAGCTGTAATCATGAGCATGAACTGCAGCGCCGTATTCTTTGCCGTCCATCGGTCCGGCTGTGCGAGCCGACTAAAATAGATCATCGGCCCCAGCACCAAATACGCGTGGTCAAAAAATATGAACACGAGCAGCGACTCGCGGTGCACGTCGTCGCCAGAGATCAAGTCGGCGAGAATACTCGCGTTGTCACGGACTGCGAGCACAAATACGATGGCGGCAAAGATTCCCGCCGGCCAGAGCCCGATCCGCCGCTCGAGTTTCATGTTCGGCGGGCGTCCGCGTTTGCCTCCCTGCGCGAGTCCAGCGCACATCGCGGCCAGGCAAACCGTCAGAAAAACAATCGCCATGGGCGCACTCGCCGCATACGCTTCGCTGGTCGCCGGCACCCGCGAGATGCCCCGCCCGTACTCGAAGTCACTCCCCACGATCGACAAGAACACAAGCGGCGCGACGATGTACACCGAAATGTTCAGCCACAGAACCAGCGAAAACGGATTCTCCCTAAAAGACGGCGCGCAAAAAATAAGTATGCTCACGACCGTGAAGAAGCACGCGCTGAGCGGGAGCGAACCAAATCCACCGAACGTGACAATGGCCGCGGCGGCCACGAGGTTCATCCACTTCAGGTAGGCACCCAGTCGCTGCGCCGCGTCCTCCACAGCGATAGAGACAAACGGACTCCATCGCACCGTCTGTTCAACCACCGGCAACGGCGCCCGGCCCCATCTTCACCGCGAGCGCGAAGAGCTGCTCGTCGTACTTCGCGAGCAATGTCGACATGTCCGATGCCAGCGATACTCTGGCGGCGAAGGAGTCATGCACACGAATCGACGCCTGCAGCAGATCGATCAACCGGCATATCTCCGCAGATCGGCCCAGCTGGAGCCGCGCGTCGAGCACGCTCGCCACGGCGAGTGCTTCGGCGTTGTACTCGAGCAGTGTGCGGTCGTACCGCATTGAAACACGGGAGTGCGAGCCATACCGGAGTACTTCGCGGAAATACCAGAAGATTGTCGCTTTCACGCGTTCGTACACCTGGTTGCCACCCAGCAGATGGCCCTGCAATTGCCGCGAAACGGTCGCCAGCACGCGATCAACGTATGCCAGTTCCTCCGTGGCCGACCCGATCGCAATCTCACTGCGGATAAGTGGCACAACGTCAGCCGGGAGAATCCGGGTCAACGCGCCCGACTGGCGGAGCACGCCGACCGCTGGGTCAAATCGCGCGGTGAGCTCCCGGTCTGCTTCGAGCGCCCGCAAATACGGAATGACGTTCCGCACGAGAAACAGCTCGGGGAATCGTCCGATGTCGGATGGATACTCCGGGCCAACGCGCAGCACGTCGTCGAGGGTCGGGAACATCGGGTGTCGCAACGCGTACTGCACCGCCGTGGCCAGTTCTTCAGGAGCGGTGTGAACCACCGAGTCGTCACCGTCTGCCTCCTGCCCGGCCACACGCGTGCGCAGCCGGCCGACGGCCTCGCGGATCTTCGCCGGTGTCAACGAACCATAGCTGCGGAAATACGTGAAGAACTCCGTCGTATTTCCTGTCGCCAGCTCGGGATTGCGCAGGTCGTTCCGGATGACGGCCCGGTCCGTGCCAGCAATTCCCCAGGCGTGCAGCTGGGCCGCCACCGCGTCGGCAATCTGGCGCTGGCCCTCTGGAAGCGCGTGGCAATGGTCCACATAGCACAGGTCATCCAGCACCGTGTACAAATCGAGCTTCCACACGCCGCTGGGATGTTCGCGGTGCAATGAGTCGATCGCGTCGAGATACGGCTTTCGGATGCGATAGAGCGAGAGATCGGCCTCGTACGATTCAGCGTGCAGCGCCTCGTACTCCTCCAACTGCCCGGCCTCTTTTGCCAGCTGGGCTAGGTTGTAGAGCACAATCTCGCGACGAACGCCTCTCTCTTTCAGCAGGAGCGTGAGCAACGCCTTTGCTTCGTCGCGGCGTCCGGCTCTCGCAACTGCAACGGCGTAGTTGTTCACCAGAATGAGCGTGTACTCGGCGTTCGCTGCGAGCGCGGCCGGTGCCGCAAGGATCGCACGGTACTGCTCCGCAGCGCCATCGAACTGGCCGCGCTCGAACAGCGTCGTCGCCGTGACGAACCGGTCGTCCGGAATGGAGAGCCGGTCAGCCACGCGGGCGGGAAGGCCCAGATAGCTCCAGAACACGAAATTTCCCTTGCCCACGCCGGGTGGGAAATATTTGTTCGACTTGGGTCGAACGAGCACCACCGGAATCTTTCGCGACTGACAGGCGCGAATCACTCGCTCCAGGTTGAACCGGAAATCGTCCGCCGACTCCGGTTGCTCAATCGAAGTGTCGACGTTGCTGTTCCACTCGAAATGCAGCAGCCGGTTTTTGAGTCGCGTCCGTTTAGGCGCGACGCCGAAGGCGGCTCTCAGGCCATTGGCCATCTGCTTGCCCAGTGTATAGCGCTTTTTTCTGACTTCGGACGACATCGCATCGCAAGTGCCGAGGCTCAGGATCACCGCTTTGGGTGACGCCGACTTTTTGAGATACTCGAAGAAAAATGCACAGGCGTCGGCCGACGTGATGCCCGGCAGAGAGCAGTTCACAAACTGCATCGCCTCCGGCCAGCGGGACTCGTCCGCCATCAGATACGGATACATCACCGGCTCGGCGCCGACGGTCATACTCGTGGAGTCGCCGAGGATCAGCAGCGTATTGTCTTTCATTTAAAACAGGGGGTAGATATCGTCGCCCAATTGACTGTTCGCCGCAGCATCTGAATCACCGGCAACCCGTCCCGAAATGGTGTGCATCAGCCACGGCGCAAACAGCAGGCCCTTCAAGAAACAGGCGACCCGCTGTCCCGCCGTTGGGCGCGACAAGGCAAAGTTTAGGATCGCCTTCAGGTAGCGTAAGATCACGCTGCCAGACCCCTCGCCTGCATTTCCCTGTAGAAGGTCTCGGCAAAGACCAGATTGCCCTTCTCATTGATGTGTCCGTCGCTGAAGATCACCGGATCCGCCTCGGTATGCGCCGCGAGCATGTGCGGCACCATATCGACATAGCTGATTCCATTTTTCTCCAGCAATGTCACGAATCGCTGGCGCGGCAGATCGAAGTCGATCAGCGCCGATGCGCTCGGCGGCCCGAACTGCTGGACGATGGCACCAACAGACACGATGAGCGTGATGTTCCGTTCCCGGCAGTAGTCGCGCATGACAACAAGCAGCTTGTCGACCAGAGCGTACATGTGCTGGTAGTATGACGACTTCCACATCAGGAAGATGGGGTCGGCTTTCGGGTCGTAGGCCGACTTCAAGTTGATCCCCGCCATGTGTTCCTGAATTTCCTTGCGGTATCCATGCAATGAACCGATGATTTTTCGCGTTAACGGATAGCGCGCCGCCTGCGGAACCTTTCGCAGTTGAAGCTTCCCGGCCCCATCGACCCAGAACTGCGGCTTCACGTAGCCATTCACGTGGGTGTTCAACACGCGATGAAGGGCCCACGGATACTGCTCGATGATCACCGTCTTCGGAGCGTAGCGTTCCGAGCGCTGGAGGAGAGCGAGGCAGACCTGGTCCAAGCCGAGACTGCAGTGCCCGAGGTTCGCTACGCGCCGCCCAAGGAACCGCTGCAGCTGATTGGAATACCGGTCTTCCGCGCGGACACCGCCGCCCCACGTATGCGAGCCGCCGAAGCAGAGCACGTCCGCCCGGTCACGGCCGGCGACGAATGAGTCGTCCCGGTTCCCTTCCTCGTTGTGGCTCACCAGCACCAACTCGCCGCGGCGCTGCTGAAAGGACACATCGCGTTCCATGTTAGGAATGCCCCAAAAGCCCATGTCCGCATCGAACTGATAAAAGGATGCGTCGGCATTGTCTGCCATCGAGTGCTTCTTCGGCGTACGCTCAGTCATCGCTCGATCTCTGGTGAGAGAGAACTCCTTACGAATTCGTTCACAGTTTTAAATCCGGCTCAGGAAGACAGGGTCCGTTCGAGCACGGCGCTGTACCGGGGGATTTTCTCGGTCGCACGGCATCCCACCGCGGCCCCCAGGCTTGGCGCCGGATCAGCGGGCGCGTTGTTGATGCGGCTGTATGACAAATCCTCTTCGCGCAGGACGTCTCCCACCTCGATATCCCGGGTCGAAATGAGCACCTTTCCGTGACCTTGTCGGTACGTCAGTTCCGGAGTCGAAAGCTCTAAGACAGGGCTGCCCATCGCAAGTTCCGCGGCCCGCAGCAGACGAACCATTTCAGCAAACGGCGCAGGGTCCAGCGACGAGAAGTGATCCAGGCCTTTCTTCGAGCGATCCAGCGTCAGGTGCACCTCAACCGCATCCGCGCCGGCAGCCATTGCCCACGCGGCCATAGATGGTGCTTCCGGTGCGCCACCATCGAGGTGATTTGCGAACCCAACGGCGCGACCAAATTCGAGCTGGAGCGACCGCACGCGACGAAGATTTGCGTCGATCATTGCCGTCGGATAGCCCTGAAAACCATGCATCAGCAGAACAAGCGGTGCGCCGGCGGCTTCCAGAATGGCAAGCGCCTCCTTGACCTCCGCCCGATTTGAACCGGCCGTCGACAGAATCGTGTGCTTGTGATACTTCCCCACCACCTTCAGCAGCGGCGCGTTCTGGATGTCAGCGGCGTGAATCATGAAACCGTCAACGCCGAGCCGGTTCATCAGCTCCGCGCCGGCGAATCCAAAGACATCGGCATAGACCTTGAGTCCCTTTTCTTTGGCGAGTGCCACGAGCTCCGACCACTGGTCGTCGCGCATTTCGAGCTTCCGGTATACATCGAAATGGCTGAAGTCCGGAACCGCCAATTCTTCGGCACTGAACACCTGAAATTTTATCGCGTCGGCACCGCCAGCCGCGGCCGCCGCCACAATCAACTTGGCGTTTTCGAAGTCTCCCTCGTGCGCATTCGCCATCTCGGCGATGATCAGGCAGGCCATGGCGGCTCAGCTCCCTTTCTTGGAGCGCCAGTACGTGGCCGCAGTCCGATCCAGCTTCCGGTCCATCGGATCGGCGAGAAAGGCCTGTCGCAGCAATCCAACCGGCACGAATACGAGCACGTACACGATGAAGAGCAGCGCGGTGGTCAGCAGGCCAAGCAATTGGGAAATCATAGACGGCTTCGCAGTGGAAATAGTGATCGCACGTTGCGGCGACAGTGCATTTCGGGAGTTCGGCGCGCTTTAGTCCAGCTGGAACTGCTGACGCCAGTTTACGGTCTCGCGGAACTCAGGCTGATTCTTCTTGTCGATCAGGAACCGTCCGAGCACGAGGTAGTCCATGCCCGTGCGCATGAAACAGGCATACGCCTCTTCCGGCCGACAAACGATCGGTTCGCCGCGAACATTGTACGACGTGTTGATCATCACCGGGCAGCCGGTCTTCTGGTTGAACGCGGCGAGCAGCGCGTGGAACAGTGGATTCGTTTCACGGTGCACGGTTTGCACGCGCGCCGAACCGTCCACGTGCGTCACCGCCGGAATCACCGAGCGGATCGCCTTGAGGCGGTCGAGCCCCTTCAGCTTTTTCGCCTCAGCGGCATCGACGGCGGTGCGCTTTGCCGCGTCGATCTGACCGACGAGCAACATGTACGGCGAGGCATACGCGGCCCGCTGGCGCGTGCCCTCGATGTCAAACCAGTTGCGACTCTCCTCGAACAGCACGGCCGGCGCGAACGGCCGGAAGCTCTCGCGGAACTTGATTTTCAGATTCATCACGGACTGCATTTTCGGCGACCGGGCGTCGCCCAGAATGCTGCGCGCGCCCAGTGCCCGCGGACCAAACTCCATCCGCCCCTGGAACCAGCCAATCACATTTTCCTGCGCGATCAGTTCGGCCACCGTGTCCGCAACCGCGTCGTCGGCCATCACGGTGTGCGGAATGGCTTTGGAGGTCAGATACTCGCGTACCTCGGCCTCTGAAAAACCGGGTCCGAGATACGTGCCGCGCTGATGGTCGAGCGCGGTTGTCTGTGGACGGGCGTTGCCCAGCACCTGATGCCAGACAAAAAGCGCCGCGCCAAGGGCACCGCCGGCATCGCCCGCGGCCGGCTGAATCCAGACATTTTCAAACGGCCCTTCGCGATACAGACGCCCGTTCGAGACGCAGTTGAGCGCGACGCCGCCGGCCAGGCAGAGATTCGACTTGCCGGTCACGGCGTGCACGTGGCGCGCCATGCGCAGGATGATCTCCTCCGTCACGACCTGAATCGATCGCGCGAGGTCCATGTCCATCTGCGTGATCTCGGCTTCCGGCTTTCGTGGCTCGCGTCCAAAGAGCTTGTGAAAGCGGTCGTTCGTCATCGTGAAACCGGTGCAGTAATTGAAGTACTGCATGTCCAGCCGGAACGAGCCGTCGTCCTTTACGTCGATCAGGTGCTCGTAAATGAGATCGACATACTTCGGATCGCCGTACGGGGCGAGCCCCATCAGCTTGTACTCGCCGGAGTTCACCTTGAAGCCGGCGTAGTAGGTGAATGCGGAGTAGAGCAGGCCCAGCGAGTGCGGAAAGTGAATCTCCCCGAGAATCTTGACCTTCTCGCGGCTCCCGACGCCGAAGCTCGTCGTGGTCCACTCTCCGACGCCGTCCATTGTAAGGATGGCCGCGTCCTCAAATGGCGAAGGGAAAAAGGCGCTCGCCGAGTGGGATTCGTGATGGTCCGGAAAGGAGAGCGTTCCCTTGAATCCAAGGTGATCGCGAATCTCGCGCTCGATCCAGAGCTTCTGCTTGATCCACAACGGCATTGCCGCCGCAAACGACCGGAACCCTTTCGGCGCGAAGCTCAGGTACGTCTTGAGCAGGCGATCAAACTTCACCCGCGGCTTTTCATAGAAGGCCACGTGCGTGACGTCGGCCATCGTAATGCCCGCTTCTGCCAGGCAGTACTTGACCGCCTGATGCGGAAATGCCGCATCGTGCTTGATACGCGTGAACCACTCTTCCTGACCGGCCGCAACAATAGTGCCGTCCTTCACCAGACAGGCGGCGCTATCGTGATAGTATGCTGAAATTCCCAGAACAAACACGTCGATGGCCCTGGACTTGGGGATCAGTACGAAAGTCAGTTGGCGGCGGGACGCCGCCAAATCTGATTAAAGCTTCGAGCGCCCAGCGAATTCTTGTCGGTCTCCGAGTTGCGCTTCTCGACAAACTCCAGACCGGCCGCCGTCAGGTACTTGGCCGAATCACTGATTTGCAGCTGAAAGTCCTCGTGAATCTCGACGAGCAACCCCTTCACCGTTGAGAGGACGCTTGCCCCCCCTTTCAGGATAAGGTGTTCGAGCCCGTCGACATCCATTTTCACATAATCAGGCCGTGGAATGCCGAGCAACGACACGGCGTCGCTCATGCTCAAGCCCACGGTCGAAAATTTGAACACGGTTTGCAGCGGCTTCCCATCCTGGCCGTAGCTCTTGCCAAAAGTGGAAAGCGCGCCGCCCCACTCGGTGCTCGACATGTTCAGCGTGCTGAACGCTTTCTCGTCAGACAGAGGAAGCGGCACGATGGTAACCGTCTCGCTGAGGCCGTTCAGATGGATGTTTCGCGCGAGCAACTCGAGGTTGAATACCGAGGGTTCGAACGAGAACACGCGGCACCCGCGCCGCTTGGCCGCGTAGCACGAATAGAGCCCGACATTCGCGCCAATGTCCCAGAGCACCGCGCCCGGCGCGATACCGTCAATCCACTCGAGCGTCTCCGGTTCTTTCGTGGAGAACGACTCGGCGCGGTAGCGGTTCAGCGGGTTGGGCACGCAGAAGTTGAGACTCACGCCCTGGTGACTCACCTGCTGCACCTGCTGCATGGCGCCGTCGAGCAGGCGCCGTTCGGCGAAACGGCCGACCGGCGTTTTGCCGATCGCGTCGACCGTCTGTCCGACGAGCGTCCTGAGGAGATTTTTGATCATGCGACGCGCCGTTCGGCGGGACCGCCCGAGTCCAGAAAATGCAGGGCGTTCTCGACCGCCTGATACTCCATCGCCGCGCGGGTTTCCACCGGCAGCGTCGCGGAGTGCGGCGTGAGCAACACGTTGGGGAGATCGCAGAGTGGGCCCGCGTACGGTTCCTCGGCGAACACGTCGAGCCCGGCACCGGAGAGGCGTCCGGCCTTCAGAGCTTCGTAGAGCGCCGCCTCGTCGACCATGCCGCCGCGCGCCAGATTCACGAGCATGGCGCCGGGCTTCATGGTCGCGATTGCCGCGGCATCCAACAGCTGCGCCTGACCGCCGGTGCGCGCCGCGTGCAGCGAAACGATGTCCGCCGTCGCAATCAGCTGCTCGAGCGGCACGAGCTCAACGCCGGTCCGCGCCCCCCACGCCGCATCGGCGTGGGGGTCGCTGCCGATCACCTTGGCGCCAAACGCCCGCGTGAGTTCGGCCACGTTCCGGCCGATCCGGCCGAGCCCGATCACGCCAACGGTGAGCGCACCAAGCAGGTGGGACTCGAGCCGCTTCCAGCTGCGCTCGTGCATCAGCGCCGACTGCTGCGGCAGCGCGCGCGCGAGCGACAGGAACATCGACAGCGCGAGTTCGGCCACCGCGGCGGTTGGCACGTCCGGCGTGTTGAACACGGCGATCCCGCGTGCGCGGGCAGCCGCCAGGTCGACATTGTCCGTACCCACGCCGCAGCGCGAAATGCACCGCAGCTCGGGAAGCGCCGCGATGGTCGGCGCGTCGTACGGTTCCACGCTCGCCACAATCACGCCCGCAGCGCGCCCGGCTTCGAGCAACTCCGGCGTGGTGATCCGTTTGCCGGTGCGATGGATCGTATACGGCCGGCCCGAGGCCTTCAGCAGGTCGAGCGGCGAGCTGTCGCTTTCGGCAAAGGTGGAAAGCGCTACAAGAATATGATCGTTGGTCACTGGAGTCTTGGGCGGAGTGCGTCGGCAATCGCGAACAGGTCGGGATACATACGAGCAGGCTTTGGATCAAAAGCAATCGCACTCTGGCGGCCCACAAACTCAGCGCCGTTTTCTTCGGCCGAACGAAGATCGCCCGGCGCGTCGCCCACGAGCGCGACGGCCGACGGTGCACACCCTTCGCGCCGGATCACATCGGCAACGGCGCCCGTCTTGGTCCAGGGCGGGCAACCATACACGTCGCGAAAGAAGCCGCGCAGTCCACGCACCGTGACCGTCGCGTCCAAATCGGCTTGCGGCGTGACCGAGGCCACGTACAACGGCACGCGGGGCGCGAACTCTTCCAAAAGCTCCTTCGCGCCTGGCACAAACGGCACCTCGGCGAGATGCTCCAGCGCGCGGCGCGAAAACTCGGAGGCCAGCTCTTCTCGCAACACGGTGTCGCCGCGGCGGCCGAGCAGGTTCTCCACCAGATGATCGATCTTGAAGTACCGCGACTTCCACTGCCACTGACGATGAAACGCCATCATCGTTTCCGTGTGCTCCGGAAAACGTGAAAAGACGTCCCGAAAGGCGTCTGTCTTGCATTCGTTCGACTCGAGAATCACCCCGTCGAAATCGAAGACGAGCGCGCGCAGCGGAGCGTCGATCGTAGACTCCGCGCCGGACCGCAGGTCGGCCGGGCGCTCACCCACCTGCAGGCGACACCTGGCCGTGCAACGTCGCGTGCAGGCTGCGGGCGGTCTCGCCCAACATCAGCATGTCGGTGCCGATGGCCAGAAAGGTGTAGCCGGCGGCGGTCGCGGCAGCAGTGTCTTCAACCGCGCTGCTCGGATGCACGAGGTGAATGCCCGCGCTCAGTCCGCGCGCCACCGTGGCATCCAGCACGCGACGCTTGGCGGCGACCATCTGCGGATGGTTCAGCTGACCGGGCAGACCGAGCGACATCGACAGGTCGTACGGTCCAATGAAGGTGCCGTCGATTCCCTCGACCGACAGAATCTCGTCGATGTTGGCAACGCCATCTTTGTGCTCGATCTGCATGATCACGAGCGTGTCGCTGTTGGCGTGCGCGATGTAGTCATCGAACGAAGTGCCGTAGCCCTGCGCCCGGGCGAGCCCCACCCCGCGGAATCCGCGCGGCGGATACTTCGCCATCTGCACGGCCTGCTCTGCTTCGGCTTTCGTGCAGATGTTGGGCACAATCACGCCGGCAGCGCCGGAGTCGAGCACGGCCTTGCACGCAATCGGGTCGTGGCCGGCCAGACGCACCAGCGGAATCGACCCCGCGTTGTCGACCGCAATGATCAGCCGGAGCACCTCGGAGACGGTGATGGCCGAGTGTTCCATGTCGAGCACGACGAAATCGTAGCCGGCCTGCCCGAAAATTTCGGCGATGGACGAATGCGCCATCGTCATCCAGGTGCCGATGGACACTTCGCCGCGGCGCAGCTTTGCCTTGATCGTCGCAGCCAGCATCAGCTCGCCGATTTTGCGGAAGACATGTACAACGTGGACTGATAGATCGCGTGCTGAGCCGGGTCATCGCGCAGGATCCGTTCGGCCGTGGGCACATCGCTCGGCCGGTCAACACCCAGCATGATGAAGTTCGTCACGACACCGCGAATCCGATGACCGTGTTCAAGAATGCGCAGCATGTCCACCGACTCGGCTTTTTCGAGCGGAGTCTCGGACCAGGCGTCGTACTGCTTCAGAAACGCCGACCGGAAGGCCATGATGCCGGTCTGCCGATAGACGGGGACCTCCACTTTGTCGCGGAAGCACGGAATGGAGGACCGTGTAAAGAACATCACATTTCCCTGCAGGTCGCAGGCAGCTTTCACCACCTCGGGACTCTCGCGGTCGGCCGCCGACTCGAGCGGACAGAGCAGATTGGTGCATTCGAGCGATGGATCCTCGAGCAGCGGTCGCACCACTTCCTGCACCACTTCGGGAACCACCAGCGGCTCATCGCCCTGCACGATCACCACGATGTCGGCCGTGCGTTGCTCCATTGCCTCGACGACCCGTTCCGTGCAGCGCACGTGGGAGTGCTTGGTCATTGCGCCAATGCCGCCGGCGGCGGCGACCACGTCCATGATCGCCGTGTCCGGCGTGGCGACGACAACCGAGTCGACCCCGCCGGCCAGCATGATGCGGCGGCGCACGTGCTCAATCATCGGCAAGCCGAGAATGGGCGCGAGCGGCTTGCCCGGATAGCGGGTGGACGACATGCGCGCCGGTATGACCACGGTGACCGTCGGTCGCCCCCCCACTGTCGCGCTCACTTGGACGCGGCTCCGGCCTTTTCGGAAAATGCGCTAATCAGGTAGTTGGAGATCACGTGGTTCAGCACGAGGTGCGCGTCTTCGACCACACCGTATTCACCACGCGCGGTTTTCACGTGCACGCAGATGTCGCAGAGCTCAGGCAACTTGCCGCCGTCAAAGCCGGTGAACCCGATGACACGGCCGCCGTGCTCGCGTACCCATTCGGCGGCGCGGAGCAGGTTGGGCGAGTTGCCGCTGGCCGTAATGGCGAGGAAGCGGTCGCCCGGCTCGAACCACGCCTTCAGCTGATTGACAAAGGCATTCTCGTAGCCGGTGTCGTTGGCGATGGCGGTGATGAGCGCCGTGTTGTCGGTCAGCGCGATGACGCGAAAGGGCACTTCAAGCTTGGCTTTGCGCGCAACGTCGGCGGCGAGGTCGTTGACCATGTGCGACGCCGTCGCTGCGGAGCCACCGTTGCCGGCCACGAAGATCCGGCGGTTGGCCGCGTGGGCGTCCATCATTTCCCGAATCACCGCGGCAACCGATTCAGGGTCGATGGCGGCGAGGCACTCGCTCAGATGCGTAAAGTAGGCGCTCGTGAACTTGGCGGGATCGGGCGCGGCGGCATAAATCTGCGGAATGGTCTTCACGGAACTCAGGGGATAGAGGAGTCGGGGGAAAGCTGATCGGTAAGACCGTACGCGTCGCGCCACGCCGGATCGGCGCAGTACACGCGGTACACAAGCTGCATCACCTTCAGGGCGTCGTTGGACGAGCCGTCGACAATCGGCCGGTCGGTCACGATCGCGTCGGCAAAATCGGCAATCTCGTCGCGCCAGGAGTTGTCCTGGTTGTAGCGGGTCGTCACTTCGCGCGGGTCGCCCGCGTCGTCTTCGGCGGCATACGCGACGGTCATCATTTCGGCACCGTAGCTCTTGGAGCCCGACAGAATGCCAGAGAGCACGATCATGCCGCGCGAAAAGGTGAGGTCGAGCTGGAAACGGTGACGCCACTGCGTCGCCGAGGAGTGCAGCATGGCGACCACGCCATCGGGGGTGCGCATCAGGGCGTAGGCGTTGTCTTCGACGTCGTGCCGCCAGAATGCGTTCGAGACATAGCTGCTGACCTGCTCAAAATCGCCGACGAAGAGGCGCATGAGGTCGAGCATGTGAATGCCTTGGTCGAGCAAAATGCCGCCACCGGCCAGCGAACGCTTGGTGCGCCAATCGGAATTGAAGCTGATGATCTTGGACTTGCCGTAGACGCCGCGCAGGTCGATCGGATGCCCGATCTCACCCGAGCGCACAATCTTCAGCGCATCGCGCACGGAGTCGTGGTAGCGGTGATTGAAACCGTACTTGAGCTTCAGCCCGGGGTGGCGACGCTCGCACCGGATCACCTTCTCGATATCGGCAATGTCGCGGCCGGGTGGCTTCTCACAGAACACGTGCAAGCCCAACTCGAGGCCGGCGAGGGTCACCTCGGCGGCAATGTCGTTCGTGAGACACACGAACAGCACATCGAGCTTTTCCTTCAGCAGGTCCTGATAGTTCGTGTAGTGCGGAATGTCGGTCGCCTTTGGGGGCGAGGCGGCAAACGCCCGGTCGCAGACCGCGACGGTGACGAAGTTCGGGTGACTATCAATGAATTGGCGGCGGCGTTGGCCCACCACGCCATAGCCGGAGATGCCCACGCGGAGCTTTGGCGCCTGCATTCCTGTCACTGCGGTCGGTGCATCGACCTTCGAAGCGTTCATGAAGACTGTGATGGGGTGTGGCGAGCGGGAACAGTGTGCCGCCGGTTGGCGGCGGGGCGTGGCCTCCCAGCTGGAACTTGGGGCTCGCACCATTGAAATCTAGCCCGTGCGGGCGTCGAGCCAAAGGTTCGCAGGAGTCAACTGGGGCCCTTCCGACGCGCCGTCGCCCTTTCCGCCTAGACGCCAGTCGCCGCCCGCTCGAGGAGCGTCCGCAAACGCTCCGGGGCGCGGCCGTCACGACCTTCGTCGAGGCCGTCAAGAACGGCGCTCCAGTCACCCAGCGCGGGCCGACTCGCCGCATCGCGCCGATAGCTGTTCATCGCCTCTAACACGCCCTCGATGGAGTCGAACAACAGATCATGCGGCTTCAGAACACTCTCGAGATAGAAACGGGTCGGGTACGACCGCAACAGCACCGACCGTACGCCGGCGAGCGCGGCCTCCAGCGATGCGGTCGATCCGAAGGAGTGACCGATGCACAGGTCCGCCGCCAGCGCCGCCTCAGTGGGAAACACCTGATTTCGGTGACCGCCGGTGGCGAGCGACTTCATTCGCCCCGTTTGCATGGCGCTCCGGATCACCGGATCATCGCCGTAGACCCGTTCAGGGGTGTTTCTCGAGTACTTCGTCTTCACCAGCACGCCGAACGTCGGATCGGACAACACCGCTTGGGCGAGCACTCTGAACTCTTCGCGATGATGCGCGGGACTGATCAGCCCCCAGTGTGAGTACTGCACATTCTCGTCGAAAACGCAGAGAACAAATCGCGCGCCCGCCTGCTCGAGCGACGCGCGGGCTGCGGCCGCTCGGACGGCGACATGCCGGGCGACGTCGCCGTACAAATAGCCCAGGGGCACGATGCGACGCGGACCTGTGGGCGGCGGCGGAAAAAGCGCCGCATAGGCCGCTCCGAAAGTGGCGACGACATCAGTCGCGCCGGACATGAACAAAGTCCGCGAGGCGAACGAGGAGTACTGGAACAGCACCGTCTGCACGCCGAGGGCATCAGCGACCAGATGCACAGCCTCGACTTCCGCAGCGTACGGCTCCGAACTGACCCACACCCGCGCGCCGCTCGACTCGATCATTGCGGCAATACGGCGGGCATTTCGGACGAGCGCCCAGCCCGTCAGCAGGGCCATGGTGTCCACCGACAGACCGGCGCGCAGCGCAGAAGTCCAGCAAGCAAACGCGTGACGCGACAGCGTGCCGTGCAGTGGGTGGCGCGCGCGCCTCAGGCAGTGCGCCACATCCCGGTGCGTCAGTACCAGCACGCGGTGCTGCGCGCGCCAGCTGGTCGACGCCGTGTCGCTGAAAGGACCCCGCCGCGGCAGAATGACCGTACGGCATGTTGGGGTCGTCGCGTCGCGGCTGAGCCAGTGCAACTGCCCTCGCACTGTTGGATCGGTGCCAATATCGTCCTCCCGCACGGTCAGGATCGTCGGCTCCGACTTCCAGTCGCGCGTGGTAGACGCCGAGGTGAGGCTGGATATCACCTCGCGCAGTTCCAGGAGGATCGCCTTGCCGGCGACCGCGCACTTCTTGCTCCACGATCCCACCGCCAACACACGCAGCTCGGGAGCCAGCAAGTCTGCCGACGAGGCCGGCAACGCAGGCGGCAACTCGATAATGATCAACGCACCGGGTGCTTTCTTCTCCAGAATCCTGGCAACTTCTATTCGAGTCGCGAACACAATCGCGGGACCGAGCAGCCACTTTTCAAGGCGCATTCGCATCATGCCGGGCCTGCCCTGCCGATCCAGCGCCTGCAGTGCCGGTTGGCGGCCTACCAACTCGCTCGACGCGTGGACCACCAGTCGTTCCGCCGCGTGGAGCGCCGTGAAGTAGACCGATTGACCGGTCGCGTCGCGAAGGTCGCCCGTAAAGAAATCCGCGAGTTCCACGCTGGCACCGGCGAGACGCAAAACGACGGCCGCGAGTCGGCCGCTCAGTCCCGGGGAATCAAGACAAACAACGCGTTTGGGGCGCTCCCGGAGAATCGGTAACAGATGGGCGAGGCGCAATCGCTCGCTGAACACCACCTCGTGAGTCACGCTGCGGCGCTGAGAAGTCGACATGCCGCGCTAGACCGCTTCTTCCAGCTCTGGCGGAGGCGCGACCGTGCGTCCGAGAGAGCTCCACAGCGCGGCAAAGATACCTGCGCGCCATCCCAGCACAACGTAGACAGCCACGAGACCGATCTTAACCACGGCCTGAAGCGCCCAATGAGCGTGGCTCGCGGTCAGCCCGTAGGAGAACAGCGCTGCGACCGGGAGCGAGCCAAACACCATGATCGTCTGCGCCAGTGGATACGCGATCGGTGCAAATCGCTGCGCAAGCACGAAGCTGGCCGCGCCGGTCAACACATTCGCAATCAGGAGTCCGGTTGCCGCGCCCACCGGTCCGCCAAGTCGTGCACCTGTGTAAACACACCCCGCATTCATCACCACACTGAACACCGACAGGACGGACACGAGCCACGTTCGCTTTGCGAAAGTCAGTTGTGGTTGCTTGCCAAAAAACATCAGCGCGTAATTGATCGTAAACAGAATGAGGACCGACACCGCCGCTGCGTACTGAGCGCTCGCGGCTGCTCTCAGAATGTCGGCGGCGAACAGGACCATGACGAACGCAGCCGCGACGGATGCATACGCGAACGGCGCCAGAAACTTGCCGATATTTCTTGCCGCGCCGGCACCACCGGCAAACAACATTCGGTACACCGACGGCTGATAGACATTCTGCAACGCGGTCATATAAGCGAAGACGATCGTCGCCACGCGCTGCCCCACCGTGTACACACCGACCGCTTCGAGCGACCCGATTGCGCCAAGCACCAATCGATCGAGCTGGTTTCCCACGGCGCCGATCAGCACTCGTGGCGCGAGCGGCAGGCTCACACGGAGCGTGTCCGCGAGTTCCTTGCGCCCAAACGCGGGCCGCAACGTCATCACCGATCGCGTAACGAGCACGGTGAATACAATCGTCGACGCGAGCAACGGGCCGCCAAACATTCCGGCCACGCCGAGGTGAAGCCCCACCACGGCGATGATTGAGAAGATCGCGCCTAGCACCAGTTCGTCGACGGAAAAGTGGACGTACTCGCGCGCCCTGTTCTCATTCCGCAACAGCACCAGGAAGTACGCCTTCATGGACGGTACCGCCGCCGTCGCATACGCCAGCACGAACAGATGCGATTGATCGGGGCTGCTCAGCAAACGCGTCGCCGCGGTGCGCGCCACGACGATGACCACAGCCACGCCTATGAGTTGGGCAACGAACGCGAACGCTACAACGGAATACAGCAGGCGTGCCTTGCCCTGCTCATCGGTGAATTCGTAATAGTTGCGTTCGTACCCGACGAGCAATCCGAGATTCGCAATTCCCGACGCCATCGCGGCGAATGCCGCGCACACACCCCACACGCCAAAGTCCGTCTTCGTGAGCACCTGCGAAAACACCTTCAGCGTGATCAGCGGGATCGCGCCCTGCGCCACGGTCGGCAACATGTACAGACCAGCCCGCATCCGCGTACGCGTCGCCCGCCACAGTTCCTGCCGCGCCGAGGTGGCTGCGAGTCGCGATCGCAGCGACGTCACGAGCGCTCTAGAAAAGCGTCTGGTGACCAGCGGGCGCGGTCATGCAGTTGACGACTTCGCGCTGCTGGTCTTCGGTCAGCAACGGGTAGATCGGGAGTGTCATGGCCTCGGCGTAATACGCCTCGGCTTCCGGAAACGCACTGCGCTGAAAGCCCATCTTCGCATAGTACGGATGCCGATAGACGGGGATGTAATGCAGGTTTACGAGAATGCCGAACGACTTCATTCGGTCGAACAGGTCTCGCTGCGTGAACCGGATTTCGTCGAGCTTCAGGCGCACGATGTACAAATGGAACGCCGAGTGGGCGTCGGGCGACTGCCACGGAGTCTTCACCCAAAGGTCTGCAAGCAGCTCATCGTAGCGCTTCGCGATGACGTGGCGCTTGGCAACAAATGGTTCTAGGCGCTTCAGCTGGCTCAGGCCGAGCGCGGCCTGAAGTTCTGTCATGCGGTAGTTGAATCCGAGATCGAGTTGCTGATAGAACCACGAGCCATCCGGCGGCTGAGTCATTTCGGCCGGTGTCCGGGTGATGCCATGGCTTCGGTACAGGGCGAGCGTGTGCGCCAGGGTCGAATCGTTCGTCAGCGCCATGCCGCCTTCGCCCGTCGTGATGATCTTGACCGGGTGAAAGCTGAAGATCGTGATGTCGCTGTAGCGGCAACCGCCAACCGGAGAGCCCAGATACGACCCGCCGATGGCGTGCGATGCGTCTTCGATGATGCGAAAACCGTATTTCTTGCTGAGCGCGTGAATGGCCGCCATGTCGCACGACTGGCCGGCGAGGTGCACGGGGATAACCACCTTGGGCAGTTTTCCCTCACGTTCGGCGGCTTCCAGTTTCTCCGTCAGGCGATCCACGCTCATGTTGTACGTGCGCGGATCGATGTCGACGAAGTCCACGTCCGCGCCGCAGTAACGGGCGCAGTTCGCGCTCGCCACGAAAGTGATCGGGCTCGTCCACACCATGTCACCCGGCCCGACTTCGAGCGCAATGCACGCGAGATGCAGCGCGCTCGTCGCGCTGCCGACGGCAATGGCGTACTTGGCGCCACAGAAGCTCGCGATGGCCTGCTCGAATGCCGGAACGACGGGGCCCTGCGTCAGAAAATCCGAGCGCAGCACGTCGACAACGGCCTGAATGTCTTCCTCTGAGATGTCCTGCCTGCCGTACGGAATCATAGGGCTCGCAACTCCCGGGCAATGTGTGATTGCTCTTGTTCGACCAGTCGCTTCAAGTGGGCGTCGACGCCGCCCAGTGGCCGCCCCAGCGCGGCGGCCGCCTTTTTGTTCGACAAACTCATTTCGTATGGGCGGCGGACCAACCCGGCACGATCAGCAAGGGCGCCGGAACTGATCAGACCGGTGTCGATCGCAAATGCCGCGGCGAGCCGCAGACCGAACTCGTGCTTCGACAACCGTTCGTCGCCGACGACATTGAACACGCCCGACGCGCCACGTTCCACGAGGTCGTGCACTGTTTGCGCCAGCGGTTCCGCGAGAATCGGTGTGAAGAACACATCCCGAAACAGATTCAGCGCTCTCCCCTGGCGGAGCGAGTCGAGAATGGAGTCGCTGAACGACCGGCGGTACGACGTCCCCCATCCGTAAAAATTGGTCCGCACAATCAGTGCGTCGGCGCAGTGTTCGGCCACGATCTGCTCTGCGCGGGCTTTACTCTGACCGTACCGGTTCACCGGATTGGGTGCGACCGACTCGTCGACGAAGCTCGCGTCGCCGGAGTACAGGTGGTCGGTCGAGATATACGCGAAACGAACACCGCGCGCCGCACAGGCCTCGGCGACATTTCCGGCGAGCGTGACGTTGACGTACTCCGCCAGCTCCGGATTGGCCTCGCACTGCTCCACGCTCGTGAGGCCTGCGGCGTGGACCACGAGGCCGGGCTCCACCGCGTCGAGCGAACGCATCAAACTGTCCACGGAGCCCAGGTCGATCCGGCGCGATCCGGTGCCGTCGACCCTCACATCCCGCTCGTGAATGCCGAGGACGATCCGGTGCCGGTCGCGCATCGACATCGCCCAGTTCACCGCCAGCAATCCGGAGCCGCCCGTCAGCAACACCGCCGTCATTCGCGCCCTGCCGTTCGCGTGCCGCCTACCTGCATGTGTGACGCCTCAGATGGCACCGATCTTGGCGCGGTGCGTGGTGATCCACGCTCGCAGTTCGTCGACCGACATCCACGACGAGTTGGTGTTGGACACGTACGTGAAATCGTCGGCGACCGGCTTGCCGCCATTGATTCGCGCCGGGTCCGACGACCAGCCGTGAATGGCGGGCAGAATCGTGAAGTGCTGATCGTACTCGTAGGTGTACGGCGCGTCTTCGGCGCCGATCATCTGCTCGTGAATTTTTTCGCCCGGACGAATGCCGATGATCTTGTGGCGCGCATCGTCAGAGACCGCGCGGGCGATGTCGGTGATCGTCATGGACGGAATCTTCTTGACGTAAATCTCTCCGCCCTTCATTTCGTCGAACGCGTGCCAGACCAGATCCACGCCCTGCTCCAGCGTGATCATGAAACGGGTCATCCGCGTGTCGGTGATCGGCAACTCACCGGTCTGCAACCGCGACATGAAGAAGGGAATGACCGAGCCGCGCGAGCCCATCACGTTCCCGTAGCGGACCACCGAGAAACTCGTCTCGTGCGTGTCCGACGACGAATTGCCCGCGACGAACAGCTTG
>Ga0214919_10002654_pt1 | contig 27789 bp, 29 predicted proteins | sample LL1503_MetaG_FD_177994 | JGI IMG/M metagenome (GOLD analysis project Ga0214919, IMG submission 177994) | Freshwater microbial communities from Lake Lanier, Atlanta, Georgia, United States - LL-1503 | ecosystem: Environmental > Aquatic > Freshwater > Lake | place: USA: Georgia | collected...
ACTTTTCATCCCGTTATAGTCAGGGGTAATGGCTTTTAGAACCTGACTGGAGAATCCTTTTGTCTTACGAAAACATCGAAGTCCGCGTTGAAGGCGGCAAAGTTGGCATCGTCACACTGAATCGCCCAAAAGCCCTGAACGCTTTGAATGGCCCCTTGATGGACGAACTAGGCACCGCATTAAAGGCCTTTGATGCCGACGAAGCCATTGGCTGCATCATTGTGACAGGCAGCGAAAAAGCCTTTGCTGCCGGCGCAGACATCTCTGCCATGGCCAAACACAATTTCAACGACGTCTACAAAGAAGACTTCATCACCCGCAATTGGGAAACCATTCGCAGCATACGCAAGCCCGTGATTGCGGCCGTCAGCGGCTTCGCATTGGGCGGCGGTTGCGAATTGGCCATGATGTGTGACTTTATTATTGCTGCCGAAAACGCCAAGTTTGGCCAACCTGAAATCAAGCTGGGTATTATTCCTGGTGCAGGCGGCACACAACGTTTGCCGCGCGCAGTGGGCAAATCTAAGGCCATGGACATGGCCTTGACAGCCCGCATGATGGACGCCCAAGAAGCCGAGCGCGCAGGCTTGGTGAGCCGCGTGGTGCCCACTGATAAATTAATGGAAGAAACCTTAGGCGCAGCCTTGCTGATTTGTGGCATGGGCCGATTGGCTGTCATGGCTGCCAAGGAATCCGTCAACCGCGCCTTTGAAAGTGGTCTGAGCGATGGCGTGATGTTCGAGCGTCGTTTGTTCCACTCGATGTTTGCCACAGAAGATCAAAAAGAAGGCATGGATGCATTTTTGAACAAGCGTGCGCCAGTCTTTCAAAACAAATAAGTTAGAACGATTGCAAAACACACTCACCTCTGCGCCAATTTTCCCAACCATTTGGCGGCTGGCATTACCCAATATTTTTGCCATGACCGCCAGCGCGCTGGTCACCATCGCTGAAACTTGGTACGTGGGCCAACTGGGCCTCCTGCCTCTTGCAGGCATGGCTTTGGTGTTCCCAATGGTCATGTTGCAGCAGATGTTGTCAGCAGGCTCCATGGGTGGTGGTATTTCTTCTGCAGTCAGCCGTGCGCTGGGGGCAAAAGACCTTGTCAAGGCCAACGCCTTGGTTTTGCATGCCACGATCATTTCGCTTGGCATTGGCCTATTTTTTACGTTCATTTTTGTTTTTTTCAGTCGCCTCATCTTCACGGCCATCGGCGGTCAAGGCGAAGCACTTGAACATTGCCTTGCCTATGCGAACATTGCCTTTCTAGGCGCTGTGAGTATCTGGCTGACAAACTCTTTCACATCTGTCCTGCGTGGCACTGGCAATATGCGCACCCCCTCTCAGGTGCTTCTCACGGTCTGCTTGGTGCAAGTCGCCCTGAGTGGTATTTTGGGATTGGGCTTAGGGCCTGTACCTGCTTTTGGCATGGCTGGCGTTGCCGCTGGCACTGTCACTGCTTATTCAGCAAGCGCTATTTATTTGTTCTTTTATTTGCGCTCTTCTCGCAGCCTTTTAAAGCTCAGCTTTAACAGTCCCTTGTCGCGAACCTTGTTCATTGACATTCTTAAAGTGGGCGGCATCTCCAGCTTAAGTTCGCTACAAACTGTGGCCACCATTGTGGTGGTTACTAGCTTAATGTCCAGTTTTGGCCCCGAAGCTTTGGCCGCATATGGCATTGGCACTCGATTGGAATTTTTGCTAGTGCCCATCACCTTCGCTTTTGGTGTGGCTTGTCTGTCTATGGTGGGCATGGCCCTGGGTGCCAACATGTCACAACGTGCCAAACAAGTCGCGTGGTCCGGTGCATTGCTTTCAAGTGTCTTGGTCGGCTGCATTGGATTGCTCGTCAGCTTTTGGCCTGGCATTTGGACTGAAATATTCACATCCAACCCTGTCGTTTTGTCCTACACAGAGCTTTACTTTAAATGGGTTGGCCCCTGCTACGGTTTCTTCGCTTTGGGTTTGTGTTTGTACTTTGCGTCTCAAGGCGCTGGCAAACTATTGGGGCCCGTACTGGCCGGTACTTTCAGATTTCTCGTGGTTGCAGCAGGCGGCATTTGGCTCACTCAAAACAACGGAAGCGCCGTTGAAATGTTTAGCCTGATTGCTGCAGGCATGGTCTGCTTTGGTTTGCTAACTGCTTTAGCCGTCTACAAAGTAAGCTGGGCGCGTTAAGTCGTTTGAATTTTGAAGATACTTCGGCGCTCACCCACTTCAGCGCCTTTGATATTTTTCAATCCAGCAGAGCGCCAAGGCTTCAAGGCCTCTCGCTGTTCAGAATCTAGCCATCCCAATTGATCCAATGCTTCTACAGAAGCTGCAAACAAGGCCGGCTTATTGCCATCCGCAATTTTGATTGCCAAGGCTTGTCCGCGAGCGCGACTGGCAATGACTTGGACACCATCTGCTCCTACCTTTGTGACCCAATCACCACGGCCCACCCGCATGAAATCGGCATCGCTTCTGCCTGTACCAGAGACCAACTCGGGGTAAGCTGACATGGCTTCGCCTAAGAGTTTCAAGCTGGAACCGTATTCGTTGTTTGATTCTGGTTGAGCCACACGGGCATAGGCCTGCGCCAAATTAGAAAGTGGCATGGCAAAGTTGGGGGCGGAGCAACCATCAATGCCCCAAGCCAAGTCTTCAGAAGCGATGCCTGCCACGTCGGCCACGGCTTTGCGCACTTGAAGTTGCAAAGGGTGGGTGAGGTCTGTATAAGTTTCTGATGGCAGTTCGTGCAGTGCGCAATAGGCCAAAAAGCCACTGTGCTTGCCACTGCAATTGTGATGACGCTCGTCGTATTCAAAACCATCGGGTAACGGCAGGTCGTTGAATGAAAAGCGGTAAGGCACATGACAGCCACATTGCATTTGCTTGTAAGTGCTACCGCTTTTTTTCAAAATAGAAGAGACCTGCGCCACGTGCATGTCTTCGCCATTGTGACTGGCACACATCAGCGCCAGTTCTTGTGAGCTAAAACCAAAATGTTTGGCGCCACCACTTTGCATCAGTGGCAAGGCTTGTAAGGCTTTCAAAGTTGAGCGTGTGAAGCACAGCCAGTGGGGGTTGCCCGCAGAAGCTATCAACTTTCCATGGGTGTCGGTGACGGCTAAAGCGCCCATGTGCATGCATTCTGAGATGCCGTTGCGTGTTAGCTCAATCATGGGGACGAAATTCATAGGACCTCTGTCAAAAATGGCAAATTTTGCTGCCGTTTAAAGCGCCGCAACGCACCTGAAACCGACGTAGCCAACTCGGGTATCTCTCGGCTTGGTGGCCACATCTTCTGCCACCTGCCTGCTGGCGTCGTACCACCAAGAGGCCCCGCGGGTGACTCTTTCGTCACCATTGCCAGTATCGACCCATTCCCAAACATTGCCGCCCATGTCATACAAACCATTGACACCGGGTCGGGTCGTCATGACGGGCACGTGTCCTGTTCCGCGCCACAGTGAACCCGCAGGTGCAGTGCCCTTTAAGGAAGTGCAGCCTTCAAGACAATGACTTTGGCGCCCACTGTCGCCGTTGGGATATCGGTAGCGTTTCCCTGCAACAAAACCGTCAGGGGCTTGCGATCTTTGTTCGACAAAAGCGGCATTGACCCACTCGGTGTCTCGGGGCAAGCGCTTGCCATCGTGTTGACAAATTTTTTGAGCCTCATCAAAGGTCAGATGAACTGCTGGCTCATTGTCTTGCGCTGGAATTCCGAAGGGCGCACGCCAAGTCCAACCTTTTTTCATTACAAAGCCAGACTCATAGATAAAGCCACCGCCTTCTTTTTCTGCGCGGCTGACAAAGCCTGTACTTTGCGCAAATCGCTTGACTTGCGCCACAGTCACCTCGTGCGCATCCCATAACAATCCGTGAATTTTGTGCTGCGTGCCGATTGACGGGGTTGAAGATGGCGTCTGCGCTTGTGACAACAAACAAAACGAGAGTCCAAGTCCGATGAGGGCAGTAATACGTCTATTCATTTTTGAATTACAACTTACGGGCTACCCAAAAATGAGCGCCTTCTGGGCCATATTGCTCTGCATGCTCAACATTTCGCTCAAGGTAAAAGCTTTGCCCTGCCCCATATGTTTGAGTGCCCGATGCAAGACTTAATTGCACTTGTCCAGAACTTACTTGGACCCTGACGTCAAAGGGGTGCGTGTGATTTTTGACCGCCAGGTCGGGGGCCCAGTCCTTTTGGACCACCTCGTCAAAGCCGTCGTCCATGGCCTGTGAAGTGAAATCAGAGAAGTTGTCGTGAAATTTCATAGTGGTCAAGAATTATCAATAAGTTGGGAGGCGGCAAATGCAAGCAAATTTTGGCAGAGAAAGATCAAACTCACTCTTTTTGTGGCCATCAGGTCATTGACAGACTATTTAATGTGAGTACACTTAATTTGGAAATCAGTTTTGATCAACTCAAAAGTAAACGCAATGAATTACTAAGAGGTCTGTCGTTCAATTTGGCTATTCAGTTTGAATGGTCAACTGCCATTATTTCTGCTGATATTCGGCACGACTATGGCGAGTCAAGGTATGCGGCCATGGGCTTTCTTGCTGAAAAATTGCATGTGCTTGTTTTCACACCCAGAGAAAAAGCAGTTCATATCATCAGCCTTCGTAGGGCAAATTCTAGAGAATCGAGTCTTTATGAGCAAGAAACAAAATCCTGAGTTAGCTGATGCGGAGAATCCAAATTGGGCCATACAGACTTTTAAAAAATCTCGTCCAGCTAAAGAAGTTTTACCCAAAATATTCAGTGATCAAATAAGCCAAGAATTGTTAAAGCCAAGAGGCAGGCCACGCCTTGAAACTCCTAAGGAGCGCATCAATATCAGGCTTTCTTACGAAGTCATTCAGCATTTCAAATCCTCTGGGGTTGGCTGGCAAACCCGCATAGACGCCGCACTTCGTGAGTTTATTCAAAGTAAACCAAACTCCGACCTCAGACGTTGAGTAGCTATCCACAGGAGATCGTGATGAAAAAATTGCTTGTTTTGATGCTTTTAACCCTTAGCGCATCAGCCATGGCCCAGCACCAAGGGCACGGCTTCAGACATGGCCACGGTCACGGTCACGGAAACGGGCATTGGGCAAGGGGTTACAGTGGCGGCTGGGGTTGGGCGGTACCTGCAGCCATTGGCGGCATATTGGTCTATGAGGCTTCCAGGCAACCCATCTACGTTCAGCCCAATCCAGTGGTCATTCAACAGCAACCAGTTTACACGCCACAAACTTATTCAACTTGCACGCCTTGGACTGAAGTGCAAAGCTCAGACGGCACTATTAGCAGAACTCGCACCTGCACACAATAAACCATGAAAGCGCCCTGTGCCAAGGGCTTTATAAGCGGCGCCCTTCAACCTTAGCAGTTGCAGGTTGCATTTCAACCATGCCATAGGGCCCCGTCACCTCGCCAGAAAGAACTTGGCCGTTCACAAGAACTTTGACCGCCTTCAGTAGCCCATCGGCGTTGATAAAACTGAAATGCAGATAAGCGCCTTCCATTCGCGCGCCCAGCAGATTTTGCGTTTTTCCTTGAAGGGTAAGCGTTCCACCTAGCCTCTGAAAATTTTGGTCTAACTTCAAAGTGGCTTTGCCTTTTTCGTCCAAGCCTGAAAGTGTCCAAAGACCCGCCACGTTGGCTGGCACAGTCCAAAAATAGCCAGTGCCGTTTGTTACACGAATGACTTGATCGGGCTCCCAATCGCCCATAGAGAACGTATTTGAAAGCACCCGAGTGCCAGGCTTCATGGCCAAGATGCTAGGTCGCAACTGAGCATTCAACTCTTCCAATAAATACATGGTGACCACAGTCGCTTTAGAAAAATCTTCTTGGAAGATGTCGCCATGCACAATGCGCACGCGATCGCCAACGCCGGCTCTTTGGGCATTGCGCTGCGCCAAGGCGGCCAAGTCTTTGTTGTATTCAATGCCCCAGGCCTTGGCGCCAAATTGACGTGCAGCCGCGATGGGAATTTTGCCGTCACCTGCGCCCAAATCTACCAACTCGTCGTTTGGCCCCACCTCTGCGGCTTCCAACAACTTGAAAACCAAGTCATCGCTCGTTGGCAACCACATGACATCCTTGCCCATCTGCCCTCTCTTGGGGGCATAGGTTTCAGTTTGCATCACGCTACAAGCCTGCAAGCCTGAGATGGCTACCCCAAGGCAAAGGGATAAGCGCAAGGCGCGTAAAAGTCGACAGAGGTGTGAGTTTTTGTAAAAGTAAATCATGGTTTCACAGTGTATTTCTACCTGAATGTATTCGAGTCTTCGCAGATGCGCATGGGAACTGAGGGTAAATCCTGAATCCAGAAATTTTTCATTATGTTTTGATGCAAATCAAATCAGTCATTGTCCTAGATTGAAATTTAAAAAGGAAATACATGACCACTACAAATGAACCCTCTGAATCTAGAAGATTTTTCTTGGCCAGCTCTGCTTTGGCCACTGCAGGTGCACTGAGCGCCACGGATGCAGCAGCTCAAGGTGCCAGTCCTGCGTTGCAAGAAGTGGCGGGGCAAGCGCACTGGACGGTCAAAAAAGTAGATGCTGAGTCGGTCAAGCTCTTCATGTGGAATAAAAAACTGGCCAATCCGCCTAAGGCTTTTCGCGGCAGCATTTTGTTTGTGCATGGCTCATCGATGGCTTCCACCCCTGTGTTTGATTTACAAATAAAAGGTCGAAACGATTCATCCCTTATGGATTGGTTCGCTAGACAAGGTTACGACACTTGGTGCTTTGATTGCGAGGGCTATGGGCGCTCAGACAAAACCCGCAATGTCAATGCCAACATTGCATGTGGCGCAGATGACCTGGCAGCAGTCAGCGAGTACATCATGAAAGCCAATGGGGGTCAGAAATTATTGACCTATGGCTCATCTTCTGGCGCCTTACGGGCCGCACTGTTTGCTCAAAGACATCCTGAACGCGTAGCACGGATGGTTTTGGATGCAATGGTATGGACAGGCCAAGGCAGCCCGACACTGGCAGAACGAAAAAAACGGCTGCCCGCGTATTTGGCCAGCAATCGCAGGCCAATTGACCGCGACATGATTCGCAGTATTTTCACGCGCGACCACCCAGGTACCAGCGACATGAGTGTGGTCGAAACTTTTGCCGATGCGGTCTTGGCCTTGGACAGCTCTGTGCCAACTGGCACCTACATTGACATGTCAGCCAATCTACCCGTTTGCGATCCTGAAAAAATCAATGTGCCTACTTTGATTTTGAGAGGCCAATACGACGGCATTGCCAGTTTCCAAGATCTGGCTGCGTTCTTTGAAAAATTGGCGCATCCCGATAAGCAATTCGTGGTGATGCAAGGCATTGCGCATACCAGCACACGCTCCAAAAACTATGCCACTGTTTATCACATCATGAGCAACTACTTTGCTCAGCCGGGCCCTGTTTACACAGGCACCTAATCGGCATGACCGATTCATTGCCAAAAAATTGAGTGGAATGCGATTCAAAGTTCAATGTTATTTTTTTAAACAAGCTCGTTCGGGGCTTTACTTAGGGAGATATGACCATGGGTTTTTTAACTGAAGACGAATTGTCAAAACTAGACACCGCAGAGACCTCGCTGTTCCCGTCTCCCATACCTGTTCAATGCGTCTCTAGCGACGAGTTCATGCCTTCACGGCAAACGCCGAAACAAAAAGAATATGAGGCCAGAGTCAAAGCCATTGGCTCTGAAATGGCCAAAAAATTGGGCACTTCTCGCCGCAAGTTTTTCAAAAGTGCATCGGGCATGGCTGCCGCCTTCGTTGCCATGAACGACACCTATGGGCCTGTTTTTGGTGTGTCTCGTGCAGAAGCTCAAACACCTGACATGGCCAATGAGCGAGCAAAAAAACTGTCCGGCCAATTCATCATGGACATGCACACGCATTTCTTGCGCGATGACACTCGAATTCAAACCTTCATTGCACAACGCGAGTCGGTGGGCAAAGCAGGCTGGAACCCCGCCATCAAAACAGGCGCACAAACCATTGAAGATTTGAAGTTTGCCAACTACATCAAAGAAATTTACTTAGACAGTGATACCAAGGTGGCTTGCATCAGCGGCGCACCCTCAGAAATTCCTGGCGACTGGTTTCTCACCAACGAGATGAAAGCCAAATACAAAGCCAGCATCAATGCTATTGCTGGCAGCAAGCGCTCTATGTCGCATGCCATCTTCACACCTGGCTACCCAGGCTGGTTAGAAGAAATTGACAAGGCCATCGAGTTGCTCAAGCCAGACTCTATGAAGGGCTACACCATTGGTGATAACACCAACAAGCATCTCTCTAAACATCCTTGGTTGATGGACGATGAAAAATTGGTTTACCCAGCTTACGAAAAATTTGCCAAAGCAGGATTAAAGAATGTCTGTGTTCACAAAGGGCTGTTCCCACCTTCTGTTGAGAAACAATTCCCCCATTTGCTGAAGCACTCTCGCGTAGACGATGTAGCCAAAGCCGCCAAAGATTGGCCACAACTCAATTTCGTGATTTACCACGGTGGCTATCGCTATGCAGGCGGCGGCAAAGCCGAAGATGCTTGGGGTCAATTTGAAAGCACCGGCCGCATTGACTGGATAACGGACTTGGCTGAGATGCCTGCCAAGTTCGGCGTGAAAAACATTTACGCAGACTTGGGTCAGTTGTTTGCACAAACCACGGTGGTTGAGCCTCGTTTGGCCGCCGTCATGTTAGGCCAATTGATCAAAGGCCTAGGGCTTTCAAATGTTGTGTGGGGTACCGACGCCATTTGGACGGGTGCTCCTCAATGGCAAATTGAGGCGCTTCGCAGAATTGAGATTCCAGAAGAAATTCAGCGCAAATATGGTTATGCGCCTCTAGGCGCCGCAGATGGTCCTGTGAAAAATGCCATCTTTGGCGATAACAATGCACGCATCTACAACTACAAGCCTGATCAGCGGGCAGCACTTGCGCACGACAAAATTGCTTTCAACAAAGCCATCTATGAAAAGCACGGCGAAGGCCGTACCAACTTAGCCTATGGCTATGTCAACAAGAATGCTTGATTGAAGTCAGTGAACAGCCGTTCACTGAGCTTCAATTTTTGCTTCGCGAATGGCCTTGGCCCACTTGGCCGTTTCAGTTTTAGAACGCTGCGCCAGCGCATCAGGTGAACCTGGTGATGTTTCAAAACCCAGTGCAGAGAATCGCTCCAGAATGGCTTTGTCATTGGCGGCAGCATTCAAAGCCGCATTGAGTTTTTGAATCATGTCGGCCGGTGTGCCCGCTGGTGCAAACATGGCGAAATAAGCAATCAGCTCATAGTCTTTCAAGCCGAGTGCTTCATTGACTGTGGGCAACTCAGGAATGGCTTTGGAGCGCTGAGTGGATGTCACGGCCAAGCCGCGAATTTTGCCGCCCTTCACTTGGGGCAACATGACCGCAAAGTCGGCGGTGAACATATTGACCTGGCCACCAATGAGATCAGTCATGGCAGCGGGGCCACTCTTGTAGGGCACATGCGTCATTTGAATACCGGCCATGCTGGCCAACATTTCAGAGGAAACCAATTGAGATGTGCTGGCACTGGCAAATGTCACTGTTGTCGGCTTTGCTTTTGCCATGTCGACAAACTCTTTCAAACTCTTAGCAGGCACTTCGTTGTTCACGGCCACAATGAGGGGCACCGAACCCATGTAACCAATTGGCGCAAAGGCGGTGTCTTGGTCGTAGGGCAATTTCTTCATGAGGCTTTTGAGTGCCGCATTGGTGCTGTTGGTGCCAATCAGGATGGTGTAGCCATCGGGTGCCGATTTGGCCACTGCATCGGCGCCCAACATGCCGTTCACGCCGGCTTTGTTTTCAACCACAATGGTCTGGCCCAAAACCTCTGACATTTTTTGTGCAAAGGCTCTGCCAATTTGATCTGTGGCACTGCCAGCAGCAAAGGGCACGATGGCCTTGATGGGTTTATTGGGATAGGCCTGCGCGTGGGCTTGCGAGGCCGTGAGGGCTACGCCTAAGCCCAAAAATACGCTGAGCAAACTTTTTTTCAAACCAACCGTGCGACTATTTTTCATGGTATCTCCAAAGAATCAAAACAATTTTATTCAATCTCAAGACTGAGAAGTTTGGCACTCAGACATTTTCCGTGTGCATCAAGGGCCAAGGAACGCGTCACGCCGCCACCTAAAGCATTTTGCATCACAAAATTAAGGGCGCCTAGCTGCGGCAAGCTGTAACGGAACACAGGTCCCTTGGCAATGCCCTCAAAATGCGCCAGCAATCTCTCGGGGGTAAGCCATCTTTCAAGCAACTCAAAATTCTGCCGATCGTAGGCAATGACCGATATCGTCGATCGGTCGCCCTTGTCGCCTGTTCGGGTGTGTGCAATGTCTCTTAACAACATATTAGGCAAGCTCCTCAGATCCTTGTAGCAGCACGGTTTGAGTTTGTATGGCGCTTCGGGGCATAAGCATCGATGCCACAGCGATCACTTCTCGCACTGATTTGCTAGCACCACCGCCAGAAGCAGGGCCGTTGGTGTACAAAGCCTCTACCTCGTTGGCCACATGCAGCGCTTGTGCCTGTGTGTTCACTCGAATAGCAATTCTGGCGCGCACTTCTGCAGGCTCATAGCTCGGCTGCGTGTCCCCCAAGATTGCGTTCACGCCAATCAGGTCATAGCGCGCCTCAAAATGACCATACCCTGCATCGGCCAATCGAGCCTTCACAACATCAAGCGCCAACTGCCCTCTGTCCTTTGCGCCAGGACCGGCATAAGACATTTGCCCTTCACCTACAAATCCATCGCGATACCCTAGGGTCACTTTAAGGGTGTCGGGCCGAGTGGTTCCGCTAGCCCCCACAGCCAGCACTCTGTCTACACCCACTTGCTCAAGTTGCACTTGAGAAAAATCAGCCACCACATCGGGTTGCATGTATTGCGTGGGATCCTCAATTTCATAAAGCAATTGTTCGGTACAAGTTTGAACCGTCACACAACCGCCGGCATCTGCCAGTTTGGTAATGACCACATTACCGTTGGAGCTGACCTCTGCCAAGGGATAGCCCAGCTGAGCCAAGTTGGGCACATCTTTGTAACCAGGATCGGCAAAATAGCCTCCCGTAATTTGAGCCGCACACTCCAGCAAATGTCCCACCATCACCCCTTTGCCCAGCAGCGGCCAATCATCGGCACGCCATTGAAAATGGTGCATGAGGGGCGCTAAAAATAAAGCGGGGTCGGCCACACGGCCACTGATGATGACGTGTGCATCGGATTGCAAAGCAGGCAACAGCGCCTCAGCGCCCAGATAGGCATTGGCCGACACCAACAAGGCTTGAATGTCCGACACAGTGTGAGTGCTGTCCATCAGTGGCTCTGAGAGATATTGCGTTTGCAAAATAGCAAGCACATCGTCCCCCAACACCACAGCCACCTTCAGCTGATGAAGCCCCAGCGCTTTGGCAACTGCCAACACTTCTTTACCTGCCTGCAACGGATTGGCAGCTCCCATGTTGGTAATGATGCGCGTGCCATGTGCCATACAAGCTGGCAACACAGCTTTCATGCGCGCCGAGAGCAAGGAGTCAAAACCTCGCGTGGGGTTTTGAATTTTTTCTAACTGTGCAAGCGCAATGGTTCGCTCGGCCAAACACTCAAAGACCAAGTAATCGAGTTGACCCTTTTCTGCCAGCTCAACAGCAGGCGGAATGCGGTCGCCCGCATACCCTGCACCCGCACCTATTCGCAGCGCTTTTAGAGCCATGGCTTAAGAGTCAGCTTGAACCTTGGCATCCTTCACAACCTTGGCCCACTTTTGCGTTTCATTGCGAATGAACTCGGCAAACCGCTCAGGCGAACCGCCGCCGTCTTCTGCTCCATATTGCTCAAACTTTTCAATCACATCGGGCATGGCCATGACTTTGTTCATGTCTTCATTAATGCGTTTTACAAAGGATGGATTCATGCGGCCAGTGCCCACCAAGCCGTACCAGGTGGTGGCGTCAAATCCTGGAAAACCTTGCTCGTCCATGGTGGGAACATTGGGGTGGCCTTTGGCACGTTTGGTACGCGTCTGTGCCAGTGCAATGGCTTTGCCACCTTTGACATGCGGCGTGGCAGATGTCATGGTTTCAAAACAATATTGAACTTGCCCACCGATCAAGTCTGTGAGCGCAGGGCCTGATCCTTTGTAGGGTACATGCAATGCATCAATGCCTGCGCGCAGCTTGAACATTTCCAAAGCCAAGTGTTGTGCAGAGCCACCGCCTGCAGATGCAAAGCTGATGCGGCCAGGATTTTGTTTGCACAATGCGATCAAATCTTTCACATTTTTTGCCGGCTGTGATTCATTGCAAATAAGCAGGTTGGGGGTGACGCCCACCAAACCAATAGGCGAGAAATCACGCTCTACGTTGTAGCCCAACTTAGGCTGCAAACTGACCGCCAAAGCATGGCTGTTGATGTGCGCCATGAGCAAGGTGTTGCCATCTGCGGGTTGCTTGGCTACAAAGTCGGCGGCTATTACACCAGCAGCGCCTGCCTTGTTGTCAATGACGATGGTGATGTTCCACATGGCTTGAAGTTTTTGGGCCAACACACGGGCCAACGCGTCGGTACCACCTCCAGGCGGGAACCCCACCACAATGCGAATGGGGCCGGATGGCAAAGTTTGAGCTTTGATCATGGGCGCGGCCAGCAAAGTTGCAGATGCAGCCGTGGCTTGTAGGAGAGTTCTGCGTTTCATGGGGATGTCCTTCAATTGTGAATGAGGGCTGGAACAGGGTTGGCTGAAAAATAGTCCATGGCGGCTTGCACACCCGAGCCTTTAAGCTGAACGCCGCTTAACTTCAAGCCCATCTCGCATGCAGCAAGTGCGGCAATCAAGGTCAGGTCATTGCAATCGCCCAAGTGACCAATGCGGAACATCTTGCCTTTGACTTTGCCAAGACCCGTACCCAAGGAACAATCAAATCGTTCATAAATCATTTTGCGCACGGCGTCTGCATCAATGCCTTCGGGGGTCATGACACCCGTCAAAATGGGTGAGTACAAAGCAGGGTCGGCACATTGGATGGGCAAGCCCCACGCACGAACACCCGCGCGAACGCCCTCACCCCATCGCACATGGCGCTTGAACACCACATCCAAGCCCTGCACCAAAATCATGTCGCAAGCTTCGCTCAGGCCGTACATCAAATTGGTATTGGGGGTGTAGGGGTAGTAGCCCGATTTATTAATCTCCAGCATCTCATCCCAAGCCCAAAAAGATTTGGGCAGGGTCGATTTTTTGCTGGCCTCAATGGCCTTGGGCGAGAGCGCGTTGAAACTCATGCCAGGCGGCAACATCAAGCCCTTTTGCGAGCCACTGACAGTCACATCAACGCCCCACTCGTCATGCCTGTAGTCGGCGGAAGCCAAGCCTGAAATGGTGTCAACCAACAGCAGTGCAGGGTGTTTGGCGTTGTCCATTGCGCGGCGCACTGCCGCAATGTCACTGGTCACACCTGTAGAAGTTTCGTTGTGCACCACACACACCGCCTTGATACTGTGAGATGAGTCCTGCTTCAAGCGCTCTTCAATTTTGTGTGCGTCCACACCTTGGCGCCAACCCTCTGCGCCAGGCAAGCCTAACAACTCGGCTTTGACACCCAAACGGGCGGCCAACTTAAACCACAGTGAAGCAAAGTGACCTGTCTCATACATGAGCACATGATCGCCGGCACTCAAAGTATTGACCAAAGCGGCTTCCCATGCACCCGTGCCAGAGGCCGGATAAATTATGATGGGGTGCTGCGTCTTGAAAATGGCCTTCATGTTGGCCATCAGTTTCAAGCCCAAAACCCCAAATTCTGGGCCGCGGTGGTCAATGGTGGGCAGGCTCATGGCCCGCAAAATTCGGTCTGGAACTGGTGATGGGCCAGGAATTTGCAAGAAGTGGCGGCCCGTTGGATGGAAATCAAGCTGAATCATTTAAAAGCATTCCTAAGAACTAATTTGAATTTAACGAGAGAATAGCGGTAAATCCGATCTCCATGATGTGGAAAAACCCCTAGCTCTTGTTGAATCAGTCCCCTATGAACACAACTACTGCCACTCTCCCAGACTCAGCCAGCCACACTTACGAACAAGTTGCCACTGCCAGCAACGAAGTGGCGGGCCTTCTGGCCAAGCGCTTGAAAACAGAAACGCAAGGCGAAGTGCTGTTTACTGCCGCCGACCGAGGCCGCTACGCCACCGATGCCTCCATTTACCAAGTGACCCCGCTGGGTGTGTTTGTGCCCAAACATGCCGAAGAAGTTGCCACAGCCATGGCCATTTGCCGTGATCTGAAGGTGCCCATCGTTCCAAGAGGCGGCGGCACCAGCCAATGCGGCCAAACCACCGGCGTGGGCTTGGTCATAGACCACAGCAAGTATGTTCGAAATATCCTCAACCTAGACCTGCAGGCAGGCACAGTGGAGGTGCAACCGGGCATGGTCTTGGACAACCTGAATGCCTCTCTGAAAAAACACGGCGTGTGGTTTCCTGTCGATGTCTCAACCAGTGCGCAAGCAACGCTTGGCGGCATGGCGGGCAACAACTCTTGCGGCAGCAGGTCGATTGCCTACGGCAACATGGTGCACAACGTTGTAGGCGCTAAAGCTTGGTTGAGCAATGGTGATTTGCTTGATTTTTCACAATTTGAAAACAGCACAGGACGTGCCAAGGAAATTGGCGAGTTTGTGAAGCAACTGGCGGTGCACCATCAAGCCGAGCTCCAAACCCATTGGCCCAAGGTTTTACGGCGTGTGGCTGGCTACAACTTGGATATTTTTGACAACCAAAATGAGCGGCCCTACACCGCCGATGGCAAAGTGAATTTGTCGCATTTGTTGGTGGGCAGTGAAGGCACGTTGGCCATGACCCAATCGCTTACCTTGAGGCTCAGTGAGCTGCCTAAGGCTAAGGTATTGGGTATGGTCAACTTCAACAGCTTTCACAAAGCCATGGATTCTGCGCAGCACATTGTGAAGCTGGGCAACGGCAGCTTGACTGCGGTGGAGTTGGTCGATCGAACCATGATTGACTTGTCACTGAAAATTCCAGCCTTTGCGCCCACCATACGCACAGCCATCATTGGCGAGCCCGAAGCTATTTTGTTGGTCGAGTTTGCTGGCACAGACAAAGAAAAACTCAAACGCGAATTGAAGCAATTGGTGGCGCTCATGGGAGATATGGGATTGCCCAACAGCGTGGTGGAAATGGTGGATGACGCGCCGCAGAAAAACTTGTGGGAAGTGCGCAAAGCAGGCCTCAACATCATGATGAGCTTGAAGGGCGATGGCAAACCAGTGAGCTTCATTGAAGACTGTGCTGTGCCTTTAGAGCACTTAGCAGAGTACACAGATGCATTGACGCAAGTCTTTCAAAAACATGGCACCAAAGGCACTTGGTATGCCCATGCCTCAGTGGGCACATTGCATGTGCGCCCTATTTTGGACATGCGCCGTGATGGCCCCCTCAAAATGCGCGCCATCGCAGAGGAAGCCAGCGTGCTGGTCAGAAAGTTCAAAGGCGCCTACAGCGGCGAACATGGCGATGGCCTGTGCCGAGGTGAATGGATTGAGTGGCAATTTGGCCCTGCCCTGAAGCAAGCCTTTGCGCAAATCAAACAACACCTAGACCCCTTGAATTTACTCAGCCCCAACCGCATGGTCAATCCACCCAAAATGGACGACACATCGCTCATGCGCTTTGGCAACAATTACAAAATCATTCCCATTCAAACCGCATTGGATTGGAGCGCTTGGAACGTTCACAACGACGCCGCCACAGAACAAACAACGCTGCCCGGAACAGGTCAAGACCCAGCGCAAGGCTTGGCCAAAGCCGTTGAAATGTGCAACAACAATGGCACTTGCAGAAAATTTGATGCAGGCACCATGTGCCCTAGCTTCAGAGTGACACGCGATGAAGTTCATGCCACACGCGGCAGAGCCAATACGCTGCGATTGGCATTGAGTGGCCAACTGCAAGGCGGCCTAGAAAGCCCTGAGGTGAAGGAAGCCATGGACTTGTGTGTGGGTTGCAAAGGTTGCAAACGCGATTGCCCTACCGGCGTTGACATGGCGCGCATGAAAATTGAAGTGCAGCATCATTACAACGAAAAGCATGGCTTGCATTTAAAAGACACTTTGATATCCAACTTGCCGCGCTATGCGCACATTGCATCGCAATGGCCTGGCCTAATGAACCTTCGCAACCAATCGCCTTTGTTGGCCAAGTTAGCAGAATCTCTAACCGGCCTGTCAGCAGAGCGCTCATGGCCTGAATGGAAAAAGAACCATTTCTTCAACGGCCCGCGTGTCGGTGTTTCGGCAGAAGAAGTCTTAAAGGCAAGTAAGCCAGTAGTTTTGTTTGTTGACACTTTCAATGGTTATTTCGAATCTGAAAACGCTTGGGCTGCCCACGATGTTTTGTCAGCGGCGGGATATCAAGTTCACATTGCCAGTCGAACCAAGCAAGACACGCCTGGTCAGCACCTTTGCTGCGGCAGAACCTATTTGGCCAGCGGGCAAGTGAGCAAAGCCAAAGAACATGCGCAAGCTTTGTTAGAAGCATTGCTTCCCTTTGCACAAAAAGGCATTGCCATTGTGGGTTTAGAGCCATCGTGCCTTTTAACCCTCAGAGACGAGTCTTTGGTCATGGGCTTGGGTGAAATGGCTGACACAGTGGCAGCACATGCTGTGTTGTTTGAAGAATTTTTAGCAGCAGAAAATAATGCTGGGAAACTTGAAGCTCTAAAGTCCAAATTGACATCCGCGCAAAAGCCGATTTTGGTGCACGGACATTGCCACCAAAAAGCCTTTGGATTGATGCCCTTAGTGACGCAAGTCATTCAACTCATTCCACAAGCCAAAGTAGACCTGATTGAAAGCAGCTGCTGCGGTATGGCGGGCTCGTTTGGGTATGAAGCCTCACATTTAGAAGTTTCCAAGCAAATGGCCGAGGCCAACTTATTGCCTAGCATTCGAAACAACAAAGATGCTTGTGTAGTGGCCGATGGCACAAGTTGTAGACATCAAATTATGGATGGTACAAAACGTGAGGCCATCCATGTGGCAATGTTGCTGGCTCAACACTTAATCAAATAACATCGGTCCGCACAAACAATGCGCTGCAGCACCAAAGGGCTGCTTCTTTTCTATGACCGTCTGAAGCCAACTGAGGTCTTGGCCCAAGGTATTCAACAACAAAGCATCAGGCCCAGTATGCGCAGACATCACGCTCCAAGTGGGTATGGCATTGGATTCGCGCGCTAGCCATCCTGACTGGCCCATGAATTTTTGGACAAATTTTTCGATGGGTGAAATTTTTCGTCCAACATACTTAATTGGAAGTTCTTTGCTGCTGCTTGCACCATCGAGTTTGGATACTCTGACTCTGGCTTCCTCCACAGCATCAGAAAAACTTCCAAGCCGGTCAATGAGTTTGTGATCAACCGCCTGAGCACCTGTCCAAATTCTGCCCTGCGCCAAATCATCAGCCTTGGCCAACTCGAGTTTGCGAGTTTGCGAAACCTTGCCAATGAAATCGGCATAGATGTGTTCAACGCTCGATTGCACCAAAGATTGCATGCGAGGGTCTAGCGCTTTTCTAGGATCGTAAGCACCGGCAAGCCAACTGGTTTGGTATCCACCCGTGTTCACGCCAATTTTGCTCATCAAGCCTTCACCCGTAGGCAACATGGCAAACACACCAATTGACCCTGTGATGGTGGCTGGATCTGCAATGATCACATCGGACGCCATTGAAATCCAATAGCCACCAGATGCCGCCAAATTGCCCATGGAAACCACGATGGGCTTGCCTTTGTCTTTGGCAATTTGCAACTGCTCACGAATAAGCTCTGAGCCCAAAACACTACCACCGGGTGAGTTGACTCTAAGCACAATGGCTTTGACTTCTTTATCTTCAGCCGCTTTTCGAATGCGCTCTGACGTGGAGATGCCTCCTATTTTTCCAGCAGGCGCACGGCCATCGCCTATTTCACCTTCGGCCACAACGATGGCAATGTGATCTCCCTTGACCTTTTTAACTTCAGAGACGAGGTAATCTTTCCAGCCAACCTGGCGGAAAGATTGAATGTCTTCGTCGTTGCCGACTTCTTTGATGAGCTTTTCACGCAATGACTCAAAAGTCTGCAGTCCATCGAGCCACTTCCAATCTAGGGCCAACTGGGCTGCATTGCCTTTAACCTTGATTAACACATCAGGCAGCTTTCCCATGTTTTGATTGATGCTGTCTGCAGGTAAATTGCGTGCCTTTTCTACGCCACCTGTGTACAAAGCCCATAAGGCATCGTATACGTGCGCTTCTGCTTTTAAGGCTTGCTGAGATGGCGCATTCAAAACGAAAGGTTCACCTGCGGACTTGAATTGCCCTACCCGAATGAAATTGGCTTTGATGCCCAGTTTGTCTAAGGCATCTTTGTAGTAATTTCGGTTTCTTCCAAAGCCCTCAATCAACACGCCGCCCATAGGGTGAGACAAAACTTGATTGGCATGTGCCGCCAAATAATATTGACGTTGGTCATAAAAGGTAGACCAAGCCACCACTTGTTTGCCAGACGTTTTGAATTTTTCAATGGCGCTGGCCGCTTCACGCAAAGAAACCAAGCCACCGCCCTGAAAATCGTCAAGCTTCAAAAGCACTTTGTCAATGTGCTTGTCTTTGGCTGCTAGCTCCAAGGTCATAACTACATCACGCAAACGAACAGTTTCGGTGGTGTTACCCTGAAGTTCGCCAATGAACTTGTCCTTCAAACCGCCAGGCGTTTCTTCAACCAATACGCCCTTTAAATCCATCACCAGAACTGTGTGATCATCTAGGCTAAGCTTGTCTGCATAAAAAACAAACCAACCGATACCCACCGCATAAAGTACGACACCAAAAACAAGCGCTACTCGAAAGCCATTGATCATCCAATCGGAAACTTTGAGAATGCCACGATTGATCAGGGTGTAAGTGTTTTTGATTTTTAAGAATACAGAATTCATGGAAGTTCTATTTAGTACGCTGTTAAAATGACTAGGTATATTAATATAGCTTTATATGCGCGGCGCAGTTGTAGCCACTTAAAATGGGCTCTTTGAAGTACGTTAAGAATTTCATACAAACGTAAATGTCGCGGCTTCATAACTTTTCGTCCATTCACCTTCTTGAAATTGGAAACTCTTCATGAACACAGCGCACACATTGGGATTTTGGTGGGTCTGGCCTGCAGCCCTTCTGGCATACATTCTCTTTCGTGCGTGGTACGACAACTGGCGAGGCCCGCTAAGCTCAGAAGAGATAGAGCAGTTCATGAGTATCACTGCTGATTTGCCAGGCCCCCACCATACAGACCGTGCTGTATTGAGAGAGTTTCTAGAGGCTGATGACGGCAAAGAGTTTGTCATGTGCAACCTTATCAAGCTATTTCCCCACCCTGTGGCCCACCCCTTCACAGGGACGCCGACACCCGCACAAGACTTGCTACAAGAATATGTCAAACAATTTGTTGGGGTATTGCTGTCTAGCGGTGGGCACCCAGTGGTAGCCGCACGCAAAGTGGCGGGCTACATTGACGCTTGGAATGCACCACCCGATCCGGGTTGGTCTGTTGCAGGCATGATGAGATACCGCAGTCGGCGCGACATGATGAAACTTGCTACAAATGAGAAATTTCGCAAGGCACACCCCTTTAAGCATGCCGCAGTTCAGCAAACTTATTCTTTCCCTACGCAAGTGGTGGCGGAAATGGTGCTTCGCCCCAGAAATGCTGTCGGCTTGGGGCTGGCTTTGGCAGCTTCGCTGGTGCACCTTGGCTCAATCCTAATTAGCTAAGCTGGAAGCTAGGTAAACCCATGAAAATTGTGATTCGCAAAGATGACCTATCTAGTGGTGAGTCTCAATCTATTGTGCGTGAACACATGGCCGGCATGCTTGATAACACGCCCATTGAAAGTGTTCATGCATTACCCTTAGACAAGCTCCGACAAGCCCATATTACTTTTTGGACTGCGTGGATGGGTGCTGAGCTTTGTGGGTGTGGCGCTCTTCAAACGCTTGATCAACATCACGGTGAAGTCAAGTCAATGAGGACGAGAGAAAAGTTCTTACGTCAAGGCGTTGGTCAAGCCGTCTTATCTCACATAGTCACAGAAGCTTGCGCTATGGGTTTGAAACGATTGAGCCTAGAAACAGGATCTGCAGAATCATTCGCCGCCGCACGGTCCATGTATTTGCGAAACGGGTTTGAAATCTGCAACCCCTTTGCCGACTACAAGCTGGATCCACACAGCGTGTTCATGACCAAGCTCCTTTGAGTAACGCACTCGAGGCGCCTTAAAAAACGGCGCACCACAGGGGGGGGTAAGTCGCCCACAAAACACATACAGCTCAATTTTGGTGGACTTTTTAATGGAGTGGCTGTAAAGTATTGCTTTTAAAAAATACAATGCATACTGTCTAATGAATTAGACAAAACTACTCAAAAGTAGTTTTATTTTTAAAGGCTGCTGTTAATGACCACCGTCAAAAAAATTATTGATCAAAAATCAAAAACCATCTTCTCTGTTCGGTCAACCGACCCCGTAGTGGATGTCTTGAAAATTATGCGAGATTTTCGCGTCAGAGCCGTATTGGTCATAGATGACGGCGAATTAAAGGGCATCGTGTCACAAGGCGATTGTGCTATCAAAGTATTGTTACCGCACCACAATGCCTCTGAAGTGGCGGTCTCGACAATCATGACACCAAATCCTCTAACCGTGAAACTCTCGAACACACTGGACGAGTGCATGGCCATCATGGTTCACAAGCACATTAGACACTTGCCCGTTCTTGAAGCCAACAAAGTAGTTGGCGTTGTATCGGTTGGTGACATGGTTAAAAGTATCATTGAACTGCAAGACAATCAGATCAAGTTTCTTGAAACCTATATCAAAGGTCATGGTGCTTGAACCTTTTGCCGCAAATTACTGACCTTGCTCATCGTTTTCTTTTGAAAATCTCATGCCGTATTGAATGATGAGCGTAGATATTGCCAACAGCAATACGGCACAGCCTTCATAAATCAGATCAACGGTGCTAATGCCTTTGCCCTGAAGAATAATCAGTCGGCAAAGCGCCGTGATCGCAATAAAAATAGGCAATGTAATTGGGATTTTTCTGTATTGATAGAACGCAGCCACCATGCCTAAAACCTCTGCGTAAATGAACATCAGAAGCAGGTCAGTTAAAGCGATTTTTCCATTTTGAATCACGGTGTACATTTCTGCACCAACGCTAAAAATTGTGAACAATGCAATGAAAAACAAAATGCATTTTTCTGCAATGATGATCAAGTTATAAACATTCATGGAGTGTTCTCCTTAGATGGAATTTGGTAGCGAAAAATAACTTAGTCAGTCAAACTTTGATGACTCTAACTACAGTATGTTGAAATACAGACTTTTTTTACTAAATAATCGTCAATCCAGTTTGATGCCTAATTTTTTTACAATGTTTCCGTATTTACCCACTTCAATCTTCACTAAATTTGCAAATTGTTCAGGCGTATTGTGAACAGCATCTGCACCGTTTTTATCCATTGCTGTCTTAAAGTCAGGGGTTGCAACAATTGCAAAAATTTCTTTGTTCAGACGATCAATGATGGGTTTTGGCGTTCCGGCTGGCGCAAAAAGACCCAACCAAAGTGCAGCCTCAAATCCTGGGTAGCCTAGCTCGGCAACTGTAGGCACATTCGGAAGTGCTGGCGAACGTTTGGCAGTACCAACTGCTAGTGCGCGAACTTTATCTGTTTTGGCGTTCTGCAACAGAGCAGGCATGGACCCAAAAAGAACTTGTACTTGATTAGAAACAACTGCAAAGTCGGCCTCGGCATTGCCTTTGTAGGGAATATGTGTTGTGTTGATACCTGCAGCATCATTGAGCATTTCCATCGCAAGCTGAGTTGTTGAACCATTTCCAGCAGAGGAGTAGTTCAATTTTCCAGGCTGACTTTTAGCCAGTGCGACCAATTCGGCCAATGTGTTTGCTCGGAGATCGGGGTTGACTACGAGCAGGTAAGGGGTTACGGCAACCAAAGAAATAGGTGCAAAATTTTTGACTGGATCGTAACCAAGCTTTGAATAAGCAGAGGGCGCAACAGCCATGGTACTTGTTGTACCCAATGTGAGCGTGTAGCCATCAGGCGCTGCTTTGGAAGCAATGTCAGTGCCAATCGTGCCGCCAGCACCGCCTCTATTTTCAACCACAATTGACTGGCCTAAGCGCTCACTTAATCTTTGGGCAACGATACGTCCAATAATGTCTGTTGAACCACCAGCTGGAAAGGCAACGATAAGACGTATTGGCTTTTCGGGATAATTCGCTTGTGAATGAGCTAGCAGTGGAAAACTGATGGAAATGATTGTCAAGAACAGCGATAAAAATTTTCCTGCAGAATTTTGCATTGGTAAGTTTCCTTGTTGACTGTGAATGTTTATAAATCGCATAGCTACACTAGCATTTGATGCAACATAATATATTTAAATTAGTTTTCCCGCTACAACTTTGAACGCTTTAAAGTAGCTCCTGATTAAGAACTTTTGTTAAGCTCAGACACATCTGAAAACCTTATGAAACACAAATTTGCCATCATCGGTCTCGGTATCATGGGGCGACGCATGCTCGAAAACGTTCTGCGCCACCCTGACTTTGAAGTGTGCGGCCTCTGGGATCCCTCGACTGACTCAGTTGCCAAAACACGCTTGATTTCGCCAAACGCACCCATTGCACAAAGTGCAAAAGCTGCCATGCACGAAGCGCATGTGGTGTACCTCGCGTGTCCCCCTGGTCCTCGCAAAACTTACGCACTGGAGGCTGCTGCAAATGGACAAGGCGTCTTCATGGAAAAGCCCTTGGGCACTGACAACGTTCAAAGTCGAGAACTCGTCACGCAATTGGCCAAGGCTCGTTTGCCCAGCGTGGTGAATTTCACGCAAGCCGCCTCACGTGGCTTTGAAGAATTGTCTCGTTCTATTCAAGCTGGGGAAGCAGGTGAATTACTTGGAATCGACATCGTTGTGAATTACCCAGGATGGCCCCGCGCATGGCAAAGGGATGCAGATTGGCTGCGCTTCCGCCATGAAGGTGGCTACACCCGAGAAGTCATATCGCATTTCTTGTTTTTGGCTGAACGCTTTCTGGGCCCATTGACCCTGCAGCATGCCTTGCCGCGCTACCCACAAGACCCCGCCTTGTGTGAGTTAGACATGCTGGCTCGGCTTACAACAGCAGAAGGGCTTCCTGTTACCGTCATTGGCACCACCGGTGGTATGCAGCCCGATCGGCAAGAAGTGACTGTGCGCGGCAGCCGCATGAGCTATCAGTTCAGAGAGTTCTACCAACTTTGGAGGTCTGATGGCGGCGCATGGCAAGAAGCGGTTGACTGGTCTCAAGAAGACCCTCGTAGCAGCGCCTTGCAGCGCCAGTTGAGTGAAGTGGACCGATGGTTAAGAGGCCAAGCTCATAAGCTTGCTACTGCCCAAGAAGCACTGGCCGTACAAGAACTTGTCGAGGCCATGCTTGTGGGGCAGAGTGTCACGGCTCTTTCGTAAAAACCAAACTGAGTGCTAAATTTTTTATGTACTGAAGCTAATCATTCGATCATGATGCTCCATCAAAGCCATACAAAATCAATATTTATAGTTCATAGAACCTGGCATCGCTTTCACAATCACTGCGCAAGCTAATCTGGGCCCTGCATTGCCTGTTGGCTGAGTTTTATAGTCATCTGGGTCTCTGTGAACGATCAAACCGCGTCCCAAAATGTCTGTAGCGCCAGAATCAACAGTGATTGCGGAGGTTTCAAAAGATAATTTTGCGTTGCCGTTCATATCGGCAACCAAAGAGGGTAAATCTCCTGCGTGATGCGCGCTACTGCCATGAGCACCATGCGCCTTACCGCTAGGATTAAAGTGACCACCCGTACTCATGCCGTCTCCGCTTGAGCAGTCGCCTTTTTCATGAACGTGGAACCCATGCTCTGCGTTAGGCTTAAGACCTTGAATTTCTGCAGTGACTAAAACTTTAGACCCAATGGTTTTAAAAGTTACTAAGCCAGTTGTGGTGTTGCCTTTGGTTGGGGCTAACCGAGCGTTTGCGGATGGTCCGTCAATTTGTGTGGCGCAACCTGACAGCAAGACTAAAGCGCAAGAAAAAATTAGCTTGTTCATATTAAGATCTCAATTTAAAAACCCTGAGTTTGTCATATTTGATACTTATTAAGTAGAACTGCGTTCTAATAGTCACAAACACGTCATGGGAACTAAATCGCGTGCGACGGACTTATAAAATGATGCACGCCAAATCAAGCGATGCGCTTGATTTATTGGAAATAAAGCTCTCGTTAAATCTCTGAGCTTCATTGCGGCAAAGCGCACTGTACTGGTTTGCCGCCCAATTCATTGACCAACACTTGTGCGGCGATACAGACCAAAAATCCGCGTTTCCCGCCATTGATCCAAATTTTAGTCAATTCTAAAATGCTGGATTCCACATACACCGGCATTTGCTTTTTTAAACCAAAGGGCGATGTGCCGCCCACCAAATAACCTGAGTTTTTTTGTGCCACTTCGGGCTTGCAGGGTTCAACGGTTTTGCAGTCTATTTGACGCGCCAAATTTTTGGTAGAAGTCTTGCAGTTGCCGTGCATCAACACCACCAAACCTTTGCCTTGTTCGTCTTGCATCACCAGCGTTTTAATCACATGGTGCTCGGATACACCAAGTTGCTTGGCCGATTCGGCTGTCCCGCCATGCTCAACGTAGTCGTAGGGGTGTTCGGTGTAAGCAACTTTATTTTGCTTTAACCATTGTTTTGCTGGTGTTTCAGAAATGTGTTTTGCCATCGTTATTGCTACTGATTGGTGCTTGAGCCTATTTTCATGAAGATACTTATTGCCATTGACTATGGTGCAAAATATAAATGAAAACGTCAAATGGAGTTAACTTGTCCAACTTGCGCATCACTGAAATCAAAGCCTTTGTGCCATCTAAAAACTTTGAACTGAGCAAACAGTTCTACCAAGATCTAGGCTTTACGATGGATTCTAACGATGATGGTATCGCCTACTTCCATTTTGAAAATGTTAGCTTCCTGCTTCAGGACTATTGCGTCACTGCCCTTGCAGAAAACTTCATGATGCACATCCTAGTGGAGGATGTTGACGCATGGTGGGAGCAAGTACGAGTCAGTGGTGTCGCAGAAAAGTATGGCGTTCGAATTACACCCATCGAACTTCAACCTTGGCAAATGCGTGATTTCTGTCTTTTTGACCCATCAGGTGTTTTGTGGCGAATTGGTCAAAACTGCTAATTTAGTCGTCTGAGAAATTCTAAACAATAGAAGCCTCTATCGTTTGCACAAAAATTCAGACACCTTTCTTGGCGAGGGGGAGCTCTAACTACGATCTATTGGTAAAATTTTTCGGTCATGAATTGCCCTGCAAAAGCCCGCACATAAACCGATGGAGACAGTCGTAACAATGGAACCCAGCAGTTTTCTAGGCTTGACCAACGAGATGGTCTATCTTGTCGGCATACCTATCGTCTTTGCATTGATCGCCATTGAAGTGTTCGTCATGTCGATTAAGCACGTCCGTTACTACAATTGGGACGATACGCTGGGAACTTTGGGAATGTTGGCAGGCAACGTTGCTATGGGCGTGGCCACTAAGTCATTGTTTTTTGGCTGCATGTTATGGACATACCAATACCGCCTCTTTGATCTTCAAGCGGCTCTTTCGCCATGGCTTTTGTGCATTGTTGCGCTGTTTCTGATCGATTTGATGTTTTATATATGGCACCGCGCGAGCCATCGCGTGCGCTTTCTTTGGGCTATCCACTTAAGCCATCATTCCAGCCAAGAGATGAACTTCACCGTAGCGTTTCGCCAACCCGTGCTTGCGCCGTTGTTCAAGATACCGTTTTTTTTCCTCTTGCCCATTCTTGGCCTTGACCCAACGATCATCGTGGTTGTCGGCACGATATCCACCCTCTGGGGTGTTGTTGGGCATACCCAAATTGTGCCCAAGCTCGGGATTGCCGAGTGGTTCCTGAACACACCTTCGGCCCACCGAGTGCACCATGGCATCAATCAGCAGTATGTTGACAAGAACTACGCCAACATGTTCATTTTCATTGACCGACTCCTGGGCACCTATGAACCTGAAGTAGAGCCTGTCAGGTACGGACTGATAACTCAGGCTGATACGAACAATCCTAAAACCTTGACCATAATGGAGTGGGAGAAGATGTGGGTAGATCTCAAGACGGCCCGCTCCTTGCGCGAAGCCGTTTGCTATGTATGCGGACCGCCCGGGTGGAGGCCAAAGCATTCCTAGTGTCGACACAAAACCAACTGCAGCAGACAATCAGCCATTCATTGCACTACTGGAAATTCGACGGTTACCGGCCATTAGACCGTTTACACAAAAATTCGGACACCCTCGTCAACTGGATTTCTTGGATGTCACAGGCATCCAAATTACAGACAAAAGCATGATGGTTACAACCAACCAGAAAATGAGGCTTGGAATATCGCTGAATAAACTGAATTGCGGGATGGTAGTTGCAGAAGAAACTTGGGGAATAGTTAAGAAAGCCTCGGCTTGCACACTCAATGTTTGACCAGATGCTTTGATTGCTTTCAAGCCGCTTGCCGCTGCGTTAAAGGACAAACTGCGACTTGCACCCACAAGCAGTCCAGTCCATATGATCATCAGTCCAAAAACTGTTGTTAATACTCGGCCCAACATGGTTGAGTCGCCTTCGCGCATTTTTCCAGCGAAACGAAACGCCACCCACAGAATGAAAAATGTTGCCACGGTAAAAATAGCATTGGTATTGAGTGCCATTTGGAGAAGACTTAAAGTTTGAAATTGATCCATGATGAAACCTCGATTTGTAGTCTAAAGAGTAGGATTAATTTCCATGATTGGAAATTAAAACTTTTCACTTCTGAGGAACAAGACATGAAGCCGCAGATACACAGCTTGATGTCTATCAAGTTGATGCCCCTAAATCAGATTAGATATAAGGCCAAGCCCGCGATTCAAGTTGAAAATTAAAAGCGGTGCATCAAGTGGGCGCTTTTACAAACAGATAAGTACTGGGCTGAACCCTTGGTTTCTTGTAAAAGTTTGTACTTAAATAGAGGACCAATACTTCTTGATAAATTACAAACTTACACAGAGTCTGTAAGACGGATATGACACATAACTGTCGTGTAAAACGACACCAGAGCCGCCGCCATGATGACTTTGAGCCATTGCAGAGGCGCAAAGTGTCATTGGTAAAATAACCAATAGTTTTTTCATATTTATCTCTACGGATTGGCAGCTTATTCGAGGTCTTTTGTGTTGACATCATCGGTTATCAAAACCCGACATAACAACTGCATCTAGGAAATGCCCTCAATATTGATTGGGGTAGACTTTTGAACCAAATATAATGAATCGCTTGTTCTGCATGCACCCCCTATTTTCAATTTCGCTACTTCAATCTTTATAAAGAGTGGCGTCTACTCTCAAGTAAAACAGGTCTTCCTATCCAGTATCCCCAAATGGCTGATGATTTTAATTTAGCCTCTGCTGTATGGCTTCATAGCATAGCAACACCGCACGCAACTGCAATAGCTTACAAGCACCAGGCTTTGAGTTATGAGCAGTATGCATGCCGAGCTAGAGATCTGGCCGAGCGATTGGCGCGGTCGCCAGATTGGCAAGAGCGATCTATCAAG
>Ga0214919_10002655_pt1 | contig 27787 bp, 32 predicted proteins | sample LL1503_MetaG_FD_177994 | JGI IMG/M metagenome (GOLD analysis project Ga0214919, IMG submission 177994) | Freshwater microbial communities from Lake Lanier, Atlanta, Georgia, United States - LL-1503 | ecosystem: Environmental > Aquatic > Freshwater > Lake | place: USA: Georgia | collected...
AACTCCCAGGCCCATTTCAACGATTCGCGCTTGAAGTAATCGCCAAACGACCAGTTGCCCAACATCTCAAAGAAAGTGTGATGCCGCGCGGTGTAGCCCACGTTTTCCAAGTCGTTGTGCTTGCCACCTGCACGCAAGCAGGCTTGCACCGAGGTAGCGCGCACATACGAGCGCTTGTCGGAACCCAAAAACACGTCTTTGAACTGCACCATCCCAGAGTTGGTGAACATGAGGGTGGGGTCGTTGCCCGGCACCAAGGGGCTGGACGCCACCACGGTGTGGCCTTTGGCAGCGAAAAAGTCCAAAAACGACTTGCGGATGTCGGCCACAGACATCTGGGGCGCGGTTTGATGGGGGGTGTTCATGGTGTGTGGCAGTGCAAAGGCGGCGCTCAGGCCCGCAGGCTCGGGGAAAGCCCCCAGTCCAAAGCAAAAGATTATAGGTTTGACCCAATGCCAAACGGGCTTGTTTAGCCCAGTCGACCAGACGTCGCTGAATGGGGCCCCAACCCATGCCAGCGCTGGCCGCACTTTGGGGCCCTTACCGACACGAACACGCCCCAACGGGCCCTCACAATGCCTCAGAAACGACACCAACGACATGTTTTATGATGGATGAGTTAATATACACAAGTCATATTTATTCGCTTTTGAATAAATATTCAGGAGTGAATGAATGAAAGACCCACAGGTTTATCTTCGGTTTTTAAATCTTTTGCATACCTTAGAAGGTGCCGGTCAAATGCCGGACATCGACGCTGATTCCCGAAAACTCCTGGAACTGATTGCTCTGAAACACAATCAACAAAATCCCCTGACCATCAGCGAGGCCATGGCCTTGGTCCACATTGCCTCACCCGCCACCATCCACCGAAAACTCGATTTGCTGCGCGATGTGGGCATGGTTGATACGGTGCACGAAGGCAAAAACCGCCGCACCAAATACCTGGTACCCACGCCAAAAGCCTTTGAGCACTTTGCCGGCTTGGGTCAGGCCATGCAACAAGCCCTGGGTTTGGCGACTTGAAGATTGGGGCCCTGCGGCGATGGGGGGCACAGGTGGGCATGTCACTGGCGCTGCTGTTGGCTGTCAGCGCGGGTGCCGCGCCCAACACCGATGGCAGCGACGATATAGAAAAACTTCTGCAAGAGCGCGGCCTATTGGGTCGCGTTGAGCAGTTTCGGCAGCGGGTGGGTGACAAGGCTTCCGATTTGGTGGTCAATGCCATGGGTTTTTTGGGTGTGCCTTACCGCCGCGGCGGCACAAACCAAGAAAACGGATTCGATTGCAGTGGTTTTGTGCGCGCCATGTTTGAGCAAACCGTGGGTTTGATCTTGCCCCGCAGGGCCAGTGATCAGGCCTCGGTGACCGAAAAAATCAACCGCGAAGACCTGCAACCCGGTGACTTGGTGTTTTTCAACACCATGAGACAGGCTTTCAGCCATGTGGGCATCTACGTGGGCGACAACAAGTTCATCCACTCCCCCCGCCCAGGTGGTGAAGTGAGGGTGGAAGACATGCGCCAGGCCTATTGGGACCGCCGCTTCAACGGTGCGCGTCGGGTACCCGCCGAACCCGTCCCCATTGAGGCCAGCAAGCCCAAGCGCTGATCCCCCCTGCGACGAACGCCTAACCGCCCATGGGCGGTTTTTTCATGTGTAATGCGATCTGGAAAAACACTGCGCTGAGAAGGCCAAACATGACCGACCCCCTGTTGATTGCCAAAAATGATTCGGCCCAATGCTGGCTGATGCCTCAACTCACCAACCGCCACGGCCTGATCACGGGCGCCACCGGCTCGGGCAAAACCGTCACCTTGCAAACCATGGCGCAAAGCCTCTCGCGGATCGGCGTGCCGGTTTTCATGGCCGACGTCAAAGGTGACCTCACGGGCCTCAGCCAAGCGGGCAAGCTGAGCGACAAAATGGCCGCCATTTTGAAAGAACGCGGTTTGGACATACCCGCTTTTGCACCCTGCCCCACCACCTTGTGGGATGTGTTTGGCGATCAAGGCCACCCGGTTCGTGCCACCGTCAGCGACATGGGGCCGCTGCTGTTGGGGCGCATGCTGAATTTGAACGACACCCAAGAGGGCGTACTCAACTTGGTGTTCAAGATCGCCGACGACCGCGGCATGTTGTTGCTGGACCTGAAAGACCTGCGGGCCATGCTGCAGTATGTGGGCGACAACGCCAAAGAGTTCACCACCGAGTACGGCAATGTCAGCGCGGCCAGCATCGGCGCCATACAGCGCGGTTTGATGCAAATCGAGCAACAAGGCGGCGACAAGTTCTTTGGCGAGCCCATGCTCGACATCCATGACTTCATGCAAACCGATGGCAACGGCCACGGCATGGTCAACATCTTGGCAGCCGACAAGCTGATGAACTCGCCGCGCTTGTACGCCACGTTTTTACTGTGGATGCTCTCGGAGTTGTTCGAGCAACTGCCCGAAATCGGCGACCCCGACAAACCCAAGCTGGTGTTCTTTTTCGACGAAGCGCATTTGCTGTTCAACGAAGCACCCAAGGTCTTGATCGAGCGCATCGAGTTGGTGGTGCGCTTGGTGCGATCCAAAGGCGTGGGCGTGTATTTCGTCACCCAAAACCCGCTGGACATCCCCGACAGCGTCTTGGCGCAGTTGGGCAACCGCGTGCAACATGTGCTGCGAGCGTTCACGCCGCGCGACCAAAAAGCTGTGGCTGCCACCGCGCAAACCATGCGCCCGAAAAAAGGTTTGGACATTGAAGCCGCCATCACCGATTTGGCCGTGGGCGAGGCACTGATCAGCATGCTCGACGCCAAGGGGCGCCCGAGCGAAACCGAGCGGGTTTATGTGCTGCCGCCAGGCAGCCAGCTCGGTCCCATCTCCACCGAGCAACGCCAAACCTTGCTGCAAAACTCACTGGTGGCGGGGGTTTATGAAAAAACTGTGGACCGTGAATCGGCCTACGAAATGATCAAAGGGCGGGCGCATGGCGGCAACGGCCCGGGTGCCAGCCAAGGCGCAGGCCCGCAGCCCGCTCCAGGCCCAGAAAGCCCAGCGCCGGCTTCCAGCGCTGGCGGCTTGATGGGCAGCGTGAGCGATTTGCTGTTTGGCAGCCAAGGCCCGCGCGGCGCACACCACGACGGGGTGGCGCAACTGGTGCTCAAAAGCGCGGTGCGCACGGTGGGTTCGTCCATTGGCCGCGAAATCGTGCGCGGGGTGTTGGGTGGTTTGCTGGGTGGCGCCAGCGGCAAAGGGCGGCGGCGCTGAAGGTTGCCGCGCCCCCACGCGCCAACGCCATCTGTTCGTGATCGACAGCCGGGGCTGGTTCAGGCTTGGCGCAAAGCCAAGAGATGCTGGGCAAACTCCACAAAGCCAGCGCCCGAGCGAGCGCGGGTGACCCAGGTCGGTGGGTGTTCCATGCGGTCCAAAAAATCGGCCACATTGGCCACGCCCACGCTGTGGGGCAAGGCGCCAAACATGGGGGCATCGTTGGGTGAGTCGCCCACAAACAAAATGCGCGCGCCCTCATTCGCCAAGTCCACACCATGGCGCTCGGCCAACATGCGGCGGGCCATGCGCAACTTGTCCCAATCCCCCCACCAACCGTTGACGTGGATGGAGCTGACCTTGGCCGTCATGCCTTCGGCTTGCATGATGGCCACGATGCGATCCACGGCGCTGCGGGGCAAGGCAGGCACGTCCTCACAAAAATCGATGGCCAAGTCGTACCAGCGGGCAAATTGATCGGACGCCACGCCGCAGCCTGGCACCTCTGCCAGCACCCGCTCGCGCACAGCTTCCATGCGCTGGCTCAAAGCAGGCAAATTCACATCACCGTCCCAATGGCGGCAGCGCAAGCGCTGATCTGAGGCGTCATGCCACATGTAAAAAGCGCCGTTTTCGCCAATCACCCCATCGACCGGCCAGGTGCGGGCGATCATGTCGCACCAACCCGCAGGTCGACCGGTCACAGGGATCACCCGCAAACCCGCCTGCTGCAAACGGGCCATGGCTTTATACGCGTCAGGCAACAAACGCCCGTGGGTGGTCAAGGTGTCATCGATGTCGGTCAACACGGTGTGTGCCGATCGGGCCGCATCGGGCGGGAATTGCTGCCAAGGTTTCATGGGGGGCAAGTCATATCATGATATGGAGTGGGCGCGCATGGCCGCATTGTGCCCAAGGCCGTGGCTGTCCTTGGAGGAGGATGGCGATGCTCAGTTTGCCAGCGTCCACCGCTCGCTCAGTGGTATGGTGCAGGGATGAAAACGCAAATCGATCATTTGGTGGTGGTGGCCGCCACCTTGTCCCAAGGTGTGCAGTGGTGCGAGAACACGCTGGGCATCACCCCCGGCCCCGGCGGCGAGCATGACAAGCAAGGCACCCACAACCGCTTGTTCAAAATTGCCACGCCAGCGCACCCCTTGGCTTACTTTGAAATCATCGCCATCAACCCGCATGTCGACCCCACACTGCGCTCCAAAAATGCACGCTGGTTTGACATGGACGACCCAGCATTGCAAAAAAGCGTGGCAGAGCAACCGCGCTTGCTGCATTTTGTGGCCGGCACCACAGACATCGCCGCTGCACGACAAGCATGGTTCGACCAAGGCCTCGACCGGGGCACCACCATCCACGCCAACCGGCGCACCCCCAAGGGTTTGCTGCATTGGCAATTCAGCTTGCGGCCTGACGGACAGCGCTTGTTCCAAGGCACCTTGCCCAGTCTGATTCAATGGGGCAAGCCGGGCGACGCCGACCCGCAGCGCATGCATCCGCGCAACACCTTGCCACGATCCAAAGTCAGCTTAGAACGACTGAGCGTCAGCCACCCCAACGCCAGCAAACTCCAAGCCGCCTATGCCGCCTTGGGGCTCACCGAGGTGGCCATCACCCAAGGCCCTGCCAATGTCCAAGCGGTGTTGCACACGCCCAAGGGTTTGGTGACATTGAACAGCGATGGCGTTTGAGCCCGGCTTTTCACCATCATCACGATGGCGATTCAACCGAACAGCACCCTGATCGGGCATGGTTTCAAGGGTGAACTTTTCTCTGCGGCGTGGTGGCTCAATCATGTTCAAATTGCGCCGCTGGAACAAAAAAGGAGACCCGAAATGCAATATTTGATCGCTGCCCTGGCCTTTGCAGGGGTGATGTCCACCGCCCAGGCCCAAGAGGCTTGCCCCCACCGCGGCGACTTGGATGCCCTGTACTGTGATGCCAATAAGGACATGCTTGCAGACCCCCCCAAAGACGCCAGCAAGTTAAAAAATCCTTCCACCTTGGTCTTCACCTACACGCCGGTAGAAGACCCGGCCAAATACGAAAATATTTTCAAACCCTTTACCGACCACCTGGCCCAGTGCACGGGTAAGAAAGTGGTCTTCTACCAAGTGCAAAACAATGCCGCCCAAATTGAAGCCATGCGTTCAGGGCGGTTGCATGTGGGAGGGTTTTCGACCGGACCTACGGTGTTTGCCGTCAACAAAGCCGGGGCCATACCCTTTGCCGTCAAGGGAGACGCCAAAGGCTATCAAGGCTACAACTTGATCACGGTGGTCAAGGCCAGCAGCACCATGCAAAAGCCTGTCGACCTGAAAGGCAAAAAAGTGGCCCACACCTCTCCCTCTTCCAACTCCGGCCACTTGGCACCACTGGCCCTGATGCCTGGGCAAGGTCTGGCACCTGGAAAAGATTATGAAATCAAGTTCTCTGGCAAACATGACCAATCCATTTTGGGCGTGGGCACTGGCGACTATGACGCGGCCCACGTGGCCAGCGATGTCTTTGACCGCATGGCCGATCGCGGGCAAATCAAAGAGTCAGACTTCCGCATCATCTACCGCAGCCAGCGCTTTCCCACATCGAGCTTTGCCTATGCGCACGACCTGGCGCCAGATTTGGCCAGCAAAATGCTCAAGTGCTTTGCCGACTACCGCTTTCCACCCGAGATGCAAAAAAACTTTGATGGCGCCGATCGCTTTGTGAGCATCAACTACGCCCGCGACTGGGATGTGGTTCGCACCGTGGACAAGGCCGCCGAACAAGCCGCCAAGAAATAAACCATGTCCACCCGCTTGGAGTTGCGTGGGCTGGGCAAGTCCTATGTGCCCGGCAAACCGGTGTTGCACCAGATTGACCTGTGTTTTGACACCCCCACGCTGACCGCCATCATTGGCCCCAGTGGCACCGGCAAAAGCACTTTGATCCGCTGCATCAACCGCTTGGTGGAGCCCAGCCAAGGCGACATCTGGCTAGATGGTGTGTCCCTGGGCCAACTCAACGCAGAGGGTTTGCGCCAAGCCCGTGCCCGCATTGGCATGGTGTTCCAAGAGTACAACCTGGTCGAGCGGTTGAGCGTGATGGAAAACCTCCTCACCGGCGTGCTGGGCCACACCCCGGCTTGGCGGGCTTGGCTGCGCCGCTTTGCCCCTGAAGACATTGACCGGGCGTGGCAAACCTTGGGGCTGGTGGGTTTGCAAGACTTTGTCAATGCGCGCGCCGATTCGCTCTCGGGCGGGCAACGCCAACGCGTGGGCATCGCCCGCGCGGTGATGCAGTCGCCCGCTTTGATGCTGGCCGACGAGCCCACCAGTTCACTTGACCCCAAAACATCGGCTGACATCATGGACTTGCTCAAACAAGTCGGTCAGCAACGGTCCATACCAGTGATCGTCAACATGCACGATGTGGCCCTGGCCAAGCGCTGCGCCGACCGCATCATCGGGATGCACCAAGGCCACGTGGTTTATGACGGTCCAGCGCACCTGCTCAGCGATGCAGACCTCAACACCATTTATGGTGGACGTTCTTGGCTCGATTGATCTGCCACCTCAACACACCATGAGCGAAGCTTCCCTTCCCAACCATGTGCAACCATTTCGAATGGGTCGGGCACAACAATGGGGCGTATGGCTGATCTTGTTGATTCTGCTGTGGTCATTGTCCCGTGTAGATTTGAGCTGGGCCAGGTTTGTGCTTGGCCTGGAGGGCGCAGGCAAGTTTGTGGAGCGCATGTTTCCCCCGGTGTTTGATCCGCGCGCCGAATTGGTCAAAGGCCTTTGGGAAACCCTGCAAATCGCGGTCTTGGCTTCAGCCGCTGGCGTGGTGCTGTCACTGCCCATGGGGCTGTTGGCCGCACGCAATCTGATGCCGGCCAGTGTGACTTGGGTGGCACGCTTCATCATCACCTTGTGCCGCACCTTTCACCCCGTGATCGTGGCCATTGTGTTTGTCAAAGCAGTGGGGTTTGGGGTGTTGGCAGGGATTCTGGCCCTGACCGTGGCATCAGTGGGTTTTTTGGGGAAGTTGTTTGCAGAGGCCATCGAAGAGGTGTCGATGAAACAGGTCGAAGCCGTGCGTGCCACCGGCGCGAGCTTTGCCAATGTGCTGGGGTTTGCCATCATTCCGCAGGTGTTGTTTCGTTTCATTGGATTTATCGCCTATGAAGTCGACAGCAACTTGCGCAACTCCACCATGGTGGGCATTGTGGGTGCTGGGGGAATGGGTGGCACTTTGTTTGCCGCCTTTCAACGCTTTGACTACGATTTTGTGTTGGGCATGGTGCTGTGCATCATGGCCTTGATTGTTTTAGGCGAGGCGCTTCAGTTGCTGGTGAAAAAGGTATTTGGGCAATGACACAAGGCCCCAAACCTTTGCAAACTTGGCAACACTTGACGACCCCACAACGCAGGGGACGTTGGCTGATTTACAGCCTGTGCTTGCTGGCGATTGTGCAATCCATGCGGTCAGTCGAGATCATTCCTGATTTTTTGTGGGATGCCCCCACGCAAATGAAAGACTTGTTCGAACGCATGTGGCCGGTGGAGTGGGCTTTCTACTTGACGCCGCAAAACACCGGTGCACAAACGGTGCATCAAGCCTTGCTGGATTCTTTGGCAGTGGCCTTTTTGTCAACGGCTTTGGGGGTACTCTTGGCACTTCCTTTTGCCCTGCTGGCAGCCCGCAACATCACGCCTTGGTTGTGGCTCAACGGCGCTGCCCGCTTTGTGCTGGTGGCCACACGCAGCATTTCCACCTTGCTGTGGGCATTGTTTTTTGTTGCCATGTTTGGCCCTGGCGCATTGGCGGGAACATGTGCCATTGCCTTTCATTCCATTGGCTTCATCGGCAAAATGCTCTCTGAAGCTTTGGAGGAGGCCGATTCAGGAAGCTTAGAAGCACTGAGTGCGGCCGGTGCACCCGTGTCGAGCCGTTTACTGTATGGTCATTGGCCCCAGGTCAAACCCGCATTTGTGGCCATCGTTTTGTTTCGCTGGGACATCAATGTGCGCGAGTCCGCCATCCTGGGACTGGTGGGCGGCGGCGGCTTGGGCATGGCCTTGAACGCCTCCATTGATGTGTTCGAGTGGGACCGCGTGGCCTTGGTGTTGCTGGTCATCTTGGCCATGGTGATGCTCGCCGAGTGGGTCTCCACGCGTTTGCGCCAACGGGTCATTTAACCCCGCGTTTTTTAGATCATCGTTTCCTTTCATCCTGTTGCACGAGGAGTCTTCCCATGTTTTTCAACTCACGCCCACTTGTCCTGCAGCGCTTGGCCCAGTGGGTAACTTTGGGCGTGTGCGCTTGGGCCGCCGTGGGTGCGTGGTCGCAAAGCCCCACCTGGCCCACCAAACCCATCAGCCTCATCGTCACCTACCCGCCCGGCGGCGGGGCCGATGCCATGGCGCGCTTGGTGGCCCCCAAAATGGCCGAGGTGCTGGGTCAAAACGTGGTGGTGGAAAACCGACCGGGTGCCAGCGGTCAAATTGGCGCGAGCGCCGTGGCCAAAGCCACGCCCGATGGCTACACCTTGATGCTGGATGCTTCGTCGTTTGCGGTGAACCCGGCTTTGTTTCCCAAACTGCCTTATGACAGCAGCAAGGCCTTCAAGCCCATTGGGGTGATGGCTCTGTTCCCAAATGTGGTGTTGGTCAACGCGCAGGTACCAGCCAAAAACATCGCTGAGTTGATTGCGCTGGCCAAGTCGCGCAAGGACGCCATCGCCTATGCCTCATCAGGCAACGGTTCTGCCCAACATTTGGCCGGTGCTTTGTTTGAGTCGGCCGCCAACGTGGACATGGTGCACATTCCCTACAAAGGGGGTGGACCAGCGCTCAACGATGTGATCGGCGGCCAGGTGCCCCTGTTTTTTGGCAACCTGGCTTCGACCTTGCAGCATGTGCAAGCTGGCAAACTGCGTGCCCTGGCCGTCACTTCAGGCAAACGGGCCACGGCTTTGCCCGATGTGCCCACCCTGGCCGAAGCCGGCGTGAGCGGCAGTGAGATCCACGAGTGGAACGCCATCTTCGCGCCGGCTGGCACGCCTGACGCAGTGGTGGAAAAACTCTCAGACGCCTTGATCAAGGCGATGGACACACCCGAAGTCAAAGCGCGCATCGCCCAATTGGGAGGTGAAGTGCAAAAAGGCGGCACCAAAGCGGCCCAAGAATTCATTCAAGCCCAAATGGCCTTGTGGGCCCGGTTGGTCAAGGGCAAAGGGATCGTGGTGGAGTGAGCGGCTAAAAGCGCCGCCGCCAACCCAAGGCAAAAAAATCCTCGCCATTGGCACCGTAGTTGTTCATCAAGTCATAAATGGTGCAGCGGTGGTGCAGCCGTGCAAACCATTCTGACCGGGGATTTCGGGGTGCTGTGGCCGTGAGTTCCAACATCAAAAAGTTCAGTGTGCGACTGCCTTGATCATTCACGCCCCTCTCCAAGGGGCTGATGATGTTGGTGTATGAAAACCCCAGTGGTCCCGCACGCACATCAACGGCCAATGTGTCTCTGCCAGGCAGGCCACTCCAGCGCAACACCGGGGCTACGGCCACTTCACTGAGGGTTGCTTGCCCCCATTGTTGGCCCAGCATGGCGTCCAACTCCAACTCGAGGGGCCAATTCTGCGCACGCCATAAACGTTTGCTGGCGGTCACCGCCAAGAGGTAATGGTCTTTGAATTCGCTGCGGCCCACCAAAAAACTGGCAGGCTCTTGGTTGTGGTACTTGCCCGCATACAAACCCATGCTCCAGCCACTGTCCGAAGCCCAAGCGGGCAAGGTCAACAAGCCTGCGCACAAGGCCCATCCGAAAGTGCGCGTCAAGGGTTGCAATGTCTGGCAGCGTCGGCCATGGGTAAATAAAAGGGCAAGCATGGGATATCAAAAGGTGGAAAGAATTTTCTGGCGCAAGGCCGCATCGATCACGGGCTTGATGCCAAACCAGGCCTCAAAGGCCGGCACGGCTTGGTTGAGCAACATGCCCAGGCCGTTGATGGCCACATGGCCACGGGCTTTGGCGGCTTTGATCAAGGGGGTCTCCAAGGGCACGTAAATCAAATCGCTGACCAAGGCCGATCGGGGCAATTCATCCAGCACCAAGTCCAAGGGCGGTTGGTCATACATGCCTTGGTTGGTGGTGTTGATCAGCATGGCCGCACCGGCCAAAGCGGCATGGCGCTCAGACCAGTCATGCACCTTCACCACCTGCGGGTTGAGTGCGGCCAGTTGCTCAGCCTTGTCGCGAGAGCGGTTGAGCAAGCGAATTTCCAGGGCACCGGCATCGATCAAGGCAATGATGACCGCACGTGCCGCGCCGCCTGCACCCAACAAGGTGATGGGACCCGCATCGGCGCGCCAATCGGGTTTGTCGTCCCGGATGCTTTGCAAATAACCATAGCCGTCGTTGTTGTGGCCATGCAAGCTGCCATCGGCTTGCACCACGATGCAGTTGATGGCACCCACGCGCTGGGCCATGGGGGTCAGGTGGTCCATCAGCGCCATCGCCTTGACCTTGTGCGGCAAGGTGATGTTGCATCCGGCCAGCCCCAATGCAGATAAACCTCGGATGGCAGATTCCACTTGGTCAATCTGGACCGGAAAGTGACCATAAGCGGCCTTGATGCCGTGCAGGGCGATCCAGTGGTTGTGGATGATGGGCGAGCGCGATTGGAAGATGGGCATGCCCATCACACCGGCCAATTTGAATTGGTTGCTGTCAGACATGTTGAGGTCCCGTTGCCATGAAGAACTCAGGGCGCATCATTTCCAAAACTGCTTGCTGGCGATGCGCGCGCCCTCGGCCATGGCGGCCAACTTGGCCCACACCACATCGGGGTCCACCGCGGCTTGGCCCACCCAAGTGCCGTAGCCACAGTCGCTGCCGGCGATCACGTTTTCTCGGCCCACCAAATGGGCATAGCGCGCGATGCGCTGCGCGATCAACTCGGGGTGCTCGATGAAATTGGTTTTTGACTCCAGCACGCCGGGGATGAGCACCTTGCCCTCGGGCAACTTGACGCTCTCGAACAGCGTCCACTCATGGGCATGGCGCGGGTTGGCGGCCTCAAACGAAATGGCATGCGGCTTGGCCTTGAACACAATGTCGATGATGGAGGAAAAATCCACATCGCAGTGGTGCGGGCCTTCGTAATTGCCCCAGCAAACGTGCATGCGCAACTGCTCGGCGGGGATGTTGGCCAGCGCATGGTTCAAGGCCTCCACATGCATTTGCGCGCGCTTGCGAAATTCGGGCAGGGGCAAATCGGCGTACTGGATGTGCCGCCCCATGGCCAAATCGGGGCAGTCAATTTGCAACACGATGCCGGCCTTGGCCACGCTTTCGTATTCATGGCGCATCACCTCGGCAATGGCATACAAATAGGTTTCGTGGTCTTTGTAATGGTCATTGCGAAAAAACAGCGACACCACACCGGGAGACGCCGCACTCATGAACATCTCTTGCGCCGCTGATTCATGCGGCACTTGGGCAAAGGCGGCGCACAGGTTGTCGGCATCGGTGTGGGCGGCTTGGGCATCGACCAAGGTGATGGGGGCATTGCAAGCTGGCGTTTTGCGCCGTGAACGCCCTGGGTCGCCAAACACCTTGCGCTCTAGCACGGGGAAGTCGGCCAAGTCTTGGTAGACAAAACTGTTGCCTGTGCCGCCAAACCCGCCCAGGCGGTCTTTGATGTAGGTGGCATAGCTGGGCTTGCTCATCTCGCCGTCGTTGACCAAATCAACCCCTGCCTTGGCCTGCAAGCCCACCACCTCAGCCACCGCTTGGCGAATGCGCGCTTGCAAAGCCAGCGGCTCCACAGGCACGCCGCTTTCTTTGGCAAACATCATCTGGATGAGGTCGTCTGGCCGGGGCAGGCTGCCGGTGTGGGTGGTCAAAAATCTGTCTGTGCTGCGCTTCATGCGGATGCCCTTGCGTGGATGAAATGGCGCTATTGTGCCGCCTCAGCAAGCCTCAATTGCCGCCCCAGCCAGACGCGCCGTCACCTTTTTTCGGTTTTGGCGCGGGGTTGGGGTAAATCGCGTCATATTGTTTTTTGCGGATCATCTGCAAACAGTCGCCTCGCAGATTGGCGGCCTTGATTTTTTCGCAGGTGTAGGAATTGGGCTGCACCTTGGCCAAGCACATCAAACGAAAGTCAGCCACTTTGATGTCTTCGCAAAAGCGGGGGTTGTTTTGCTCCACCGCATTGCAAGTCGCATACTCATCGCCCTTGAGGGCGTTGCAGTCTCGCGCCCAGACACCCCCGCACAACGCGCTAGCGAGCACTGCCCAAACATAACGCATGGTGTTTCCTTGTGATGCAGCACCCAACATACGCTGTTGGGGTCAACATACAAGGGTTCAAACCCTTGTGCGGGTCGACCCAAGGGGCCCCACGTCAGCGGGTGACGGCCTGCAATGCAGTGGCTTGCGTGCGCATCCACTGTTCACGGCTGGCAAATGTTTCCTGGTCCTTGATCAACGCCTGGGTAAAGGCCTCGATGTCGGCATCCGGCAAATTCAAATCAAAGGGTCGGCCATGCGGTTGAGCCACATGCCAAGGGGTGTCCAAATAGGCCTCCAGCCCATTGCCTTCGGGGTCGCTGGCGTAAATGGACCAAGCATTGCCATGGGTGATGGGCGCGATGTCTGTCACGCCTTGGGCACGCATTTTGGCGTCGATGTGGCGCAACTCGTCCAAGGTCTGCACATGAAACGACAGTTGAAACACGACGCTTGGGCCGCTGGCGGGATCTTTGCCATCGATCAACACCATTTGGTGGTGGGCATCGGCAGCCGCACTCATGAACACGATGTTGCGGTTTCCCAGCCTTGGCACCTGCCCTCGGTCGGTGACCAGCAAGTCAAACACATCGGCATAAAAGGCCTCCATGCGGGCGAGGTCGTGCACATACAGACCCACGTGCTTGAGCTGCGGTCTTGCGTTCATAGGGGCTTTCAATCGATTTTCATGCCGACCGATTTGGCCAGCGCTGAGTATTTGGCATGGTCACTGCGAATGCGGCCAGAGAATTCCGCGGCAGACATGGGCAAAGGGGCGCATCCCATGCGGCCCAAATTGGCTTGTACGGTGGCCGACTTGGCGACATCGCCCATGACCTTGTTGTAAGCATCCAAGATGGGCTGGGGTGTGCCAGCAGCAGCCACCACGCCATACCAAAAGCTTTCATTGAAATCGGTGAATCCCTGCTCATGCAAGGACTTCACTTCGGGCAATTGGGGCATGCGCTGCTGGGTGGTGACGCCCAGTAATTTGAGCTTGCCACTGTTTTGATTGGCAATGGCCAGCGCTGGGGTGCCGATGTAGATCATCACATCTTGGTTACCCATTAAATTTTGCACCGCCGGGGCCTCGCCCTTGAACGGCACATGGGTGAAACGGGTGCCCGTTTTGGCGTTCATCATCTCGACCAATAAATGCGAGAAAGAACCATTGCCGCTGGAGGCGCCAAAAATACTTTGGGGTTTGGCTTTTTCTGCCGCCACCAACTCGACCGCATTTTGAGCCGGCACAGAGTTGCTGGCCATCATCACCAAGGGCACTTCACAAATGCCGCCCAAGGGCAGCAAATCTTTCAAGGGGTCGTAATTGATCTTGGTGTAAACCGCCGGGTTGAGGGCCATCACAGAGGTGAACACCAAAAGCAGGTTGTGCCCATCGGTGGGTGAGCGCATCAACGCCTCCACCCCCACACCCCCATTGGTGCCAGGCCGGTTGTCGGCCACCACGGTTTGTCCAATTTGCTCTGAAATGCCTTGGGCAATGACCCGGCCAATCGCGTCAGCACCACCGCCAGGCACTTGGGGAATGATCAAACGCACCGGTTTGTTGGGGGCCCAAGCTTGGCCCCACGCCCAAGGGGTGGCCAAGACACACAACAAAGAGACCAGCAGATGGCGCCATACAGCATGCATAAAAACCTCACCCAAAAGTATGCGGCAGCAACGGGACGAAGGATTCCATCACAAAGATTTTTTCAACTTGTGTGCAATTTCGCCCACCAACCCCCGTCGAAATGCCAGCACGCACAGCACAAAAATAACACCTTGCACCACCGTGACCCACGCGCCCAAATGGGCCAGGTAATTTTGCATGGTGACAATCACCGCCGCACCCACCACGGGGCCAAAGAGCGTGCCCATGCCCCCGACCAAGGTCATCAACACCACCTCGCCAGACATGGTCCAGTGCACATCGGTGAGGGATGCGAGTTGAAACACCAGCGACTTGGTCGCACCCGCCGTTCCAGCCAAAGCGCCCGAGATGACAAAGGCGATCAGCTTGAAGGTTTCGGTGTCATAGCCCAAAGAAGTGGCCCGGTCTTGGTGCTCCCGAATCGCCTTGAGGATTTGGCCAAATGGCGAATGCACCACCCGCCAAATGAATAAAAAGCTGGCCAAAAAAATGGCCAGCACAAACATGTACATGGCTTGGTTGTCGCCGAGGTCAACCACACCGAACAATTTGCCGCGGGGCACAGCCTGAATGCCGTCTTCGCCGCCCGTGAATGGAATTTGCAAGCAAAAGAAAAACACCATTTGCGACAGGGCCAAGGTGATCATGGCGAAATAAATGCCTTGTCGGCGAATGGCCAAGGCCCCCACCACCAAGGACAGCACCGCCGAGCAAAGGGTGCCAAACAGCACACACCACTCTGGGTTCCAGCCCCAAATTTTGGACGCATGGGCGGCGGCGTAACCGGCACTGCCCAAAAACATGGCGTGACCAAAAGACAACAGCCCACCAAAGCCCAACAACAAATTGAAGGCGCAAGCAAACAACGCGAAGCACATGACCTTCATCAAAAAGATGGGGTAGACCCAGATCGGCGCGATCGCCAATACCGCCACCATCAAGGCAAACACCACCCACATATGGGCTTGGGACTGGGCAGCAGTGGGCGACAAGGCGGGGCTGTTCATGGGCTTTATTTCTGCGTGCCAAACAAACCGGCTGGTTTGATCAGCAACACAATGGTCATGATGACAAAAATAACCGTGGCCGATGCCTCGGGATAAAAGACCTTGGTCAGGCCTTCAATCAATCCCAGGCCAAAACCAGTGACGATGGAACCCATGATGGAACCCATGCCACCAATCACCACCACCGCAAACACCACAATGATGATGTCGGCACCCATGGTGGGATTGACTTGGTAGATCGGCGCGGCCATCACACCAGCCAGCGCGGCCAGGCCAACCCCAAAGCCATAGGTCAATGTGATCATGCGCGGCACATTGATGCCAAAGGCTTGCACCAAGGATGGGTTTTCGGTGGCGGCGCGCAAATACGCGCCCAGCTTGGTGCGCTCGATCACATACCAAGTGGCCAAACAAACGACCAAGGAGGCCACGATCACCCAAGCACGGTACTTGGGCAAAAACATGAAGCCGGTGTTGAAGACCCCTTGAAACACCTCGGGCACTGGATAAGGCATGCCCGAAGAACCAAATTCATTGCGAAACAAACCTTGAATGATCAGTGCCAAACCAAAGGTCAGCAACAGGCCATACAGGTGGTCGAGTTTGTACAAGTGCTTGAGCATCAAGCGCTCAATCAGCACACCCGTGGCACCCACCACCAAGGGGCACAGCACCAAGGCTACCCAGTAATTGACGCCCCAATGGGTCAGGGACAAATAAGCCACAAATGCGCCCAGCATGTACTGGGCGCCATGTGTGAAGTTGATGATGTTGAGCAAGCCAAAGATCACCGCCAGCCCCAAAGAGAGCAGTGCATAAAAAGACCCATTGATGAGCCCAATCAGCAACTGCCCCATGAAGGCTTGCAACGGAATACCGAAAATATCCATCGTGATCGGTTGGCTGGTTAAAACGCGCTGGCTTTACTTCTTGACCAAGGGGCAATCACTCTCAGACAAGGGGCGGAAGGCCTCATTGGCAGGAATGGTCGCCACCAATTTGTAATAGTCATATGGCCCTTTGGACTCAGAAGGTTTTTTGACTTCGAACAAATAGGCGGGGTGGGTCTTGCGGCCATCGGCACGCACAGTGCCTTTGCCAAACAAGGGGTCATCGGTGGGCAGTTCTTTCATCTTGGCGGCCACTTTGGTGCCGTCATCGGTTTTGGCCGCATCGATGGCCTTGAGGTAATGCAACACGCTGGAATACACACCGGCTTGCACCATGGATGGGTACTTGCCACCGTTGGCCGCCGCAAAGCGCTTGGACCAAGCGCGGGTTTGGTCATTCAAGTCCCAATAAAAGGTCTCGGTCAACATCAGGCCCTGGGCTTTTTCCAGGCTCAAGGAATGCACATCGGGCAAAAAGACCAACAGGCCAGCCAAATTCTGGCCGCCCTTGGTGATGCCAAATTCAAACGCTTGTTTGATCGAGTTGGTGGTGTCGCCACCCGCATTGGCCAAACCAATGATCTTGGCTTTCGAAGCCTGGGCTTGCAGCAAGAAAGAAGAGAAGTCTTGCGTGGGGAAAGGGGTGCGCACCTTGCCCAGCACCTTGCCGCCGTTTTGAACCACCACGGCCTCGGTATCACGCTCAAGGGCGTGGCCAAAAGCGTAGTCAGCGGTCAAAAAGAACCAGGTGTTGCCACCGCTTTTCACAATCGCTTTGCCGGTGCCGTTGGCCAACATCCAGGTGTCATAGACCCAATGGATGGTGTTGGCATTGCATGCTTTGCCCGTCAAATCAGCGGTGGCCGAACCGGAATTGACATGCAACTTGCCTTTGTCTTTGGCGATTTGGGCAATGGCCAAACCCACTGAAGAGGTGGGCACGTCGGCGATCATGTCCACCTTGTCGGTGTCAAACCACTGGCGCGCGATATTGGAGCCGACATCGGGCTTGTTTTGGTGGTCCGCACCCACCACCTCGACTTTGAGGGTGCTTTTGGTGGCTCTCACGTAGTCTTCGGCGGCCATCTTGGCGGCCGTGACCGAACCTTGACCGGTGATGTCCGAATACAGACCCGACATGTCGTTGAGCACGCCGATTTTGACGATGCCGTCTGACACCTGGGCTTGTGCCGCCCCAAAAGCGGTACAAGCGGCCAAAGCGGCGATGGTGAGGATGTTGCGTTTCATTGAAGTCTCCTGTTGAAAGTATCAAACCCCGAGGTATTCATGCAGCATGGGCATCTTGGCTTTGAGCTCGGCAGAGGCAAAGCCCTCGACGATGCGCCCGTGTTCCATGACGTAGAACCGGTCTGCCAAGGGGGCGGCAAACCGAAAGTTTTGTTCCACCATGATGATGGTGAAGCCTTTGGCCTTGAGGGCTTTGATCATGCGCGCCAAGGCCTGCACAATCACCGGCGCCAGGCCTTCGGAAATTTCATCGAGCAGCAGCAACTTGGCGCCAGTGCGCAAAATGCGCCCCACCGCCAGCATTTGCTGCTCGCCGCCGGACAAACGCGTGCCTGGGCTGCTGCGGCGCTCGTACAAATTGGGAAACATCTCGTAAATTTCGTCCAAGACCATGCCGCCAGGGGCAATGACAGGTGGCAAGAGCAGGTTTTCTTCACACGAGAGGGCCGAAAAAATTCCCCGCTCTTCTGGGCAATAGCCCAGCCCCAGGCGGGCAATTTGGTGGGGCGCCCAGTCCACGGTTTCTTGGCCAAAAATTTGCACGGAGCCGCTGCGCTTGCCCACCAAGCCCAGCATGGACTTGACGGTGGTGGTGCGGCCCGCGCCATTGCGCCCAAGCAAGGTGACCACCTCGCCGGCATGGACCGTCAGATCCACCCCATGCAAGATGTGCGACTCGCCATACCAGGCATGGAGGCCACTGATGCGCACCACTTCAGCCATGGGCACCTTCAAGCTCGTTGTCTGCACTGCCCATATAGGCCTCGAGCACTTGTGGGTTTTGCGACACCACAGCGTAAGGTCCCTCGGCAATCACTTGGCCGCGTTGCAAGACGCTGATGGTGTCAGCAATGCTGGACACCACATTCATGTTGTGCTCCACCATCAAAATAGTTCGGTTGGCAGACACCTTTTTGATCAACTGGGTGACCCGATCCACATCTTCGTGTCCCATGCCCTGGGTCGGCTCGTCGAGCAGCATCAACTCGGGCTGCATGGCCAATGTGGTGGCAATCTCCAAAGCGCGCTTGCGCCCATAGGGCAACTCCACCGCCATCAAATCGGCCATGGGCGCCAAATCAACTTGTTGAAGCAATTCCATCGCCCGGTCATTGAGTTGGTCCAAGCTGCGCTCTGAGCGCCAAAAGTGCAAAGCTGTTCCGGTGGAGCGTTGCAAGGCAATGCGCACGTTCTGCATGACGGTGAGATTGGGGAAAGTGGCAGATATTTGAAACGAGCGCACGATGCCTTTGCGGGCAATTTGCGCCGGCTTGGCGGCCGTGATGTCTTGTCCATTGAACACAATTTGTCCGCGGGTGGGGATCAAAAACTTGGTCAATAGGTTGAAAACCGTGGTCTTGCCGGCACCGTTGGGCCCGATCAAGGCATGGATATGACCCCGTTGAACCTGCAGGTTGACCCCGTTGACAGCCACAAAGCCCTTGAACTCCTTGATCAGGTCGTGGGTCTTGAGGATGATGTCTTCGGCCATATGGGGCGAGGGTCAGGCGGGTTTCATGGATGAACATCATTCTGCTTTGGATGCAGTGGGTGATGAAACGTGGTTATCCCTTGGTTCGGACAAACCCCTAAGGCCAAGCCATGGCAACCCAAGGTTCTACTTTGACAGCCCCCCATGGCCTTAGATGTCATCAAACCGTCAAATAATTCTATTAAGATGGAAATATGGAACCAACATCTGTCGTTCAAGCCCTCACCGCCTTGGCCCAGGCCTCTCGGCTGCAAATATTCAGGGCATTGGTGCAAGCAGGCCCCTCGGGGCTCACCCCAGGGGGGCTGTCCGCCCACGTGGATGTGGCACCCAACACCTTGTCGTTTCACCTCAAAGGCTTGATGCATGCCGACTTGGTCAGCCAAGAGCGCAGCGGCCGCAACTTGATTTACCGGGCGCATTTCGATCGCATGAATGCGGTCCTGGCCTATTTGTCTGAAAACTGCTGTCAGGGCCAAAGCTGTGAAGTCGAGGCCGCCGAAATTCGCAAAGTTTGTTAACCCTTGGGAATGAAAATGTCCGACACCCACCCCATCCATGTTTTGTTTTTGTGCACCCACAATTCGGCGCGCAGCATCTTGGCCGAGGCCTTGCTTAACCACCTGGGCCAAGGCAAATTCAAAGCCTACTCTGCGGGCAGCAGTCCGCGGGACCACCAGCAACCCAACCCCTTGGCCCTGCGCACCCTGGAGAAGGCGGGCATCAGCACCCAAGGTTTGAGCAGCAAAAGCTGGGATGTGTTTGCCGCACCTGGCGCGCCGCAAATGGACTTGGTCATCACCGTGTGCGACAACGCCGCCGGCGAGGTCTGCCCCTATTGGCCCGGCCAACCCGCCACGGCCCACTGGGGCTATGCCGACCCCTCCGAAACGCAAGGCAGCGAGGCCGAAAAATTGGCCGCCTTTGCGCAAACCCTGCACCAAATCAAACACCGATTGGATATTTTCACCAGCCTGCCCAACGCCAGCTTGGAACGAATGAGCTTGCAACAAAGTGCCCGTGCGCTGGCCGCACCATGAAAGACTGGCAAACCTATGGGGCTGAGTTGGTGGGCACCGCCGCCTTGCTGTGCGCGGTGATTGGCTCGGGGATCATGGCCGAAAACCTGAGTGGCGGAAATGTGGCTGTGGCTTTGCTGGCCAACACCTTGGCCACAGTTTTCGCACTCTATGTGCTGATCGAAACCATCGGCCCCATCAGCGGGGCGCACTTCAACCCCGCCGTGTCATGGGTGATGGCCTTGCGCAAAGAATTGCCCATGCGTTTGTTGGCAGGCTATGTGGTGGCCCAATTGCTGGGCGCTGCCTTGGGGGCTTGGCTGGCGCACGCCATGTTTGAGCTGCCCATCCTGCAATGGTCGACCCATGTGCGCACCGGTCCGAGCCAATGGCTGGCAGAAGTCGTGGCCACGGCCGGGCTGTTGTTTGTCATCTTGCGCTCCCCGGCGGGCAAAGCATCGGCCTTGGTGGCTTGTTACATCGGTGCGGCTTATTGGTTCACCGCCAGCACCTCCTTTGCCAACCCAGCTGCGGTGTTTGGGCGCATGATGAGCGACACTTTTGCGGGCATTGCCCCATCTGACGCACTGGGTTTTGTGGCGTCACAATGGGTGGGTGCCGCCACGGGCTGGCTGCTCCATCGCGTTTTAAGCCCACCTACCCATCCATCCTAGGAATTTCCATGACCCCACTGCCATTTGCCGCCCTCGTCACCTTACTGGCCATCGCCGTGATGTTTTGGACGGCCATCAACGTGGGGCGCGCTCGGGTGAAATACGAGGTCAAAGCACCCGCCACATCAGGGCACGAGATGTTTGACCGCGCTTACCGCGTGCAAATGAACACCCTGGAAAGCGCCCTGATGCTGCTGCCCGCTTTGTGGGTATATGCAGCCTTCATTGGCGATACCGGCGCAGCCGCCATGGGTTTGGCTTGGGTGGTCGGCCGCATTTGGTATGCGCTGGCTTATCAAAAAGACCCTGCCAAACGCGGCGGCGGCTTCAGCCTGGCCCTTTTGGCCATTGCTGGTTTGTGGGCGGGTGGCTTGTGGGGTGTGGTTAAAGTGTTGCCTGCTACGCTCTGAGACTTCACCGGGAGTATCGCCATGAGGGTGTTTATCGGATCATTCGTGACTGCCAGCTTATTGTTGCTGTGCGCCCTGCTGGCACCGATATCTGTCATGGCGCAAGCGTATCCAACGCGTGCGGTGACCCTGATCAACCCCTACCCCCCTGGCGGTGGAGCCGATGTGCTGGCCCGTGCCCTGGCTCGCGAGCTCAGTGAAATATGGCGCCAACCCGTGATCATTGAAAGCAAGCCCGGCGCTGGCACCACCATTGCCGCCGCATTCGTGGCGCGGGCCAACCCCGACGGCTACACCTTGCTGCTGTCCACCAGCCAGCATGCCATCGCCCCTGCCCTGTTCAAAAACCTCTCTTATGACATCGTCACCCATCTGACCTCCATTGCACTGGCCTCCGAGAGCCCGCTGTTCTTGGTGGTGCGGCCTGACCGTGGCATCAACAGCATGGGCGACCTGATGGCCAAACTCAAACAAAACAGCGCCGCCATGAACTATTCGTCCTCTGGTTTGGCCAGCTTGCCGCACTTGGCAGGTGCTTTTTTAAACCAAATGACCGGTTCCTCAGCCACCCACATCCCCTTCACCGGTTTGGCGCCAGCGTTGACGGCCTTGCTCGGTGGTCAGGTGGACTATTTGTTTGCCGACACCTCTGCCGTGCCGCACATCAATGCTGGCAAGGTGCGTGCGTTGGCCGTCTCCTCCCCCACCCGATTGCCCAGCTTCCCCGACTTGCCCACCCTGGGCGAGACCTTGCCGGGCTTTCAGTTCACCGTGTGGACGGGGCTGGACGCGCCCACGGGCACGCCGCGCGCGGTGATCGACCAAGTGCACGACGCCGTGCAAAAAGCCCTGGCCTCACCGGCTATGAAAAAGTTGTACCTGGACACAGCGCGCACGCCCTCTGCCCTTTCGCCAGACCAATTCGCGGCCTTCAAGGCGGGCGAAGTGCAAAAGTACCAAAAGCTCAGCCGCGAGGCGGGCATCAAAGCGGAATAAGTCCGCCACCCTGGCTCATTGGGTTCGATAAAGCCAGGCCATGGGCACCCACCCTTTTTGGTAGAAAATCCCCCGACTTCACAAGGAACCCGCCATGACATACCCCCATACCCAACTTTTCATCAATGGCCAATGGTGCGATGCCGCCGCTGGCGAATCGCTGGCCGTGTTCAACCCCGCCACCGGCAAAGAAATTGGCCGTGTCGCCCACGCCCGCATCCCCGACTTGGACCGCGCCCTGCAAGCGGCCCAAAAAGGCTTTCAAACCTGGCGCGACATGCTGCCAGTGGAGCGCAACAAAATCATGCGCAAGGCCGCCGCGCTGATGCGCGAACGTGCTGGCGATATTGCGGCCATGCTGACCCAAGAGCAAGGCAAGCCATTGGCCGAGGCCAAGGGCGAGGCCATGGCCGCAGCCGACATCATTGAATGGTTTGCCGATGAAGGCATGCGCGTGTATGGCCGCATCGTGCCCTCGCGCTTTAACTTGTCGGCGCGCCAAATGGTCATCAAAGATCCGGTCGGTCCGGTGGCCGCTTTCACGCCTTGGAACTTCCCCATCAACCAAGTGGTGCGCAAAATGGCTGCCGCCTTGGCTTCGGGCTGCTCAATGATCGTCAAAGCGCCCGAAGAAACACCGGCCGCACCCGCTGCCCTCATCCGTGCCTTTGCCGATGCAGGCATTCCTGAGGGTGTGTTGGGTTTGGTCTACGGCACACCGGCTGAGATCTCCAATTACCTGATCCCCCACCCCATCATCCGCAAGATCACCTTCACCGGTTCCACGCCCGTGGGCAAGCAACTGGCCGCGTTGGCCGGCCAGCACATGAAGCGCGTCACCATGGAGCTGGGCGGTCATGCGCCCGTGATCGTGGCCGAAGACGCCGACATCGCCTTGGCGGTGAAGTCGGCGGGTGCCGCCAAGTTCCGCAATGCGGGCCAAGTGTGCATTGCGCCCACCCGCTTTTTGGTGCACGAGAGCATCAAGAAAGAATTTGCCGCTGAGATGGTCAAGTACACCCAAGGCCTCAAAGTGGGCAACGGTGCCACCGAAGGCACCACCATGGGTCCCCTGGCCAACCCACGCCGCGTCACCGCGATGGCTGACTTCACCGCCGACGCGATCCAACAAGGCGCGACCCTGGCTTTGGGTGGCGAGCGCATGGGCAGCGAGGGCAACTTTTGGCAACCCACTATTTTGACCGACGTGCCCTTGCACGCCAAGGTGTTCAACGACGAACCCTTTGGCCCGATGGCCGCCATCCGCAGCTTCAACACCCTGGACGAAGCCATCGCCGAGGCCAATCGCTTGGCCTTTGGTCTGGCCGGCTACGCCTTCACCCGCTCGCTGAAAAACGCCGACATCCTGGCGCGACGCGTCGAAGTGGGCATGTTGTGGATGAACATGCCCGCCCTGCCCTCGGCCGAAATGCCCTTTGGCGGCATCAAAGATTCGGGCTACGGTTCCGAAGGCGGGCCTGAGGCCATGGACGCTTATTTGAACGCCCGGGCCGTGACCATCATGAACGTGTGATTGGCGCATGAAGCAGGCGCAGTCGTTCAAGGGCAACAAACAAAACTTGCCCTCCAAACTGTGCAGCGTTTGCGCGCGCGAGATGACTTGGCGCAAATCATGGGCTAAAAATTGGGAACAGGTTTTGTACTGCTCGGACGCCTGCCGCAAAAAGAAGTCGGCCACCCCATGACCGTTGTGAACCCTTCCTGCCGCCCATGAGAACGCTGGTGCTGGTGCTGGGTGACCAGCTCGATGCCGACGCTTCGGCCTTTGATGGGTTTGACCCGCAACAAGACGCCGTGTGGATGGCCGAAGTGGCGCAAGAGTCCACCCACGTGTGGTCCAGCCAACAACGCATGGTGATGTTTTTGAGTGCCATGCGCCACTTTGCGCTGGCGCTTCAAGCATTGGGCCGACCACTTCATTACCACCGTTTGGGCGCTGGTGACAACGCTGCTGAACCCAGCACGCTGGCCGACGCCTTGCAAACCGACCTGGTCCGATTGCAACCCCAAAGGGTGGTGATGACCGCACCGGGCGACCACCGTGTGTGGCAAAGCCTCAAGGCCACGGTGAAGGCCGCTGGTTTGTCGCTGGAGGTATGCGAAGACCGCCATTTCTTCACCACGGTGGGCGATTTTGTGGCCCACGCCAAAGGCCGCAAAACCCTGCGCCTAGAGTACTTTTACCGCGAGCTGCGCCAACGCTTTGGCATCTTGATGGACGGCAAACAGCCTGCTGGCGGACAGTGGAATTTTGATGCCGATAACCGCGAGGCATTTGGCCCGCAAGGTCCGGGCCCCATACCGCCACGCGCCACATTCGAGCCGGATGCCATTACCCAAGAGGTCGTGCAGTTGGTGCAGCAACGGTTTGCATCACACCCCGGCACGCTGGCCAGTTTTGCCTGGCCTGTCACCCGGGTGCAAGCCTTGCAAGCACTGGAGCGGTTTATTCAGGAGCGCTTGCCTTTGTTTGGCCGTTTTGAAGATGCCCTGTGGCCAGGGGAGCCGTGGCTTTACCACTCACACCTGTCGGCGGCCCTGAACCTGAAGCTGTTGAACGCGCGCGAAGTGGTGGCTGCGGCCGAGGCCGCGTACCGCAACGGCCATGCGCCCTTGCAAAGTACCGAGGGGTTTATCCGGCAAATATTGGGTTGGCGTGAATATGTGCGCGGCATTTACTGGACCCAAATGCCCAGTTACCTCGAGCGCAATGCCCTCAACGCCGAGCAAGACCTGCCCGCTTGGTATTGGACGGGTCAAACCGACATGGCTTGCTTGAAAGATGCCATCACCCAAACCCTGGCGCATGGCTATGCCCACCACATCCAACGCTTGATGGTGACGGGCCTGTATGCCTTGTTATTGGGCGTGCAACCGCGGCAAGTGCACGAATGGTATTTGGCCATGTATGTGGATGCGGTTGAATGGGTGGAGCTGCCCAACACCCTGGGCATGGGCCAATTTGGCGATGGCGGTTTGATAGCCAGCAAGCCCTATGTGGCCACCGGAAAATACATCCAACGCATGGGCGGCCCCTGTGCCAACTGTCGCTACAACCCGGCATTGCGAGAAGGTGACGAGGCCTGCCCTTTCACCACCTTGTATTGGACCTTTTTGATGCGCCACGAGACGCTGCTCCAGCAAAATCCCCGCATGGCCATGCAATTGAAAAATGTGGCGCGCTTGAGCCCCGAACAGCGCGATGCCGTGACCCAAAGGGCCCAAGCCATTTTGGCCGGCACGGTGGGGGCCGCATGAGTTGGGACCACTTGATCGACGACCGGCCAGCTGACGGCGTGTTTCGGGTACACCGCGATGCCTTTCGCGACCCGGCGGTGTTTGCACAAGAAATGGTCCAGTTTTTTGAACGCGGCTGGGTGTTTGTCGGCCATGCCTCGCAAATACCGCATCCACACGACTACATCACCGTGCGCGTTGGGCGCAGCCCCGTGATCATCAGCCGCGACGACCAAGGCAACATCCACGCCCTGCACAACTCTTGCCGCCACAAAGGCGCGGTGGTGTGCCCACACAGCCAGGGCAACCGGCGCGCGCACCTGTGCCCCTACCACGGGTGGAGCTATGCCTCGGATGGGCGCAACCTCTTGATCAAAGACAAGACCGAGGGCGACTACGCGCCATCGTTTGACACAGAGAGCCACGATTTACAACCTGTGGCTCGTTTTGCCCAGTACCGTGGCTTCCTGTTTGCCAGTTTGTCGGCCGATGTGCCGCCCCTGGAAGAACACCTGGGCGACGTGCGCACCCTGATCGACCTGGCCGTGGACCAGGCCCCCGACGGGCTAGAGTTGGTGCCCGGCGTGGTGCACTACCGGTTTCAAGCCAACTGGAAATTGCAACTGGAAAACACCGTGGACGCCTATCACTTTGCCTCCACACATCCCTCCTACCTGCGCTTGCTTGAGCGCCGCGCCAACATGCCAGAGCGTGCAGATGCGCCCAAAACCATTTGGCAAAGCCAAAACAAACCCAAAGAAATGATGGGATCCTTTGGCTTTGCCCAAGGACACGCCATGGTATGGACCACCACCCCGGTCGAAAACCATCCTTTGTTTGACCAGCGCGAACAACTCCAGCAACGGGTGGGCGCGTTGCGCACCCAATGGATGATGCGCACCCGACAACTCAATGTGTTTCCCAATTTGCAAATCGCGTCCAGTGCCGCCATCCAAATGCGCGTCATCCATCCGGTGTCGGTGGACCGCACCGAAATCACCTCCTATTGCCTGGCCCCGGTGGGTGAAGACGCGCACAAGCGGCGCCAACGCTTGCGCCAGTACGAAGACTTCTTCAACCCCAGTGGCTTGGCCACCCCCGACGACACGGTGATTTTTGAAGATTGCCAACGAGGTATGACCTCGGGTGCCATCGAGTGGCAACAAGGGCATGCGCGCGGCATGCAACGGCGCATCATGGGGCCCGATGAACACGCTACCGCATTGGGCATCCAACCGCTCACATCCGTCAGCGGCACCTTTGAAATGAGCGACGAAACTGTTTTCCATGCCATGTACCGGCACTGGGCAAAGGCCATGGCATGACAAGTTTGTCCCTGCAAACCATCCACGAGGTGCAAACCACCCTCTATCAAGAGGCATTGCACCTGGACGCCCAACGCTGGGACGAATGGCTGGGCCTGTTCACCCAAGACGCGGTGTTTTGGTTGCCCGCGTGGACCGACGAACACCGCTTGAGCACCTCGCCAGAGCGCGAACTGTCACTGATTTATTGCGCCGCCAGGGCGGGCTTGGAAGACCGCGTGTGGCGCGTACGCTCTGGCTTATCGGTGGCTTCCAAACCCCTGCCCCGCACATCACACGCCGTGACCAACTGTGTGGTCACCCCGGACCCCGATGACAGCGAGCGGGTGATGGTGGACTCGAGTTGGACTTGCCATGTGTACGAACTCAAACAACGCACACAGCATGTGTTTTTTGGAACCTATCAACACCACTTGGAATGCCGCCAAGGTCTGTGGCGCATCACCCACAAGAAAGTGATTTTGATGAACGACCAGATCCCCACGATGTTGGATTTTTATTGCATTTGATCGTCAGAAAAGCCGTTGTGTATTAAAAATGAATGGCAAGACCTGTGCCTTACCCAACAACACGGCTGACCCCCCCTGCAAATTCTTTGGGGGTTTATTTATTGCGCTTATCGTAAAGAGCAAACAAACCAAAAAGCGCCACCAAGCCAATGGTGGTGCCAGAGGGAATTTCTTTCAATAAAGTCATGGCATTTTTGGCAATGGCCTGGATGACCACCCCACCCTCTGCGCCCAAAATAGCCGTTAAAACGATGGAGAGCAGCACCACGATGGCACCCAACTCAATGGCTTGCCAGCCGATTTTTTTGAGATTGTTCAACACATCATTCCCCTGAGGGTAAACAACGGGCAGGCCCGTTGTTTACCCATGTCTGTTGTTTAGGTGTGCTTTCTAGTGAACAGGGCAATGATGATGCCCAGTGCAATCAAGCCAGACAAACCACTCGCGCCCAGGTCTTTGATCAGGTGGGTCAGATTGGCCACAACAGTTCCGAAAAAGGGCAGGTTTTCTCCACCCACCAACAAGGTGGCCACGATGGCGAGCGCCATCAACATGACACCGATTTCCGTGACTGCATTGATCCAATTTTTGATATTACTTGTGATTTCCATGGGGTACCTTTTTGTGTAAACCATCATCAAACGCCGCACCCAATCGGTGCATACGGATGTTCAAGGCATGACAAATGTATGTCAATGTCATCTCATACGTGTTTACCCTTTGTTTGTTCAGGTTAAACCCTTTAACTTTCTGCCTC
>Ga0214919_10002656_pt1 | contig 27786 bp, 25 predicted proteins | sample LL1503_MetaG_FD_177994 | JGI IMG/M metagenome (GOLD analysis project Ga0214919, IMG submission 177994) | Freshwater microbial communities from Lake Lanier, Atlanta, Georgia, United States - LL-1503 | ecosystem: Environmental > Aquatic > Freshwater > Lake | place: USA: Georgia | collected...
ATTGTTTTCTTTCATCTCTTTTTCAGAAGCCACTACAGGTTTTTTTGTAATGATCTTCCAAAAAACTTCCTTTTCTACGGATAAAAAAGGATGGGCATCTTCGGCTTCTTCTTGCGATACACGAAAAGCGTTTTTCACAAAACGATCTTCGATAGAATGAAAAGTGATGATCACCGCGCGTCCACCTGGCCTTACTACTAATGGAAGTTGTTTTAAAAATTCCTTTAGCGCTTCCATCTCTTCATTCACTTCTATTCTTATGGCTTGAAAAACTTGTGCCCAATATTTATTAGGATTTCCTTTAACTACAGGTGCAATGAATGTTTTAAAATCTTGAACCGAATTTATTTTAACATGCTTGCGTTGAGTGGCAATATGCTTGGCTAAAGTCTTAGAGTTCGTTACCTCGCCATATTGTTCAAACATTTTATGCAATGCTGTTTCTGAATAAGATTCAATAATTTGAGCGGCTGTTTGGCTTTGTCTTTGATCCATGCGCATATCAAAAGGGCCGTCGTGTCTGGTTGAAAAGCCTCTAGTTCCTTCATCAAATTGATGACTACTTACGCCTAAGTCGGCAAGTATACCATCCACTTGATCTATTTTATTTAAACGCAGAAAACGTTGTAGATACTTGAAATTTTCTGGAATAAAAACAAGACGATCATCTTTTGGTAAATTTTGTTGCGCATCGGCATCTTGATCAAAAGCAATAAGACGACCTTCCGGGCCAAGCATAGATAAGATACCCTTGCTATGTCCCCCACCACCAAATGTGGCATCTACATAAATACCATTTGGTTTTATGTTTAGATGTGAAAGGCACTCTTGAAATAATACTGGAATATGATAAGAAGAAGCAAAAGCTTTAGATGCGTTGGAATCAATAGGTTGATTTTGCATCTGTTTTACTTAATCTTGATTTTTAATTCCTGCCATTACTTCCTGCGCCAAATTACTAAATGCATCTGCAGAGAAATCCTCAAAGAGCTGTTTGTACTTACTTGCATCCCAAATTTCAAAGCGATCTAAGGCGGCGGCTAAAACAATCTCTTTACCTGGTAAAGCAAATTCACGCAAAGTGGGTGGCAATAAAATTCTTCCTGCAGCATCCAACTCTACTTCGGTAGCTCCTCCAAGAAATTGACGTCTGAACTGACGCACTTTTGGATCGAAATCGTTCAACTGGCTAATTCTATCTAATATACTTTGCCAGCTTTTCAACGGATAAAGTGTCAAGCACTTCTCAAAGCCTCTACTTACAATAAAGCGATTCTCCCCTTCAACTAGCTGTTTTTTCAAACTGCCAGGTAAATGGAAACGCCCTTTTGCGTCGATGGTTGATTGATATTCTCCGTGAAAGCCTGTCATTGTTAATAATTAGAGTGATTTTTACCACTTGTTCACACAAATTAACACATTTTACCACTTTCAAAGGCTAAAACAGGGCTTCTAGTTTTCCACAAGAAATAAACCAAGCTGAAAATCAATGTAGTAAGGCATTTTAGAACAGTTTTGCCAGAAATACATATTCATGACTGTGTAAACCTGTGGAAAAGCCTATTTTTTATGTGAAAAAGAGGTGAATTCAAGTGAAAATCAAGGCAATATGTACCTTTGGACCATGAAGCCTCCCATTAGCCTACCCATTCAGGATTTTGACTATGATTTACCTGATCAAAGTATTGCCTATACACCTGCCTCCAATAGATCAGGTAGCAAGCTTCTAGTATGGAATAAAGAGATCATTGCAGAAAGCACCTACAATCATATTGCAAATTTCATTCCCCATAAGGCAGCTTTATTTTTTAATAACAGTAAAGTAATTGCTGCAAGAATTCATTTTCAAAAAGCAAATAACTCGACCATTGAAATTTTTTGTCTAGAACCCAGCACTAAATATCAACCTATTTCCATTGCCATGCAGGCTACACGAAAAGTAGAATGGATTTGTTTAGTAGGCGGAGCAAAAAAATGGAAAGAAGATTTTTTAGAAAAAGAATTTGAAATCAATCAGCCATCCATCAACGGAGAAAATATAGGAAAAGATAAACTAGATAATAATAATAATAACGGGGTCACTATTAAAGTGCGCGCTAAGAAAATAAAATCTTTGGAGGGGAAATTTTTAATTGAATTTTCTTGGGATAATGATTCCATTAGCTTCTCTGAAATTATTGAACATATTGGAAGCATTCCACTTCCGCCTTATATACAACGCGCTACCACCGAGGAAGATAAAGATAGATATCAAACTACTTATGCCAAAGAAGAAGGTTCGGTAGCAGCACCTACCGCAGGTCTTCATTTTAATGATGCTATATTTAAATCGCTTGCTGAAAAAAATTGTAGCATAAATTTTATAAGCTTACATGTAGGGGCGGGTACTTTTATGCCAGTTAAAACAGACAATATTACCGACCATGAAATGCATGCAGAAGTTTTTGAAATTAACATAAGTACACTTACAGATTTAATAGATATCGCAAAACAAAAAGAATTAAATCCTGCACAGTATACACCAGTGATTGCAGTAGGTACTACTACTTTAAGAACACTAGAGACCTTGTATTGGTTAGGCGTAAAATTAATACTTAACCCTAGCCTAGAAGAAAACAAGGACCTACACCTAGTTCAATGGGACGCCTATGTAACTTATAATGAAGGGGATAATGAATTGAATTATGAATCTCATAATAAATCAAATAATAATAGTACAAATAATAACAAAAGTAATGCCACCCATAGTATACCTGTGAAAGATGCTCTTGTTACATTATTAAGTTGGATGCAATCACATCAAATGCTTTCTCTTATTACAAGTACTCAATTAATGATTGTACCTGGCTATAAATTTAAAGTAGCAGGTGGATTAGTGACTAATTTTCACCAACCAAAATCGACCTTGCTTTTAATTATTGCAGCCATTACAGGGAATAAATGGAAAAACATTTACCAACATGCCATTAAAAATCAATACCGTTTTTTAAGCTATGGAGATGGTTGCTATTTTGCGATTAACGAGTGATATAAATTAGGGAGGATAATTTCAATTGCAGTACCTAGGCCAACTTCACTCTGAACTGTGATTTGCCCTTTATGTGAATCAATAACCCATTTCACATAACTCATGCCTAAGCCATATCCCTTAACATCATGTACATTACCGGAATGTGCTCTATAAAATTTTTCAAAAATATGTTTTCTTGCATTGGCATCCATTCCAATGCCTTTATCTATAATACGAATAGAGGTTTTGTTATTTAAAGTCTTAGTTTGAATGGTAATATCTATCTCGCTTTTTGAATATTTTATGGCATTATCTATCAAATTAGATAACACATGTAGCAAGTGCTCTTCATCCACTTTAATTAATGAAGGATTGGCCTCTAAAATAGTTTGTACATTGGAAGGTTTGCCTTCTAATTGCAATTTAAAACTATCTACCACCCCTAGAATTAAATCATGCAATTCCACTTCTTGCTTATTCAGCTCATTTTCCTTTTTATCTAATTGCGCCGCTTGTAAAATGGTTTCTACATGCTTATTCATTCTTACATTTTCTTCCTTAATAATATTACTGAAATAGTCTACCGACTTAGGATCGGTATTCACTTTCGTGCTTTTTAAAGCATCTACTGCTAAAGAGATAGTAGCCAATGGCGTTTTGAGCTCATGGGTCATATTATTAATGAAGTCTCTTTTAATCTCAACCAGCTTTCGCTGTGTCATAAGAGAGCGAATCGTAATAAAGAAAGCTGCAAGTACCACAATAATAAATACCACCACTCCCACAATCACCCATAATAAAGAGCGTAATAAATAATAGCGAATATTGGGAGCCACTATAATAATGGTTTCAAAGGGACCAGCAGGCTCCATTATATCAGAAGGAATTACTGTAATTCTTGCTTGTAGCGTATTAATTTCATCTGAAAAAACATCTTCAAATTTCTTACTCTTCATTTCAATATTGCCTTTTTTATCGGCAATAGCAAACTCAAAAGCCAAATCGTTTAGACCATACTTTTCTAAAGCTAATTTTATTTTCTTTTGCATTTCCTCATAGTTGTATATGTCGGAAATGGTAGTTTCTTCAAAATTATGTAAATGATAATCGTCGTTTAAACCAAGTCCCTTTTTAGGTAACCGAAATGACAAACCACTATTCATTTTTTTACTTACATCATTAGAGACTAAAACACCCGATTGATTGAGCTTATCTGATAACTGATTTTTTTGTAGAAACATTAACCCCTGCAACCAAGATATTTGTATAAATAAAATGCCCAATATAGATAGCGCAATTAATATAAAAATGACTGGGAATGTTTTTTTCATAAGTTCAAGTTCGTTAGGGCCCGTAATTTGGCTATGTGAATATAAAAAAAATCCCGGCTACCATGGGCAACCGGGACAATTATTTAGAGACATCCAAATAATTAGGATGCTATTAACTTATTTTATAAAACGCCTTCTACCAAAACTGTAGCTTGATTATTAATTACTTCTACAAATCCACCTTGAATAGCATAGGTTTCAGCAGCAAGTCCTTTTTGTAAGACTTTCACTTTCCCAACACCTAATGCACTTACCATAGGAGCATGCTTATCTAATACTTCAAATAACCCATCAATACCAGGCAATTGAACGCCTTGTACTTCTCCGCTATAAAGCTTTTTTTCGGGTGTCAAAATTTCTAATAACATGCTTACAGTTTAAAGTAATCTTTTTAAATAATCGTTTAAAGTAATTAGGCTTGTGCCATCATTTTCTTTCCTTTCTCTACAGCATCTTCTAAAGTACCTACTAAGTTAAAGGCTGCTTCTGGATACGCATCTACTTCACCATCCATGATGGCATTGAATCCGCGAATAGTATCTTCAATAGAAACGAATACTCCTTTTAAACCTGTAAACTGCTCAGCCACGTGGAAAGGTTGAGATAAGAAACGTTGAACACGACGTGCACGAGATACAATTAATTTATCTTCATCACTTAATTCATCCATTCCAAGAATGGCGATAATATCTTGAAGCTCTTTATAACGTTGTAAAATCATTTTTACTTTTTGCGCTGTTTCATAATGCGCATCACCAACAATCGCAGGTGTTAAAATTCTTGATGTAGAATCCAAAGGATCCACCGCTGGATAAATACCTAAATCGGCAATCTTACGAGACAATACCGTTGTAGCATCTAAGTGTGCAAATGTTGTTGCCGGCGCTGGATCGGTTAAATCATCCGCAGGAACATATACCGCTTGTACTGAAGTGATAGAACCACTCTTTGTTGAAGTAATACGCTCTTGCATAAGTCCCATCTCTGTAGCTAAAGTGGGTTGGTAACCTACCGCCGATGGCATACGACCTAACAATGCCGACACCTCTGAACCTGCTTGTGTAAAACGGAAGATATTATCTACGAAAAATAAAATGTCTTTTCCTTTTCCAGTGCCATCTCCATCACGGAAATATTCTGCAATAGTTAAACCACTCAAAGCCACACGTGCACGTGCTCCTGGAGGTTCATTCATTTGTCCGAAAACGAAAGTTGCTTTTGACTCTTTTAATTCTTTCAAATTCACCTTGCTTAAATCCCATCCACCTTCTTCCATGCTATGTTTAAAGTCGTCACCATATTTCATGATACCTGCTTCAATCATCTCACGTAATAAATCATTACCCTCACGCGTTCTTTCTCCTACACCCGCAAATACTGATAAGCCACCATGTCCTTTTGCGATATTGTTAATTAACTCTTGAATCAATACTGTTTTTCCTACACCCGCACCACCAAACAATCCAATCTTTCCCCCTTTTGCATAAGGTTCAATTAGATCAATTACTTTAATACCTGTAAACAACACTTCTGTTGCAGTACTTAAGTCTTCAAACTTTGGAGGCGTTGCATGAATTGGACGACCATTTGATTTATCTAATTGTGGCAAGCCATCAATAGCATCACCAGTTACATTAAATAAACGACCATATATATCATCACCTATTGGCATTGAAATGGGTTTACCACTATCTATTACTTCCATTCCTCTTACCAAACCTTCTGTACCGTCCATCGCAATGGCACGTACACTATCTTCTCCTAAGTGTTGTTGCACTTCAAGAATTAATTTTTCACCACCTGGTCTTACAATTGTAAGCGCATTATAAATTTCAGGAAGTGATTGCTGATTTGGGAATTGAACGTCTACAACAGCACCAATAATTTGTTTGATTTTACCATTTGTTGTCATAATATACTATTTCGGCTGCAAAGGTAAGGTATTGGTGGTTTATTGCAAAAATTGTACGTAGATAATCGCAGCTAAAATTCCCCCCACAATGGGGCCTAATACCGGCACTGCCGCATAGGCCCAATCACTGCTGCCTTTTCCCTTTATTGGTAGTATAAAATGCATAATTCTAGGCCCTAAATCCCTGGCCGGATTCACCGCCCAGCCTGTAGGACCACCCAGTCCAAAGCCAATTCCCCCCACTAATAAGGCCACGGGTAAAGCAGACAAGGCACCCAAATCGGAACCTGCCGGCTTTATTAAAAATATACCCAATAAAAACACCATGGTGGCCAGGGTTTCTACGATAAAGTTTTGTCGAATATTTCGAATGGCAGGCCCTGTAGAAAAAACTGCAAGTTGAGCTCCTGCATCCTGAGTTTCATTAAAGTGATCCTTGTAAACCATCCAAACAATAAGCGCCCCTAACATTGCCCCCAAGATTTGTGCCAATATATATGAAGGTACCAAGGCCCATTCAAACTTACCTGCAGAAGCAAGTGCGATAGTGACCGCCGGGTTTAAATGCCCCCCACTAATACTAGTGGTTGCATATACGCCCACAAATACAGCAATTACCCAACCTAGTAGAATGGAAACTAATCCTCCATCATTCCCTTTTGATTTTTTTAATAAATTGTTAGCTACTACTCCATTACCAATAGTAATGACAAGTGCAGTGCCCAAAAGTTCAGCGATAAATGGTGTCATATGTTTTTATTTGAATGAAAGATTGAATTAAGTTATGAAAAAAAAGGGAGAGTCCATTGTAACAACAATTTTTTACTTCAATTACTATAAACTAGCCTAATTTATTTACCAATTATTTGTAGCCTTAATTGCACGCTCCCATCCTTGAATCCAATCTTTTCTTTTTTCCTCTTTGGCAGTAGGTAGAAAAGTTTGATCAATTTGCCACTTCGATCTTAACTCCTCAATGTCTTTCCAAAAGCCCACTGCTAAGCCTGCTAAATAAGCAGCGCCCAACGCAGTCGTTTCTACCATCGTAGGCCTTGTTACTTTTGTATTCACAATATCTGATTGAAATTGCATGAGTAAATTATTATGGGTAGCACCGCCATCCACTCTTAATTCTGCAATGGGAATACCTGCATCGGCTTCCATGGCCTTTAACAAATCATAACTTTGAAAGGCAATACTTTCAAGTGCTGCGCGTGCAATATGAGCAGATGTAGTACCGCGCGTAATACCCACAATGGTTCCTCTTGCATGCTGATTCCAATAAGGCGCACCAAGTCCTGCAAAAGCAGGTACTAAGTATACACCATCTGTTTCTTCAACTTGTTTTGCAAGCGCTTCCACTTCTGAAGAATTTCTTATTAAATGCAAACCATCTCTTAACCATTGTACCACAGCCCCTCCAATAAAAACACTACCCTCTAGTGCATAATAGGTATGCCCATTAATTTGTAATGCAATGGTGGTTAATAAATTATTTTTTGAACTCACTGCTTTTTCACCCGTATGCATTAACATAAAACAACCTGTACCATAGGTATTTTTAACCATGCCTGGTTCGGTACACATTTGTCCGAATAAAGCAGATTGTTGATCGCCTGCAATACCTGCAATAGGAATTTCATGGTGTGCAAAAAGTTGAGTGGTATGTCCGTATACTTCACTGCTACTTTTTACTTCAGGCAACATGGATACAGGTACATTTAATAATTTTAATAATTCAGTGTCCCACTGAAGGGTATGAATATTAAATAGCATAGTGCGAGAAGCATTGGTCACATCGGTTACATGTACTTTGCCATTGGTTAATTTCCAAACCAACCAAGTATCAATGGTGCCAAAAATAAGTTCCCCCTTATTCGCTAATTCGCGGGCCCCTGCTACATTATCTAAAATCCAATTAATTTTTGTGCCAGAAAAATAAGAATCAATCACTAGACCTGTTTTTTCTTGCACCGTTTTTGCATGGCCTTGTTTTTTTAATGCATCGCAAAAATCGGCAGTGCGTCTGTCCTGCCAAACAATGGCATTATAAATAGGCTGGCCTGTATTTTTATTCCAAACCACCGTGGTTTCTCTTTGATTCGTAATACCTATAGCAGCAACATCATTTACCGACAAACTTTTCATGCTAATGGCTTCCGTAGCAACGCTCATTTGCGTGCTCCATATTTCTAAAGGGTCGTGTTCCACCCATCCTGGCTTTGGAAAAATTTGTTGAAATTCTTTTTGAGAAGTGGCGTGAATTTGACCTTGATGATCAAATAAAATTGCACGACTACTGGTCGTACCCTGATCAAAGGATAAAATATATTTTGACATAACAATCGGTTAATGGATTGTAATATAAAAAAAGATGTGCAGAAAAAGAAACTTGAACCTATCTTCTATTCTTCAACCAATTCTCAGGATCTAAGAAAACACCTTTCTCATTGCTAATCATTAAGAGTAGAGCGCCTTCTCCATCTAAATTAATGCCCGACCTTCCGAGTAAAGTGCCGGCTTTGACCTCTTGCCCCAAATTCACATTAATGCTACTTAGATGGGTATAGGTAGAGAAATATTTTCCATGTTGAACAAATACAGTTAAATCACCATTGATATCTCCTGTATATTTTACCACTCCGTTAGCTAAACTTTTAACGGCTGTTCCTTTTGGCAAGGCTAATTCAATACCATCACTTTTTCTATTCAACTTAGTACCTGGAATATTTTCCACACCAAAATGTATATACACATTGCCTCTATCTACTGGCCAAGGCAAATTCCCTCTATTGTTTTCAAATAAGATAGACGCTTCTCTTCCTTCTTCCGTGGTTTCTAGTGCAGAATAAGGTCGATTATCTGTAGTGCTGGTTAATCCCTCTTCTACATTTCCCACTTTTGAATTTTTTGAACTTGTCTTTGCGGGTGCATTGTCATCCGAATTATTTTTAGCATTAGCTTTTGAAGCCTCAGTTGCCGACTTTAATTTGGCTATTCTTTCTTTTTCTTTACGCTCTGCTTCTAAAGTTTCTCTTCTAATAATTGTCAATAAAGCAGACTGCATTTTCTTTCTTTGCGCTTCTTTCTGGCGCACTTGAGCTGTTATTTCCTGCTCCTTACTTTTTAATTGCTTAACAATTTTATCTTGTTCTTTTTGATCTACTACTAATACTTTCAATTGTTCATGCTGTACTTCCAATGTCTTTAACCTGTCTTTTTTATTGGCGCCTAGTATATTTATTTTAGCGTTTAAATCGGCTTGAGATAAATCAATAGCATTTGCTTGCGCTTCTCTATTTTGCCTATAACTCTTTAAATAAGTAATTCTTTTAACTGCATCGTTAAAGCTATTTGCAGAAAATAAAAAGTTTAAGTACTCATACCCGCTTCTGCTTTTATAGGCAAAAACAATACTTTTTTGATACCTAGACTTTAAAGTATCCAAATCCTTATTTAATTTTTGAACATCTAGTTGATTGGTATATATAGCATCGTCCAAAATTTTAACTTGCCTTGCAATACCATTAATAAGTGATTTTCTTTTTGAAATTTTACTTCTAATAGCCTCTAATTGTCCTAAAGAATTTTTTTTACTCTTTTTAGTTTGTTCCAATAACTGATTCAGTTCATCTAATTCTTTTCTTAATGTTTGCTCTTGTTTTTGCAAGTCTTCTCTAGAGGAATTTGCTTGTGCCGAAGCATGCAAATAAAACACCCCCATTGAAAATAAAATAAATAAAGCCCTTTTAATCATGTTGTCATTTATAATGTCAATAAATTATTTGCGTTTACCTGCTTTAGGTACCGTAAAAGTATATTTTAATGGCTCGTCAAAACCAAATTCTTTCACTTCCATATGTATCTCTAACTTATTGTTAGCAGCAATTGAAATATCGCGGTACTGAGGAAATTGAAATTTAGCGTAGCTAATATGGTCGCTATACGAGATATCGCAAGTACGATGCTGGTTAACATCTACATCGTCTAATTTTAAATGTAAAATTTTAGTATTGTCCTCGTTTAAAATAATTAAGTTTTTAAACAAAGCACCCATTAATCCTACTTGTAATTTACCATTGTTATTTTTATAAGAAATAATATTAGTATTATTCATGAAAATAGGATTGCCTACAATTAAATCTTCTACAGTAGCATAGGTAAAGGGTATTTTCAATACATCTTGCAAGTAACTCAATGGTTTACGCTCCACTTTCTTACTTAAAGGATATATTAATATCACGCTGTCCTTATTAATGAGCGCCTTTAACCCAATCACCCCCATAGCACCTCTTATAGTTAAATAAATAGCTTTATTTTTTTGGATACTTACATTAACTATATAATTGTCTGCATTTTTTAAAGTTTCATAATCCACTTTAAACTTTGCATTCATGGTTGTAAAATCAATTTTAGCCAATTCAATTTTATTCAATATCCCTTTAATGATGGCCGCGGAATCTACCTTTGGTTTTTTGGAAAGAAGCTCGGCATTAGTGGAATCGTTTTTTGACAAAGCATTTTGAATCACTTGCACTTTTCTATAAGTAGAGCAAGAAGCCACCAGTATAACCAACCCAATAATGTATAAAACTTTTTTCATGAATTATTTTTTACCTGTATGGCCAAAGCCACCGGCTCCTCTTTCAGTCGCTTCTAATGATTCCACTTTATGTAAAATTACTTTTTCTACTTGCTGAAAAACCATTTGGGCAATTCTATCGCCGTCTGAAATTACCTGCGTTTCATTAGATAAATTAATGAGTATCACTTTTAGCTCTCCTCTATAATCTGCATCAATGGTACCTGGTGTATTTAAACAAGTAAGCCCTTGCTTAATGGCTAGTCCACTTCTTGGTCTAATTTGCGCTTCCCAATTTTCAGGAAGGGCTAAAAATAATCCAGTAGGAATTAAAATTCTTTCCATGGGCGCCATGCTAATAGGACTAGTCAAAAAGGCTCTGATGTCCATACCCGATGAACCAGAAGTGGCATATTCCGGTAAAGGATGATGGCTTTTGTTGACTATTTGAACCGCTGTTGGCATATCAACAAAAATAGGCAATTAGAAGTAGAAAATGGTACCAAACCTAAGTGTATTAGATAAAGGATTTCTAGATATACCACCTCCCGAAGGCACTAAATAGGATATGTTAAATTTAGACTGCTGGTATTGAAAGCTAGTACCTAGGGTAAAGTATTGCATACTCACGAGGTTTTTCTTGTCGTCAATAAAGTTGTCTTTAAAATAACCCCCTCTTAAAAAAAATCGATTCGTATAATTATATTCAACGCCAAGAGAAGCTTTTAAAGACTCTCCTAAAGGCATACCGTATTTATTATTAAAAGAATTAAACCAACTAGAAACCACCGATTGAGAAAAATACTGATTTACCGATTCTATGTTTGTATAGTCGTCTGGTTCAGCAGGTACCATAATTCTGTTTATATCCATTCCCACTTCGATGGAATTTTCTGCATCTAATCTGCTTAAATACCCTATCCCTAAACCTAAATTAGCAGGTATAAAATATTTATTCTTTGTTTCATTAGAGTAACTTATTTTACCTCCCAAATTAGAGAGTAATAAACCTGCATGCAAACCTTGCAAGTCTTCATTTTGTTTATAAAATAAACTAATATCACCAGCCAAGGTATTACCTGCTCTATAAATAATATCCGAAGCACCATAAGATCCTGAAACGAGTCTTGAATGAATATAACGAAGTGTTACACCCATACTTATTTTATCATTTAATAAAGTACTATAGCCAAAATCATAACTAAATTCTGATGGGCGTTGCGAGCCCAAGTCTTCGCTATTTAGACCAGTAAATTTAATTTCCCCTAAACTAAAAAAACGAAGCGAACTATTAATACTACTCTTATCATCTAATTTTTTATAAAAACCAGCACTAGCTAAATAAACATCCCCTACCCCTAAATCCTTTAACCAGGGAGTATAATTAATTAAAAAACTTTTGTTTTCATTTAAGTAGGGCAGCTTGGCTGTATTTCCAAAAAGATCATTGGCCTCTGGGCTCATGGCCAAGGATAAATTTCCCATACCTCCAGAACGCGCATCGGGGGAAATTAACATAAAAGGAACAGCAGTACTTACTATACGAATTTTATTGGGTTGCGCTTGAACCATTTGAATAAATGATACGAATGCAATAAATAATAAAAAGCTACGATATCTACTAATGATCATAATATTTCAGAATTGCTGTTATTGTATGGTAAAGATACAAAATACATTGAAGTGAATTTTTAAAATTTTACAAGTTTACTGGTTAAAAAACGCGTCCCTGTAATATCTTGAATAGTTAATCTATAGTAATAAACCCCAGCTTGTATTTGCACAGACCCAATGCCAGTGCCATCCCAATTAGCCACCACCCTATTGGCCTGATAGGATCCACTTAATGGTTTGGTGAAAAGCAAATTACCCATACTATCGTAAATGCTTAGATAAATTTCTAGAGAACTGCCTAATTTATTTAGCTCAAAACTAAATTGTGTATAGTTGTTAAATGGATTAGGATAATTATATAAATTTTTTACATTTAAGATATCCGATGCCGGAACCACAAATTGTATAGTCTTGGTAGTGGAATTGCCTATTAAATCCCATACTTTAACCATTATAGTATGTTTACCTTCTGCTAAAAAGGGTAAAGCATAATTAAGTTTTCCTTTTTGATAGCTATTAAGGTCGGCAACGAAATAGTTATTGAGTATAATTGCATTTTTATAGTCATTATCTATGACTAAAATAATATCATGCCCTAAAGCATTGCCCGAAGTTTGAATGCCTCCACTATCTGTAAGATGTAAAATTAAATTAGACCTTGCTGCAGCCCATCCTCCGTCTATAAAATTACTATCGTTTAAAAATATTTTTACAGAAGGTCCTTGATTGTCATTAATTAAGAAGCCAGCCGACTCTTTTGCTATTATTTTGTCATAAACAGCTATGGCATCGGCAAAATTATTGTAAGCGGTCAATTGCATTTTTAAGTTTTTTTGTAAGCTTACTTCTTTAGGCAATAAAAAATCTACTGTAAAATTTCCCTTGGACACTGTTACTTTACCTTTAAATAATATATTTTCTTGGACAACGATATTGGTCACCTTGCTTGAACTTGCGTTTGCCAATGTTTTTTTATTGGTAGCCGCATCATATAAAACAAAATCAAGTAGTCCATTAAAATCGGATTGTGTTACACCATTATTAGTGACTGAACCTAAAATTGTGTATTTACTACCTGCTATTAACGTGTCTTTCCCAGTAAAAGGTTTTTGATTCAAACTTGTAATACCCAAATCAAATTTAGGTACCGATAGTCGCAACGCAGGATCTCCTAATAAACTAAACTTAAAGGCATTAATATGATCTTCCCCTGCCATCCATGCTTGCATTTTTGCTTTTTGCAATGCTTCCCCAATTGTTAAATAACGTCCAGTACTATCTGGCACCAATAATTGCTGAATAAAATGATCATTGATTTGTTTATTACTATAAGCGAAAACCAATCTGCTAGCGGCTACTAGACCAATAACTCCTTTATTGTTTTTCATTAAAGCGTCGAATCCAAAAGGACTTAATTGAGGCTGATCATACGGTGCAAAATCGCAGGAGGCCGTTATCATCAAGGGTAATTTACCAGCATTATCCCACTGTTGAATATCGGTTGGACTCATAACCGCTTCTTCTGCTAATCTTGCAAAGTTTCCATGACCGGTATAATTTAAAATTAAACTACCCTCATTGACAGTTTGAACAATTTCACTATTTACTAAGGGATAGGTATTTCCTGCAATATTTTTAGTGGCTGCAAAGAGATCTAAATAAATTTTCTTTTGATTCCACTTGGGATTTTTTTGTGCTAAATGTGTGGCAATTTCTTCAGCATCTTCTAAATGTAAATTACCATCTCCATCATCTGCTACCCAAGTAATTTTATTTTTCCAAGCACCTCCGTTTACATTTTTTTGATAATTAATTATTTTTTCAACCACCGTATCCGCCTCTGCATTATTTCTTACAGGAAGTCTTCCAGTAGCTATGGAGAGTTTTTTTATCTCCATAAAATTATTAATATCATCATTGTCGTTTTGAATACTATAAAAATCATCAGAGGGATAACTGGTCAGCACCCCTGTCGAACCCGCGGACTCATATACAGGAATTTGCGTGGCGCTATTATAATTTCTACTATTGTAATTCCCTATACCGAATAATAATAAATAACGAGGCGCTGCTACTTTATTCGTAGCTGCTTTATTCAATAAATATTTTATAAAATTTCTAATGCCAATAGCACTGGCCTGCCCACCAGAAAACTCATTGAAAATTTCATTTACATTCACTACCGCTGTTTTCAAACCATTAGCAGTGGTATGATAATTTTGTAATTTCTTTGCGGCATTTAAATAATTAGAAGCCGAAATAATGATATAATCCGGCACATACATACCTTCCAAGTTTTGATTTGCCATCGGTCCCAATAAATGAGGAGTTTCATATGCTTGCTGTTTGACTGCGAAAAACTCATGCAAGGTATCGGCCTTCTGAATAAAGCTGATTAAGCCATTGGAAGAATATTCAGTAGAAATTTTTCTAGGTGATGATGGATTAGTTACCTCCCAAACATCTGTATTGTTATCTGCATTTTGAATTTGATACTGAAGTATATTTCCTTTAATGGAACTTGATACATTTCTAAATCCAAAACTACTAGTGCCCCAAAAACCTAATTTTTTCTTAGCGGATAACTCTATATAATCTATCCATCCCGAAGCTGCTGCATTGTCTGCTTGAAAACTAATATTTACCAAAGCAGGGCTAGTTAAATTTGTATTTGTGTTTAAAGAATAAGAAAAACTATCTAGCGCAATTTTTGCTGACTCATCATATAATAATCCAGTTACAGGTGCTACCGAGATAATTTTAATAGCATTATCATTTATACTAAAATTAAAATAGGCAGGGTTTTGATAAGTAGTAGCCGCATATCTGTTTATTAACTTTATGGGGCTTGAAAGGATTAAACCATTTAGATTAATGGGGTAAGATAATTTTGCTTGTTTACCCAAACCTTGTCCCATTGCAGGTCCTAACAATAACTTACCACTATTTAATATAGAAACACTGTCTTGTTCTATTAGCCATCTTTCGTCATAATTATCCACTAATGCTGAAGAGCCATTTATTTTATCAATGCTGCTAATTCTTTTTCCATTTGATCCAATGCTTAGAAAATAAAAAACAGAATCGTTGCTTGTATTTTTATAATGCTTAGGGGAAAAATTTATTGTTTCTTGTTTCCACTGAACAGCTCCCTGGGTATAAAATAAAACATAATCTTTTTCGTCAATTTGATTATCCCCTCCGTCTATAACTTGTATGGCATTTTCTGTTAATACCGTGGAGACATTCGCAGGGACTTTTTCTGAAAGCTGATCGAGGTTGTAGTTGAATAATTGTAATTGCGTTGAACTAATAGGCAAAGAGAAACCCAAAGTCTTTAACTGAACACCTGTGATTTGATAAATGCCTTGTTTGGATACAGCTATTTTAGCCCATTTACCATCATTAAACACAGCACTTTGCGCCCCTAAAAAGTAAGGAGAAAATATAAATATCAAAAAAACGATAAAAAAACCCCTTCTCATATACTAAAATTAGGGTTTTCGTAACAGAACAATCTAGTTCTATCTGAATAATTGATTAAAAAACAAAGTATATTCGCACTATCATTTAACCCCATCATTGAATAATTTATAGCGATGAATTTTATTAATAGTATTTTATTGTTTTTTGCTGTGCTTTTAATAGGGCCTAGTATATTGTCAAGCAATGAAAATAGAAATATTTCTAATACGGTATTAATTGCACCCAACGACGACCCTTATGCCGAAACAGTACTTATGCGCGGTGGGACTTTTGCAATGGGTATGAACCAAGAGAGCATAATGGGCGAATGGAACAACAATCTTAGAAGAGTAACAGTGAGTTCTTTTAGATTAGACAAATACGAAGTAAGCAATAAAAAATATAGAACTTATATTCATTGGCTTGAGAAAATTTTCATTCCTATTGGAAAAGATTCAATAGTAAAAGCTGCGCTTCCAGATACTAGTGTTTGGAAATCAGAACTTTCTTACAACGATCCCATGGTGAAAGGATATTTTAGGTCCCCCGCTTTTAACGACTATCCAGTAGTTGCTGTGACTTGGGAACAAGCGAATAATTATTGCAGATGGAGAACAGATAGAGCCAATGAAAATACGCTTATTAAGTTTAAATTAATTGATCCAAAGAATCCTTATGTAGGTAAAATGGGAATTGAGACAAGCACCAATGATTCAAGCAAGACTTCTACTCAAACTGCTACTACAGTTAACAGAGGAAGAAATTTAGATGATTTTATTATGATTCCAGATTTCAGATTACCTACAGAAGCTGAATGGGAATACGCAGCCAAGCAAGCTAGTCAAAAAAATAGTTCTTATTCTGGAGGTCCAAAGTCAAGCCATCCTAATGCTAGCTTATTGAGTTCTGACGGCGACTTCCCTTGGGTAAATAATGGCAATGATGGCATCAGAAATTCAAAAACTTCAAAAAAGAATGGCAAGCAAGGAATGTTTTTAGCCAACTTTAAAAACGGAAGTGGTGATTATATGGGTATGGTGGGCTATGGAAATGATGGCGCAGGCTTTCCTAGTAAAGTAAATACCTTTTTACAAAACAGTAGGGGCCTTTATAATATTAGTGGTAATGTGAACGAATGGGTGGCAGATATTTACCGTCCAATGAATAATGCGGACATGGATGATATCAATCCTTATAGAGGGAGCAATTTATTAGATGGAGATGATACCAATGTTGCTAGCTATGAAACAGGAAGCAATACATTAATCTCCAATAAATCAAGAGTATACAAAGGTGGCAGCTGGAAAGACCGTGCTTATTGGTTAAACCCTGGTACTAGAAGATATTTAGATCAAGATAAATCATCTAGCACCATTGGTTTTAGATGTGCCATTTCTGCTTTTGGCGTTGACAGCCCAGCTTCTGAATCCAATGAGGATAAAGGAATAATCAATAGAATAAAGCGTGCTTTAAAATTTTAATTGATATGAAACTACGCATTGGATCTGGTATCGATTTTCATCAATTAGTAGAAGGCAGAGACCTATACATTGGTGGAATTAAAATTCCTCATACTAAAGGTGCATTAGGCCATAGCGATGCAGATGTTTTATTACATGCTATATGTGATGCTTTATTAGGCGCTTTAAGTTTAGGCGATATTGGCACACATTTTCCAGACACCGATGCTGCTTATAAAAATATTGATAGTAAAATTTTACTTCAAAAAACTTACGATTTAATTACAGCTAAGGGTTATACAATTGTAAACATAGATGCCACTTTATGTTTAGAAGCACCAAAAATTAAACCCTATGTAATTTCTATGCAGCAGTGTATTGCTAGCATATTACATATTGGAGATAAAGATATTTCTATTAAGGCCACTACCACTGAAACAATGGGCTTCACTGGTAGAGAGGAAGGCTTAGTGGCCATGGCTACTTGTTTATTAACTGGCATTAATAGTTAAACCTGCTACCTTATGAAGCAGTCTAGCACATCAAGTTCTCCTATTTCAATTTCCGATTTATTTGAATTATATAAATCATACCCACAAGTACAAACCGATACTCGTCAATTAAAAAAAGGTGATTTATATTTTGCACTCAAAGGCCCTAATTTTAATGGAAATGAATTTGCCCTTCAAGCATTAGAACAAGGCGCCGCTTATGCAATTGTGGATGAACCAGTTAATACAAGCGAGCATTTACAAAAGCGTATACTATTAGTAGAAGATGTTTTAACATGCTTACAAGCACTTGCTAAATTTCATCGTGAACAATTTAATATTCCTTTTATTGCCATTACTGGTAGTAATGGAAAAACAACTACTAAAGAATTAGTGGCTGCAGTATTAAGCAGTCATTACAAAATCTATACAACCAAAGGAAATTTAAATAATCATATTGGAGTACCCCTTACCCTACTTAGCATACAACAAGACGCAGAATTTGCTATTATTGAAATGGGCGCCAATCATTTAAAAGAAATTGAATCTTATTGTAGTTATACATTACCCACGCATGGTATGATCACCAATTGTGGTAAAGCGCATTTAGAAGGCTTTGGTTCTGAAGAAGGCGTGAGAAAGGGAAAAGGAGAATTATATGATTATTTAAGAGCCCATCAAGGCACTGTGTTTTTAATGCAAGATTTTGACTACTTAGTAAAGATGGCACAAGGCATCCCTCATATTTTTGGATATGGAAAAGAGCATGGACAAATTCAAGCAGAGGCCATTGATCAAAATGGCATGCTAACTGTACACATAAAAAAAGGTATTGAAATAGATTCCATTCAAACACATTTAGTGGGCAATTATAATTTACCCAATGTACTAGCTGCAGTTGCCATTGGACATCACTTTAAAGTGCCCAATGATAAAATAAAATTAGCAATTGAAAATTATATTCCAAGTAATAGTCGTTCGCAGTTATTAACCTGGAATAAGAACGAAGTAATTTTAGATGCATACAATGCGAACCCTTCTAGCATGAAATTAGCAGTAGAGAATTTTGCTAAAATGAATAAAGAAAATAAAATGGTTTGCTTGGGTGGAATGAGAGAATTAGGCACCGATACTTTAATGGAGCATCAAATGCTAATTGATCAATTGAAACAAACCAATTGGAAGCAAGTAATACTTGTGGGTTTGGAGTTTAAACCATGTATTCATAATTTTCTATATTTTGAAACTGTTACAGAGGCTAAAGACTGGTTACAAGCACAAGAATTGAAAGGCTATACCTTACTCATTAAAGGTTCTAGAGGAATACAAATGGAGCAACTGATAGCTCCTTAATTTTTGGTATCTTTGCGCCATGAAAAATACCTACCTATACAGCACCATCACTAATAAGTGTCCAAGATGTAGAGAAGGTAAGCTGTTCACAAGTAGCAATCCCTACGATTTATCCAATATCACAAAAATGCATGATCACTGTCCCGTATGTGGACAACCCACTGAAATTGAAGTAGGTTTTTATTATGGTACAGGTTATGTAAGTTATGCATTAACAGTTGCCTATTTTGTTTCCACTTTTGTTGCATGGAAGGTTTTAATTGGAATGACATTTGATTTAGACGATAACAGAATTTTTTATTGGATGGGCACTGCCATTACAACACTGCTTTTTATACAACCTATACTCATGCGTTTATCAAGGTCTATTTGGTTGGGCTGGTTTGTCTCTTATAATAAGAATTGGAAAAACGAGCCATTGGAATACAATGAGCGCATGGATCACAATAGAAAAGAGCATTAAAGGCCAATAAACTCAAGTATTTATTTTAACTTCGCTGCCCAAATAGAGAGGTGTCCGAGTGGTTTAAGGAGCACGCTTGGAAAGCGTGTATACGGCAACGTATCGGGGGTTCGAATCCCTTCCTCTCTGCAAAATAAAAAGCGCAACCCACCCCGGAACACGGGGTGGGTTTTTAATTTAGCCACGAGATCCGAAACTTGTTTCGAGATTGAAGTGGATGAATTAAAAACACGAGGGCGCGAAGCGCGCTCTGGGTTGTGCTTTTTATTTTCAGACCCCCGGGATGCCAGATCAAAGCTCCGGCATCCCTCCTCCAACAACCAAATAAGTACAAAAATTAAGATAAAGATTAATACAACAGCTGTACCTTTACCCTACCCCCATTCAGTTAATTCTAACTGTCTAAAAATGAATTTTAAAAATCATTTGTATGGAGAATTATATTCAAAAAATATTTGGCTTAATTCTAATTGCGACTTTATTATCAACAAGTCAAATACAAGCTCAAACTACTTTTGGTTTAAAAGGGGGTGTTAACTATCCTTCCTGGAAAATATCATTAAATGGGCTTGATGTTAATACCTCAAAGTCAACAAAATATGTAGTGGGTGGCTTTTTAAATTATGAGCTTAATGAAAGTGTATCAATTCAACCTGAAATATTATATCAGGTAATGGGGAATATGGCAGATAGTATCGATCTAAGCTATATAAGCATTCCACTATTATTTAAATTTGCATTGACCGATATTCTATATGTAGAGGCAGGACCACAATTTGGACTCTTATTAGGAGCCAGCTCAAAATCTGATACGGCAGTAAAAAAGAGTAATTTTAAAACAACCGATATCCAATTTTTATTTGGAGGAGGCATTAAACTTACAGAAAAAGTACATGCAGGATTTAGATATGGATACGGCTTATCAAATATCATGAGTAGTACTAGTACTAATGCATTCCAAGGTACCGGGTTAATCTCGACCATTAAAAATAATTCTTTAAGCGTTGTATTAAGTTAAACTTTTTAAAATGAAAAAAATATTTTTAACTGCTTGGACATTATCCTGTATGTCAATTTTATCTTTTGGACAGGACTTAATTACAAAAAAGAATGGGGAAGATATAAAAGCAAAAGTAACCGAGGTCACCCTTACCGAAATAAAGTATAAAAAATTCGAGAACTTAGAAGGTCCTATTTATTCTTTGCTAATAAAAGATGTTATAATCATCCGATACGAAAATGGATCAAAAGACTTATTTGCACAAGACACTCCAAGTATTTCAAATTTTGAACAAGGCCAATTAGATGCATCAAAATATTATTACGTGCCTAAATCAGATGAATCATTAGTACTCACTACAACCTCCTTATTAACACCTTTAGTAGGTGGAATTGCCGCCGCCATTGAAAGTAATAAAAAAATAAAAGATGAAAATTTAAACTATTTAAATAAGACACTTATTAATAATACAGAATATAAAAATGGTTACAAGCAAATGGCTACTAAAATAAGAAAAAAGAAAATTTATTATAAGTTTTTGGTCGGAACCGGCTTTAATTTAGCAATAGTATTATTTCTAATTGGACAAAGCAACGCTGGTAATTTATAGATAGATTACTTCCCTTAAAAAGTTTGTCTAAGAAAGATTAAAAAGTCAAAAGAATGAAAAAAATAATTATACTAATACTAATTTCTTATTTTTTAAATAGCAGCTTATACTCACAAGATATATTAATAAAAAAATCTGGAGAAGAAGTACTCTCTAAAGTTTTAGAAGTAACGCTTTCAGAAGTAAAATACAGAAAGTTTGAAAATTTAAACGGCCCCATTTATACCATATTAATAAAAGACTTAAAGTCTATAAAATATAAAAATGGAACTAAAGACAATTTTTACGATGAGCAATTAACGAAAATTGATACTTCCAAAAATATCATTAATAAAAATGATTCAGTCAAAAGTTATAAAATTGGGCAAGGAATGGACTTTAATTTGTCAATGGGTATTACAAAGCTAGGAACAATAATTAAAAACGGTGATCAAAATGAGGAATACCCAATGTTGACTCAAAATGCTTTTAACTTAGGCCTGGGTTCGACATTAAAATTAAATGATAGAGTTAATTTGTTTATAACTAATTCAATAATTATTGGGGCAAATTCAAATAATTCCGAATCAACTTTAAATAATATAACCATACTAGATTTGAATGGCGGTTTAATTTTTAAGTTATTTAAAGAAAAGCCGAAAGTTTTATTTTTTATGCCCGACTTGTTTACCGTTGGCCCTTCTTATCAATTTTTCTTTCAAAATTCAGGTGGATATTATAGAACAGGTAGTAATTACTTCCAAGGATATTCCGATTTTCAATCAAATACATTAGGATATAATTTAGGTTTAAGATATAAGTTCCCATTGAAAGATGCCAACCTATACGCAGCATTTTCTTATACAAATCAGCCTCTTGCAAATTCTTCCTATTCCTATGAGTTTAAAAATTTCACTATTTTCATAGAAGGAAAGGGGGTGGCAAAAAAAAATAAAAAAAATCGTGCTTATTTGAAAATCTCCGAAAATCCAAAAAGTCCCAATAATTTAAAAAATAGCAGAAATTCTTAAAAATATCAATTAATGAGATGGATTTTATCTACCCTACTTATTTTGGGAGTTATACAAACCAAAGCGCAGCAATTAAGTCTAACTGAGATGGAAACGGTATTCAAAACCGAAAGTATTGATTCTTTAAATATTTTTTTAAACTCAAAAAAATATTTCCTAGTAAATCGAAACTATAATAAAAGCAATGAAGGTTTTGCATTATGGGCATTTCAATCAAACCAAAATATAGATTTAAATTTTAGAATATCCCCATTTGTCAGAAAATTTTCCAAGTTTCATAAATCAAAAAAATATGGGGCTTTCAATTCTGTAATTGAATATTTTAGTGATTCAACAATTTTCGAATCCATGTATAATCAATTGAAATCAATAAGCCTGGATAAAATAAAGGTCAATATCAATAAATATAATAATTCAATTACTTATTCGTTCACAGTAGTTGATAAATATTTTGCAAATTTAGCACGCATAAAAAAACAAAATATAATCTTCGGGGGCGAAAAAATAATGACTGAATATTTTAATTTAACAATTAGTACTTATAGCCCAAAAAAAGCCACAAGCTTCTTATTTAGAGCAAAAGATTATTAGCGCCTATATCCCAAACACCCACTCAGCATTCCTCGTAGTTATCTCCGCTACTTCATGCAGTGGTATATTTTTAATCTCTGCTAATTTCATGGCCACTTGTATCATATAAGATGGCTCATTTGTTTTTCCACGATAAGGCACTGGTGATAAATAAGGGGCGTCTGTTTCTAAAACCAACCACTGCATAGGAATATCTTTAATGGCTTCTGCCACTCCTGCATTTTTATAAGTAAGCACACCACCCAAACCTAAATGAAAACCCATCGCAATTATTTGTTCAGCCGATTCCCTACTACCACTAAAGCAATGAAAAATTCCACGCAATCCTTTTTTAGCAAAAGGCTTTACTGCTTCAATAGTTTCACCCATGGCATTACGCGTATGAATAACAATAGGTAGTTTATAATCCAAGGCCCAGTCCATTTGTTTTTCAAAAGCAATCATTTGCTGAGCCGTAAATGTTTTATCCCAATAATAATCAAGTCCTATCTCTCCTATGGCTATAAATTTTCTTTTTTGCAGTTGCGCTTCTATAATTGCTAACTCATCATTTACATTTTCTTTCACAGAACAAGGATGCAAACCCATCATAGCCATGCAATTTTTAGGATAGCTTGCTTCCACTTCTAACATAGCATCTAAAGTACTGCTATCTATAGCAGGCATAATAATAGTATCAATGCCATTATCCATCGCATTTTTCATGATCCCCTCAATATTTTCTTTTAAAGGAGATGAATAAAGGTGGGCATGTGTATCAATAAATCTCATAGGACTGAAAGGGGTTACTTAGACTACAAAAAAACACTATTTTTTACTCATTACATAATAATCCAAATAATATGTCGTTTTAGCTATGTAGACAACAATGGTCTTATTATTACAGACAACAAACTTTGTTTTTTATAGGGTACGGATTATACGGCTGGGGTTTCTACCTTGGCCTTTTTGTTTTATTGCTTTTTTGCTTTACTACTTTATTATTGAGAAGCAATTGCCTTAAATGTATATCCCAAATTACTAAAATGAGCGAGCGAAGCAGGCAGGGCCATTTTTAGTCTTTCAAAGGCCTTAGCACTATCATGAAAAACAACAATAGATCCTGCTCTTGTATTTTTAATGACGTTTTTAGTGCAATCTTCTGAAGATAAAGTCAAATCAAAATCTCCACTTAAAACATCCCACATAATAATTTCTTGTGGCAAAGTTTTATCTGCTTTTATTTTATTTATTTGTGCTCTAGTTATTCTGCCATATGGTGGGCGAAATAAATTAGACTGAATCAATGATCCCGCCATTTTTATATTTTCTATATAATTATGGTTGTCTGTTTTCCATCCATTTACATGATCGTAGGTATGGTTGCCTACTGTATGACCTTCCTGAACAATTTGCGCATACAAATTATGATGAGCTGCTACATTTTTTCCAATGCAAAAAAAGCTGGCCTTGGCATTGTATTTTTTTAATTCCATTAAAACAAAAGGGGTGGCCTCAACATGCGGACCATCGTCAAAACTTAAATAAATTACCTTTTCATCACCGGGCATTTTCCAAGTACAAGAAGGGTAAAAGGCCCTCAGCCAAAAAGGTGTTTTTACTAAATACATACTCAAAGATAAATAGTTCTTTTGCCCATTTGAATATTATCTTTGTATAAATAAAAATAGCATGGATTCAAAGGTTAGAGTAAGGTTTGCGCCCTCCCCCACTGGAGGCCTCCACTTGGGTGGCGTGAGAACGGTTTTATTTAATTATTTATTTGCAAAGCATCATGGCGGAGAATTTATTTTAAGAATAGAAGACACCGATCAATCTCGTTTTGTGCCTGGCGCAGAACAGTATATTATAGACACCCTAAACTGGTGTGGACTTATCCCAGATGAAAGTACAGTGCATGGAGGTGCTTATGGACCTTATAGACAAAGTGAAAGAAAAGCTACTTATACTCAATATGCACAAATATTAATTGAAAAAGGTTTTGCTTATTATGCTTTTGATACACCTGAAGATTTAGATGAGAAAAGAAAGCAGGTTCCAAATTTTCAATACAGTCGAGCTCATAGAATGGAAATGAAAAACTCCATTTCATTAAGCGAAAATGAAGTGACTGAATTATTGAAAAAAGGCACACCGCATGTTATTCGCATTAAAGTACCCGATGAAGAAGAAGTGGTTTTTACAGATATGATAAGAGGAGAAGTCCGTTTTGATGTAAGCACTGTGGATGATAAAGTTTTATTAAAAGCAGATGGCATGCCCACTTATCATTTAGCAGTTGTAGTGGATGATTACTTAATGAAAATTACCCATGCTTTTAGAGGTGAAGAGTGGCTACCCAGTGCGCCGGTACATATCTTATTATGGAAATATTTATTTGGAATAGATAAAATGCCTAAGTGGGCGCATTTACCTTTAATATTAAAACCAGAAGGAAGTGGTAAATTAAGTAAGCGTGATGGAGAACGTTTAGGCTTCCCTGTTTTCGCCATGGACTGGAGCGACCCTATTACTAAGGAAACCACCATTGGTTTTAAAGAAAAAGGATTTTTACCTGAAGCCTTTATAAATTTTTTAGCCCTATTAGGTTGGAATGATGGAACAGATAAAGAAATATTTAGCTTGGATGAATTAATTGCAAGTTTTGATATTGAAAGAGTACATAAAGGGGGCGCTAAGTTTGATTATGAAAAAGCAAAATGGTTCAACCAAGAATGGATCAAAAGAACAGACAATAAAGTATTGGCAGAATTACTTCAACCCTTTTTAGACGCTGCAAAAATTGAAGTTCATGAAGCGCCTTATTTAGTAAAAGTAATTGGACTGGTAAAAGACCGTTGTCATTTATTAGCAGACTTTATAGTGCAAAGTCATTTCTTTTTTGCTGCACCCACCAATATTGACACAGCAGCTATCCTACCTAAATGGGAAGAGAAAAAACAGCGCTTCTTTGATGCATTAGTAAAACAATATGCACAAAAAATTGCAGAAGGTGTTAAAACATTACCTGCAGCAAACCTTGAAGCAGGTTTTAAAGAATTAGCCGCTGCACATGAAATAAAACCAGGCGATTTATTACTGCCCCTAAGAATTATGTTAGTAGGTGGCAAATTTGGACCAGGCGTATTTGACATCATTGAATCAATTGAACTTTCTGATACGAACGCAAGAATTGAACATAGTTTGCGATTAATTTCAGGAAAATAATGTAATTTAATAGTAATGAAACCCATTAGAGTATTAGTAGCAAAAGTTGGACTAGACGGACATGATCGTGGCGCAAAAATAATTGCCACTGCGCTACGCGATGCGGGTATGGAAGTTATTTATACGGGTCTTCGTCAAAGCCCCGAGATGGTGGTGCAAGCTGCCTTACAAGAAGATGTTGACGCTATTGGCATTAGTATATTATCTGGCGCACACATGACGATATTTCCAAAAGTGTATCAACTAATGCAAGAAAAAGGTTTAACCAATGTTTTATTAACAGGAGGCGGTATCATTCCTGAACAAGACAGTATCATATTAAGAGACATGGGTATTGGTACTTTATTTGCTCCTGGCACCAATACTGCCGATATTGCTAGCTATATAAAAGATTGGGTCGCCTCAAATCATAAGTAATCTGCTTTTTTAATTTATAAATTGCAACTATATGTCATCATTCCAAACTTTGTTTACAAAAATGGAAGATCATACCTTGATCATTACCATTAATCGTCCCGACAAATTAAACGCATTGAATCAGCAAGTAATGAAAGACTTAGATGCAGTCATGGACAGAGTATATAAATTTCCAGAAATTAAAAGTGTAGTGATAACTGGTGCAGGATTAAAAAGTTTTGTAGCAGGCGCCGATGTAAAAGAATTTGAATCCTTGTCTAAAGGAGAAGCTACCGCCCTTGCCAAAAGAGGACAGGATGTATTTTTTAAAATAGAACATTCTCCAAAACCAGTAATTGCTTGTGTGAATGGATTTGCACTTGGCGGTGGTTGTGAATTAGCGATGGCTTGTCACTTTGTTATTGCTTCTGAAAGTGCAGTATTTGGTCAACCAGAAGTAAACTTGGGTATTATGGTGGGATATGGTGGTTCACAAAGATTAACTCAAAGAGTGGGCAAAGGAAGAGCCATGGAATTAATCATTACTGGAAAAACCATTAATGCTACTCAAGCCATGAATTATGGATTAGTAAACTATGTGGTGCCTCAAACTGAATTATTAGATAAAGCCTTTTCTATATTAAGAGTGGTGCATGAAAAAGCACCAAAGTCGGTGGGCAATTCCATTAAGGCAGTGAATGCCGCTTGGAATGAAGCTGAAAATGGTTACGATATAGAAGCCAATTTATTTGGCGAATGCTTTACCACCCATGATGCGAAGGAAGGTATTACTGCATTTATAGAGAAAAGAAAGCCTGAATTCAAAGGGAATTAATTCCTCCTAATTACATATTAATTTATGTGCAGTTTAGTACCTTTGCGATAGAAAAAATAACAGTATGGAATACAGAATTGAGAAAGATACGATGGGTGAAGTGAAAGTACCTGCCAATGTTTATTGGGGTGCTCAAACACAAAGAAGTATTGACAATTTTAAAATTGCACAGGATATTAATAGAATGCCTAAAGAAATTATTAAAGCATTCGCCTATTTAAAAAAAGCAGCCGCCCTTACTAATTTTGATGCAGGTGTTTTACCTAAAGAAAAATCGGATTTAATTGGTCAAGTTTGTGATGAAATTATAGCAGGCAAATTAGACGACCAATTCCCTTTAGTGGTTTGGCAAACAGGAAGTGGCACACAGAGCAATATGAATTTAAATGAAGTCATTGCTTACCGTGCCCATGTAATTAAAGGTGGAAGCTTAAGCGACAAAGAAAAGTTCTTACA
>Ga0214919_10002658_pt1 | contig 27764 bp, 24 predicted proteins | sample LL1503_MetaG_FD_177994 | JGI IMG/M metagenome (GOLD analysis project Ga0214919, IMG submission 177994) | Freshwater microbial communities from Lake Lanier, Atlanta, Georgia, United States - LL-1503 | ecosystem: Environmental > Aquatic > Freshwater > Lake | place: USA: Georgia | collected...
GAATGGATTAAATGGTGTTGATGGTGCAGCTATTGTGCGAGAGCGTTTAGCAAAGGAACGCCCAACTTTAGGTATCTGTATCGGCATGCAAATTATGTTTAGGCACGGAACTGAACACTCTGACACCGCTCCACATACAGGTGTGGGTGTGTGGGATGGAACGGTTTCTCAATTAGCTGCACCAATTTTGCCTCACATGGGTTGGAACACAGTAGAGGTTGATTCAGCTTCAATTTTGTTTAAAGGAATCGAAGCAGAGTCTTTCTACTTTGTTCACTCATACGCTGCAAAGAGCGCTGTCGGAAAGATGCAAGCTTGGAGCAGGCATGGTGAAAGATTTTTAGCAGCTGTCGAAGATGGATATATGAGCGCAACTCAGTTTCACCCTGAAAAATCAGGCGCTGCTGGACTTGCTTTGATTAAGAATTGGGTTGGATCGCTATGAGTTACTTAGAGCTTCTTCCAGCGGTTGACGTTAAAGATGGTCGTGCGGTTCGCCTTGTTCAAGGTGAGCTTGATAAGGAAAGCATTTACGGTGCGCCACTTGATGTTGCACTCGAGTTTCAAGCAGCAGGTGCTGAATGGCTTCACTTGGTAGATCTCGATGCCGCCTTTGGTCGCGGGGAAAACTCTGCCTTGTTAGCTGAAGTTGTTGGTAAGTTGGATATCAAGGTCGAGCTTTCCGGTGGAATTCGCGATGATGAATCCTTGCGTCGTGCCCTTGCCACTGGATGTCGACGCGTGAACTTAGGAACAGCAGCACTTGAAGATCCTGAATGGACCGCTCGAGTAATTGCAGAGCATGGCGATCGCATCGCAGTTGGTTTAGATGTTCGCGGACACACATTGGCGGCGCGTGGATGGACTAAAGAAGGTGGAGATTTATTCGAGACCCTTGAGCGATTAGATCGCGATGGATGCGCTCGATATGTTGTAACTGATGTTGCTAAAGATGGAACCCTTGCTGGACCAAATATCGAATTACTCACATCTGTATGCGCTGCGACTAGCAAGCCTGTAATTGCAAGTGGTGGAATCTCATCATTAGCTGACATCGCAGCCCTTGCCGCACTTCGCGCTACTGGTGTTGAAGGCGCAATTATTGGCAAAGCTTTATATGCAGGAAAGTTCACCTTGCAAGAAGCACTTGAGGTCAGCGGAAAATGACGCTATCTGTTCGCATCATTCCCTGCCTCGATGTCACCGATGGTCGAGTTGTTAAAGGCGTTAACTTCACCGATCTTGTTGATGCAGGCGATCCTGTTGAGATGGCGGCTTTGTACAACACCGAAGGTGCTGACGAGTTAACTTTTCTAGATATCTCAGCAAGTGTTGCAGGACGCGAGACAACTCTTGATGTTGTTCGACGCACCGCAGAGCAGGTATTTATTCCCCTGACTGTTGGTGGCGGTATTCGAAGTGTTGAAGATGTCGACCGTCTATTGCGCGCCGGTGCTGACAAGGTTTCAATCAACACATCAGCACTTGCACGTCCACAATTGATCGCTGAAATCGCAGATCGATTTGGCTCACAGGTTTTAGTTCTTTCAGTAGATGCACGACGTGCTCGCACCGATTCAGGTTTTGAAGTGACAACTCATGGTGGACGGCAAAGTGCTGGTGTAGATGCACTTGCATGGGTAGAGCAAGCATGCGCACTGGGTGTTGGCGAGATCCTGCTTAATTCAATGGATGCAGATGGAACTCGTGCAGGGTATGACATTGGAATGATTACCGCGGTTCGTGCAGTTTCTAAGGTTCCTTTGATTGCCAGCGGTGGTGCAGGTTCGCTAGAAGATTTCTCAGCCGCCCTCGATGCAGGAGCAGATGCGCTGCTGGCTGCGAGTGTTTTTCACTTCGGAGTTCACCGCATTGGAGATGTGAAGAGCTATCTGGGTAAGCACAATTATCCGGTGCGCGCCGTTGCCGTTCGGTAAGGCAGAATAAGCACATGACAACTCTGGATCCGCAGGTAGCTGCACTCCTTAAAGATCCGGATGCCTTGATCCCCGCAATTGTGCAAGATTCTGCAAGTAAAGAGGTCTTGATGCTGGCGTACATGAATGCGCAATCACTGGAGCTCACCCTTACAACTGGAAAAGCAACCTACTGGTCGCGCAGCCGCAATGAGTTATGGGTCAAAGGTGCAACCTCAGGGCACTATCAAGATGTTCAATCAATTACTTTAGATTGTGATGGAGATGCATTAATCATGCAGGTAATCCAAACTGGTGCGGCCTGCCATACCGGTGATCGCACCTGTTTTCATACGCCTTTAGAGCTGCGATCGTAAACTATGAATCTAGAAGAGTTTCGCGCCTACGCAAAGGTTTCTAATGTCATACCTGTATCGCGCAAACTCTTAGCTGACTCTGAAACCCCACTGGGTGTCTATAAAAAATTAGCAAAGAGTGCAGCAAATACATTTCTTCTAGAGTCTGCAGAACATGGCGGAGCCTGGTCTCGTTACTCATTTATCGGTGTTCGTAGCGAAGCCACATTAAGTGAAAAAGATGGTTTGGCGTATTGGCAGGGTAGCGCTCCAGCGGGAGCACCTACTGGAATCGATCCTTTGGAAGCGTTACGACTTTCCGCTGCACATTTGAAATCTCCCAAGATTGCAGGCTTACCTCCACTTACAGGTGGATTAGTTGGCTTCATGGGGTATGACGTTGTTCGTCGATTAGAGAAACTGCCATCGTTAGCGCATAAAGACATTCCACTTCCAGAACTTTCCTTCATGCTCACCAGTGATTTAGCGGTGATGGATCACAGCGATGGAACCATTACATTAATTGCCAATGCGATTAATTGGGATGGAAGCGATGATCGAATCGATGAGGCGTATGCATCTTGCCTTGAACGTTTAGATCGCATGCAGGCAGATTTAGCGATCTCGCTTCCTGGTGATGCCGCAGCTATTCCCGATTTTTCGCTGCCGGATTACACAGGAAATATCTCAGCGGAGGAGTTCAAGAAGAACATCGCACAGGTTAAGGAAGAAATCTTGGCAGGTGAGGCCTTTCAAGTTGTTTTGTCCCAACGCTTTGCAATGCCATGTACCGCAGATGCAATTGATGTATATCGAATGCTTCGGCTCAACAATCCCTCGCCGTACATGTACTTATTCCGCTTTACAGATGGTGTTGAAATCGTTGGGTCCAGCCCAGAAGCGCTAGTCAAAGTCAATCAAGAGGATGTGATGATCCATCCCATCGCAGGTACTCGTAAGCGCTCAGCAAATCCCGAAGAGGATCATCGTTTAGCAGAGGAGCTGCTAGCTGATCCTAAGGAACGTGCTGAGCATTTAATGCTGGTAGATCTTGGAAGAAATGATTTAGGTCGTGTCTGTGCACCTGGTTCGGTTGAAGTTGTTGATTTCATGCACATCGAGCGGTACTCACATGTAATGCATATTGTTTCAACGGTAATCGGAAAGCTTTCAAAGAAATCATCACCAGTTGATGCACTGTTTTCAGTATTCCCAGCAGGCACCTTGTCAGGTGCTCCCAAGCCTCGCGCAATGGAAATTATTGAAGAGCTAGAAACAACTAGACGTGGTGTTTACGGCGGAATTGTTGGGTACATTGATTTCACCGGAAATCTAGATACATGTATCGCAATTAGAACAGCGTTGCTGCATAACGGAACCGCTTACGTTCAAGCAGGTGCTGGCGTTGTCGCCGATTCAGATCCCGAATCAGAGAATCAAGAGTGTCGCAATAAGGCGGCAGCGGTTTTGACAGCGGTGCATGCAGCTAATCGATTGGCGCACAAGCAATGAAAGAGTTTCTTCCAATCATCATGTCGCTTGTAGTTGTTTTTGCCCTGGTTGTTCTTATCTCAAAGAGATTTAAACTTTCTTCACGCTACGAACGTAAACCGCGCCAACTCAATACCTGGAGTGCACTTGACCATGGAATTGATCCAACGGTGGATGAGAAGTTATGAGCGTTCTGGCATCGATCATCGAAGGCGTACGAGAGGATCTAGCGGCTCGGCGACTTCCGATGGCGCAGTTACAAGAGGCGCTTGAAGTTGCTCCTGCAGTACGTGACTGCCTACCAAATCTATTGATTGAAGAAATTTCTTTAATTGCAGAGGTGAAGAGATCCTCGCCTAGCAAGGGTGCCTTGGCAACAATTACAGATCCTGCGGCATTAGCCGCTGCCTATGAAGAAGCTGGTGCCCATGTTGTTAGCGTTCTTACTGAGCAGCGCCGATTTGGCGGATCACTTGCCGATTTAGATGCGGTCAGAAAAGCGATAGATCTTCCTATCCTTCGCAAAGATTTCATGGTTGATGAGTATCAATTTTACGAGGCACGTGCGCACGGTGCAGATGTGGTTCTGTTAATTGTTGCAGCGCTCAGTAAGAATCAACTTGAAGATTACTTTCATTTAGCTAAGGAACTTGGGATGAGATCTTTGATTGAGGTTCATACTCATGATGAGTTAGAACGTGCCCTCGAAATCTCGCCAGAGATCATCGGCGTAAACTCTCGTAATCTGAAAACTTTAGATGTCGATGCACAAGCATTTGCTGAACTTATTCCACAAATTCCATCAACAATCGCTCGCGTTGCAGAGTCTGGAATCTCTACACGCCAAGAGGTTGCATTTGCTCAACAGTGTGGTGCGACCGCAATTTTGGTTGGAGAAGCCCTTGTCCGCTCAGGATCTCCATCAGTTGCGATCGACCAATTGCTCGGTAGGCTTTAACTATGAGTAGCCCAGGACACTTCGGAGAGTACGGCGGACGTTTCGTACCCGAGGCGTTAATTGGAGCTCTCAATGAACTTGAGATTGCACATAACACCGCGCAAAAGGATCCAGGGTTCTTAGCAGAGCTTTCAGAGCTGCACCGAACATATACAGGTCGCCCCAGCATCATTACCGAAGCGAAGAGATTTTCTGAACATGCAGGCGGTGCACGAATCTTTCTTAAGCGCGAAGATCTCAACCACACCGGTTCGCACAAGATCAACAATGTTTTAGGTCAAGCGTTACTCACTAAGCGCATGGGTAAGAAGCGAATCATCGCTGAAACCGGAGCGGGTCAACATGGTGTTGCATCAGCAACTGCAGCTGCGTTGATGGGTCTTGACTGCGTGGTGTACATGGGAGAAGAGGACACCCGTCGTCAGGCGCTCAACGTTGCACGAATGAGGTTACTAGGTGCAGAGGTTGTTCCTGTGACATCTGGTTCACGCACTCTGAAGGATGCAATTAATGAAGCTATGCGGGATTGGGTTACCAATGTTGCAGATACACATTACTTATTGGGCACCGTTGCCGGACCACACCCATTCCCAACGATGGTTCGTGATTTCCACAAAATAATCGGCGAAGAAGCGCGGGAACAGATGCTTGCGTTAACGGGAAGACTTCCAGATGCGATCTTGGCCTGTGTTGGTGGCGGATCCAATGCGATCGGAATTTTTAATGCTTTTATTCCAGATAGCGATGTGCGTTTAATTGGTCTAGAAGCCGGTGGTGATGGAGTTGAAACGGGACGCCACGCGGCAACGATTACTGGTGGAACACCTGGCGTACTTCATGGAACACGTTCCTATGTTTTACAGGATGCAAATGGTCAGACAATTGAGTCTCATTCAATCTCTGCCGGTTTAGATTACCCAGGTGTGGGACCAGAACATGCATACCTTCATGACATTGGTCGTGCTGAATATCGTGCCATTAATGATGATGCAGCGATGGCAGCCTTCTCATTGCTCAGCAGAACTGAGGGAATTATTCCTGCGATTGAAACAGCACATGCTTTAGCTGGTGCAATTCTTGTTGGAAAAGAGCTTGGACCTACTGCTAACTTATTAATCAATCTTTCTGGTCGCGGAGATAAGGATGTTCAAACCGCCGCCGAATACTTTGGAATTCCACTGTAATGACTCAACTCGATTCAGTCATGGCAAAGGTCCGTGCAGAAAATCGCGCAGCACTTATTGCTTACATTCCAGCGGGTTTTCCATCTCAAGAAGGTTGCGCCAAAGCGATTCAAGCACTTGCAGCAGCAGGTGTTGATGCGATTGAAATCGGTTTTCCTTATAGCGACCCAGTGATGGATGGTCCTGTAATTCAAGAGGCGGCGGAAATTTCATTGAAAGGTGGAACAAATGCCGCAGATGTTTTCGCAGCACTTAAGGTTGCAACCGATACTGGTGTAGCTGCCGTAGTGATGACCTACTGGAATCCAATTGAACGATATGGAGTAAATGAGTTTGCTCAATCCATTGCCGACAACGGGGGATCGGGTGTCATTACCCCAGATTTAACAATTGAAGAGTCAGATCGTTGGTTAGCGGCAACGAGCAAGGTAGGCATCAACCCAATTTATGTCGTTGCACCAAGTACCAACGATGCTCGCCTAGCTGATGTAACCGCTAAGACTGGTGGCTTTGTGTACGCGGCAAGCTTGATGGGCGTAACTGGAACTCGCACGAGCGTCTCAACCGATGCCAACAACCTGGTCTCACGCGTGCGCACCGTGACCGATCTTCCAATCTCAGTTGGTTTAGGTGTTTCAACACGCGAGCAGGCTAAATCCCTTGCTGCCTACGCCGATGGTGTCATCGTTGGTTCCGCATTTATCAAATTACTTCTTGAGGCAAAAACTGAACAAGAAGGGTTGGATGCGATCTCGCATTTAGCCAAGGAGCTTGCGCTAGGAGTTCGTGAGGGTCGATGAAGAGTTTCCTTGTAAAGAATCAACCATGGATCACACTCCTCGGTCGTTTACTGCTGGGCGGAGTTTTGCTTGTTGCTGGTGGATTAAAGGTCACCAAGCCAACTGAATCTGCCAATGCAACCGCTGCATACAAAATTTTGCCCACTGATTTAGCCCACCTCGTTGGATATGCATTGCCATGGGTTGAGGTTGCAATTGGTTTGTTGCTCATCCTTGGAATCATGGTCCGATACTCCGCAATCCTTAGTGGCATCATCATGATCATCTTTATCGCAGCGATCGCGTCGGTGTGGGCTCGTGGCCTCTTAATCGACTGCGGATGCTTTGGAGGAGGCGGCGAAATCGATCCATCTCTGAAGTCTCAGGTTCATCGCGCCTATTTCACAGAAATCATGCGGGACTTGGGCTTGGCGCTCACCGCGCTTTATCTATACCTTTTCCCATACGGAAAACTCAGTTTTGAAAAAGCAGCTCAACCAATCGAGGAGTAACAATGGCAAAGCAAGCGGCAAAGAGCACAGATAACACAACTCGCTGGATCGTTATTGGAATGGTCCTTCTTGTTGTAGTTACCGGAGTTGTTTTCTCACTCTTTAGTCAAAACAGCAAAGAGAATGCATCTCTTGCAGGTTTGGATGGAACAACTCTTAAGCCAGCGATTACTTCCACTATCGACACTGCAAATGGCTCACCAATCACATTTGATAATGGTGCGGTAACAGTCATTGATGTTTGGGAAGATCCACAGTGCCCAGTGTGTAAATTGTTTGAAGATGCCAATGGGGATTACATCGAGTCTTTGATCCGTGAAAAGAAGGCAACTGTTCGTTACCACGTGCTTTCATTCTTAGGTGATGAATCTGTGCGTGCCGCAAACGCTTCATTCTGTGCTGCAGATGAAGGCCAGTACCTCGATTTCCACCACGCTTTGTATGCGGTCCAGTCACCACTTGAGAACTCAGGTTTCTGGAGCAATGAGACTCTGGTCAATATCGGTAAGAAAATTGGTATTTCATCCAAGAGTTTTGCAGATTGCGTGACTAATGGTTCAAAGGTCGAAATCGTTAAGGCTAACTACGATTCAATGAGCAAGTTTGGTGTTCAAGGAACTCCAACAGTGTTCATCAATGGCAAGAAGTGGGAGCGCACACAAAACGAGTTCTCTCTTGAAGAGTTCAAAGCCGCTGTTGAGGCTGCTTAAACCTTGAATCGCGCTTTTCCAACTCCAGCACAATCGGTGCTGGAGCTTGGACCTTTAACAATTCACTATTACGCGCTCTGCATTATTACCGGCATTGCGATAGCGATTTGGTTAGGTGGAAAGCGCTTCCAGTACAAAACCGCTCAAGGTCAATCTGTCGTTTCAGAGGTTGCAATAGTTGCTGTGCCATCAGGAATTATCGGTGGACGTCTTTACCATGTGATCTCATCACCCAACGCTTACTTTGGTGCTGCAGGCCATCCAGTTGATGCATTTAAAATTTGGGAGGGCGGCTTAGGTATTTGGGGTGCCATATCCATCGGATTGTTAGGTGCGTACCTTCGTTACAGATCACTTGCTCGAAAACTTGAGCTTCCATCATTTGCAGTTTTCGCAGATGCACTAGCTCCTGGAATCTTATTTGCACAAGCCATCGGAAGATTTGGTAATTGGTTTAACGGAGAACTCTTTGGAAAGCCGCTGGATTCATGGTGGGCGGTAGAGATTCCAATGCGATATCGCCCTAATGGCTTTTCACAATTTGAATCATTTCATCCAACATTTTTGTATGAAGCAATTTGGTGTTCATTGATTGCGATTATCATTATTAAATTCGGCAATAGCTTGAAAGCGGGGCAGGGCTTCGCGCTCTATGTCGCTACTTACTGTCTTGGACGTTTTTTCATCGAGTTAATTCGAATCGATACAGCCAACACAATCGCTGGATTACGGGTCAATGTCTGGGTTAGCCTGCTCGTAGGCGCAGGTGCTGTGTTGTATTTCGCTCGCGCCTCTAAAAAATCGGTATAACACTCAGGTAGGCTGGCCTCCATGAGTTTGGAAGAGGTCTACCAAAGAAATCTAGAACACCGCACCCATCGTGCAGGTTGGCTTCGTGCTGCAGTGCTTGGTGCAAATGATGGCCTCGTTTCTACGGCAGCTTTAATGATCGGTGTAGCAGCGGCTGGAAAACAGGATTTTCTTATTACTGCTGGAGTTGCCGGAATAACCGCAGGTGCAATGTCGATGGCGGTTGGTGAGTACATCTCGGTTCGTTCGCAAAATGATATTGAAGAGTCAGATCGCTTAATTGAAATCGCTCACCTTGCAGCAGATCCAGAAGCTGAGCTTCAAGAGCTTCAGCAGATTTACATTGAACGCGGGTTAACTCCAGCGCTTGCTTTGCAGGTTGCACTTGAAATGCATCGCAAAGATCCACTGGAAGCACATCTTCGTGATGAACTTGGTCAACACCCCAACACAAAGGCACGACCAGTGCAGGCAGCGGTTGCATCCGCGATCTCATTCACCTTGGGCGGTTTGATTCCATTTGCCGGCGCCTTCGCCCCAACCCTTGGAACCAAAGCATGGAGCATCGTTGGCTTTACCCTGGGTGGATTGGTAATAACTGGCCTAGTCTCAGCGCGAACCGCAGGCTCAAAGCTGCTCTCACCAACTCTGCGTGTACTCATTGGAGGCACATTGGGTATGGCGATCACTGCAGGAATAGGAAAGATTGCACATATCTCAGGGCTCTAACTCGCCCTCTTCTTGCTACGATTTCGCCCTAAGCAGTGAGCATCACGGGCCAAGGATGTCCCTTTACAAGTAAGGACAAATCCGTAGGAGCGCGCCCATGGCACTTGCATCCAATTATCCACAAGCACAGGGACTCTACGACCCTGCCGCTGAACATGATGCCTGCGGCGTTGCAATGGTTGCCACACTCAACAAGGTTGCAACTCATCACATTGTTTCTCAAGCACTCACCGCTTTACGCAATATGGAGCACCGCGGTGCATCAGGTGCTGAACCAGATAGCGGTGATGGTGCGGGAATCCTTATTCGTATTCCAGATGCATACTTTCAAGCGGTAGTTGATTTCAAACTTCCAGCTGCAGATGCGTATGCAACAGGTATTGCCTTTATCGCCAAGGGTGCGGATGTAAAGGGCGAGATCGAAAAGTTAGCTGATGAAGAAGGGCTAGTTGTTCTAGGGTGGCGCGAAGTTCCGATTAACCCATCATCTCTTGGAAAGACCGCCTTATCGGTTATGCCAGATTTCCACCAACTATTTATTGCAGGCAAAAAGGGCGAGACCGGAATTGCATTAGATCGTTTAGCTTTTTGTCTACGCAAGCGTGCTGAGCATGGATTAGATCTGTACTTCCCTTCATTGTCATCTCAGACAATTGTGTACAAGGGAATGCTTACAACCGGTCAGCTTGAAGAGTTTTTCCCTGAGCTTTCAGATGAACGAGTTGTTTCACCACTTGCGCTGGTTCACTCACGTTTTTCTACAAATACCTTTCCTTCATGGCCACTTGCTCACCCTTACCGATTTATTGCACACAACGGCGAAATCAATACCGTCAAGGGAAATCGCAACTGGATGCGCGCTCGCGAATCCTTACTGCAAAGCGATGTAATCCCTGGAGATCTAAAGCGTTTATTCCCAATTGTTGAGATGTCAGGCTCTGACTCTGCTTCATTTGATGAAGTACTGGAGCTTTTGTACTTAGGTGGGCGTTCACTTCCGCACGCAGTGCTGATGATGATTCCTGAAGCGTGGGAGAACCATGCAACGATGCCGCAGAACCGTCGTGATTTTTATGCTTTCCATGCATCGATGATGGAGCCTTGGGATGGTCCTGCCTGTGTAACTTTCACAGATGGTCATCAAGTAGGCGCGGTGCTTGATCGCAATGGTTTACGCCCATCTCGTTACTGGGTTACGAAGGATGGAATGGTTGTCCTTGCATCTGAGGTTGGCGTTCTAGAGATTCCTGCTGAAAATGTTGAGCGCAAGGGTCGTTTACAACCCGGCAAGATGTTCTTAGTTGATATTGAACAAGGTCGCATTATTGAAGATGGCGAAATTAAAGATGGTTTAGCAAATGCTGCTCCATATGGAGATTGGTTGCATGCGGGAATCATCAAGCTAAGCGAACTTCCTGCACGCGAACACATTGTGTATCCGCACTCATCTGTTGTTCGTCGTCAACGCGCTTTTGGTTACACCGAAGAAGATCTACGCATTTTGGTAACACCGATGGCAAAGAACGGCATGGAGCCGCTTGGTTCGATGGGAACAGATACTCCTATCGCTGCTCTTTCTGACAAGCCACGTTTGATCTTTGATTACTTCTCACAACTATTTGCACAGGTTACTAATCCACCACTTGATGCGATCCGTGAAGAGTTAGTGACAAGTCTTGGAACTTCAATGGGACCTGAACACAACCTGCTCGACCCCGGCCCAAGCAGCTGCCGACAGATTTCATTAGCATTCCCGGTTATTGATAATGATGAACTTGCAAAGATTATTCACGTTAACGCAGATGGAGATCATCCAGGTTTAAGTGCCTATGTAGTACGTGGATTATTTAGCATCGCTGATGGGGGAGACTCATTACGCGAGCGTCTCAATGAGATCAAGGCAGAAGTTTCTCAGGCGATTAATGATGGTGCTCGCATCATTGTTTTATCAGACCGCGATGGTGATGCAGAGAACGCACCGATTCCATCACTTCTTCTGACCTCTGCTGTTCACCACCATTTGATCCGCGAAAAGACACGAACAAAGGTTGGTCTAGTAGTTGAAGCCGGAGATGTTCGCGAGGTTCACCACGTTGCGCTTTTGATCGGTTATGGCGCAGCATGTGTTAATCCATACCTTGCAATGGAGTCAGCAGAGGATCTAGTACTCCAAGGTGTCATCACAGGAATCACACCTGAAAAGGCGGTTAAGAATTTAATTAAGAGCCTCGGTAAGGGCGTGCTAAAGGTGATGTCCAAGATGGGTATCAGCACTATTGCTTCATATACAGGCGCACAAGTTTTTGAAGCTATCGGACTTTCTCAAGAGGTTGTCGACGAGTACTTTGTTGGAACAACATCTCGTCTTGGTGGGGTTTCACTCGATGTAATCGCACAAGAAACTATCGCCCGTCACCACATCGCTTATCCACCTGGAGGAGAAGTTCCTGGAACAAAGCGTCTTCCAATCGGTGGCGAATACCAGTGGCGTCGCGAAGGTGAGCCTCACCTATTTGATCCCGAGACTGTATTTAATTTGCAGCACTCAACACGCAATAAACGTTACGACATTTTCAAGCGCTACACAGATCGCGTTAATGAACAGAGCAAGCGACTGATGACCTTGCGCGGTTTGTTCCAATTTAAAGATGGAGTAAACCCACCGATTTCAGTAGATGAAGTCGAACCAATCAGCGAGATCATTAAGCGTTTCTCAACTGGTGCTATGTCATACGGATCTGTGTCAGCAGAGGTGCACGAGACCTTAGCAATTGCAATGAACCGCATTGGTGGAAAGTCCAATACAGGCGAGGGTGGAGAAGAGCCAGAGCGTTTTGTCACAATGGCAAATGGTGATTCAAAGCGTTCTGCAATTAAACAGGTTGCATCTGGTCGATTTGGTGTAACTAGTAATTACTTGGTTAACAGCGATGATATTCAGATCAAAATTGCACAGGGAGCAAAGCCTGGTGAAGGTGGACAGCTTCCTGGTAACAAGGTGTATCCATGGATTGCAAAGGCACGTTACTCAACACCTGGTGTTGGTTTGATTTCGCCACCTCCACACCACGATATTTACTCAATTGAAGATCTGGCTCAATTGATTCATGATTTAAAGAATGCAAATAAGAATGCACGTGTTCACGTCAAGCTAGTGGCAGAGGTCGGCGTTGGAACTGTTGCTGCAGGTGTTTCAAAGGCACACGCTGATGTTGTTTTGATCTCGGGCCACGATGGTGGAACAGGTGCATCACCATTGACATCACTCAAGCACGCCGGTGCTCCATGGGAACTTGGTTTAGCTGAAACACAGCAAACATTGTTGCTCAATGGTTTACGTGATCGCATCGTCGTTCAGGCAGATGGTCAACTTAAGACTGGTCGCGATGTTGTTATTGCAGCCCTACTTGGAGCAGAAGAGTATGGCTTCGCAACTGCACCCCTTGTAGTTTCAGGTTGCATCATGATGCGTGTGTGCCACTTGGATACCTGTCCAGTAGGTGTTGCTACACAAAACCCAGAACTTCGTAAGAAGTTCAGTGGTAAGCCAGAGTTTGTAGAAACCTTCTTCGAGTACATCGCTGAAGAGGTTCGCGAAATCTTGGCGCAACTTGGTTTCCGCACTCTGCAAGAAGCGATCGGCCATGTTGAGTATCTGGATACTCGCAAGGCGGTTGAGCATTGGAAGGCTTCTGGATTAAACCTTGAACCACTTTTGGTGCGTCCAGATGTTGATAGCGCTTTACACAACACCATTAAGCAGGATCATGGTTTAGCTGCAGCGCTGGATAACACCTTGATTGAACTTGCCCAACCTGCGCTAACAAAGGGTGAAGCGGTAAAGATCGATCTACCTGTACGAAACGTTAATCGCACCGTTGGAACAATGTTAGGTGCAGAGGTCACACGTAAGTACGGCGCAGAAGGTTTACCTGCCGGGACAATTGATGTGACCTTGCATGGTTCGGCGGGTCAATCACTGGGTGCATTTATTCCTCGTGGTGTTGCAATCCGTCTATACGGAGACTCCAATGATTATGTTGGTAAGGGAATTTCAGGTGGACGAGTAGTTGTTCGTCCAGATGAAAAGGCAACCTTCCCATCTCAAGACAATGTGATCGCCGGAAATGTCATCGGTTACGGTGCAACAGCTGGCGAAATCTTTATTCGTGGTGTTGTCGGAGAACGTTTCTGTGTTCGTAACTCTGGTGCGCTAGCAATTGTTGAGGGTATTGGAGACCACGGCTGCGAGTACATGACCGGTGGAACAGTTGTTGTTCTTGGTCGAACAGGTCGCAATATCGCAGCAGGTATGTCTGGTGGACGTGCGTATGTTCTTGATTTAGATGCTGCAAATGTCAACGCAGATATGGTTGATGTTCTTGCAGTTCCTGATGATCAAAAGGATGTACTGAAGGATCACATCTCAAAGTACTTTGCCGAAACAGGATCAGAGATTGCGCAAGCGCTTCTGAAGGATTGGGATAAGGGCGTTGCTCGAATCTCATTAATCATGCCGCGTGATTATGCACGTGTACTTGCCGCAATGGAGCGCGCAGAACGTGAAGGATTACCGGTTGATGCACTAGTGATGGAGGTTGCAGCAAATGGCTGATCCAAAGGGTTTTATGACAACGCCACGCGAAACTCCAAAGCGCCGACCAGTTGATGTTCGCATCAAGGATTGGCGTGAAGTGTATGAGCCACAGAGCTTTGAGCATCTACAAAAGCAAGCAGGACGTTGCATGGATTGTGGTATTCCGTTTTGCCACAATGGTTGCCCTCTCGGAAATCTAATTCCTGAATGGAATGATTTGATGTACCGCGGTGATAAGGATGAAGCCATCGATCGCCTACATGCAACCAACAACTTTCCAGAGTTCACAGGTCGTCTATGCCCAGCCCCATGTGAAACAGCATGTGTTGTTGGCATTAACCGCGATGCGGTGACAATTAAGCAGATTGAACTTCGCACAATCGAAGAGGCTTTTGGTGCTGGAAATGTAAAGCCAATGGCACCAGATCGCCTCACCGGTAAGACAGTTGCTGTGATTGGTTCAGGTCCAGCAGGACTTGCTGCAGCTCAACAATTAACTCGCGCAGGTCACACAGTTGCTGTTTATGAACGTGCTGACAAGATCGGTGGATTGCTTCGTTACGGAATTCCAGAGTTCAAAATGGAAAAGCACATTCTTGATCGTCGCTTAGAGCAGATGGAGAAAGAGGGAACACGTTTTCGTCCAGGTGTTGATGTTGGTACCGAATTAACAGGTTCTGATCTTCGCAAAAAGTATGACGCGGTTGTTTTAGCTGTTGGTTCAACGCAATGGCGTGACCTTTCTATTAAGGGTCGCGAAAACAAGGGCATCTATCAGGCGATGGAGTTTTTGCCATGGGGTAACAAGCAGGCGTTAGGTGAGGTTGAAACTCCACCAATTAATGTTGCAGGTAAGCATGTTGTCATTCTTGGTGGTGGAGATACAGGTGCGGATTGCTTAGGAACCTCTATCCGTCAAGGCGCTGCAAGTGTTACTCAACTTGAGATCATGCCACGTCCAAGTGATGAGCGACCATCAACTCAGCCATGGCCGACATATCCAATGATTTATCGTGTATCTAGCGCTCATGAAGAACAGGACAACCGTCTCTTCTCAGTAAGCACTGAAGAGTTCTTGGGAGATGGCAACGGAAATCTACGCGCTATCAAGATTGTTGAAACAGAGTTTGTCAATGGAAAGTTTGAAAGAGTTCCTGGATCTGAAAAAGAGATTCCTTGTGATTTTGTTTTCATGGCGATGGGCTTTACTGGTCCAGAAAAATCATCCTTGATCACTCAGCTAGAGGTACAGCTTGATGATCGTGGAAATATCAAGCGTGATGAAAACTTCCAAACAACAGAAGAAGGAATCTTTGTTGCTGGCGATGCTGGACGCGGTCAATCATTGATCGTGTGGGCAATCGCTGAAGGACGTAGTGCAGCAGCAGCTGTTGATAGATATCTCACTGGGCGCACACAACTTCCTTCACCGATTGCGCCAACTGACCGTCCACTCATGGTTTAAGGTAGGCACATGCGTAGAGCGAAGATTGTGTGCACGATGGGTCCGGCGGTTGAATCTCCTGAAAAGGTAAAGGAGTTGATCGAAGCGGGCATGAATATGGCCCGCTTAAACCTTTCCCATGGTGGTTACGATGAACATCAAAACCGCCTCGACCGTGTTCGCGAGGCGGCAAAGGCAGCTGGACAACCTGTTGCAATTCTTGTCGATCTACAAGGTCCAAAGATTCGTTTAGCGCGTTTTGCAAATGGTCCACACGATTTAGAACGTGGTGACGTCTTCACAATTACAGTTGATGAGGTTGAAGGTACTAAAGAGCGCGTTGGTACTACCTACAAAGGTTTACCGGGGGATTGCAAGCCAGGAGATCGCATTCTGATCGATGATGGCAAGGTAACTGTCGAAGTTGTCGAAGTTAAGGGCAATGATGTTGTAACTAAGGTTATTCAGCCAGGTGCGGTGAGCAACAACAAGGGAATTAACCTTCCTGGTGTTGCAGTGTCAGTTCCAGCGTTATCTGAAAAAGATAAAGAAGATCTTCGTTGGGGACTTCGAGCTGGTGCGGATTTCATCGCGCTCTCATTTGTTCGTAACGCTGCAGATATTAAAGATGTGCATGAAATCATGGATGAGGTGGGTTTCCGCATCCCAGTAATTGCAAAGATTGAAAAGCCACAAGCGGTGGAAAATCTTGAAGAGATCGTTGCCGCCTTTGATGGCATCATGGTTGCTCGTGGTGATCTTGGTGTAGAGCTACCTATTGAAGAGGTTCCACTTGTTCAAAAGCGTTGTATTGAGTTAGCACGTGAAGCTGCTAAGCCTGTAATTGTTGCAACTCAGATGTTGGATTCAATGATTACTAACTCATCTCCAACACGTGCAGAAGCAACAGATTGTGCCAACGCGGTACTTGATGGCGCCGATGCATTGATGTTGTCAGGTGAAACATCTGTTGGAGCCTTTGCAATTGAAGCTGTTAAGACAATGGCTCGCATCATTGCTCGCACCGAAGAGGGTGGCTTTGAAATGATCCGCGCTTTGCGAACAACCCCAAAGACAAAGGGTGGCGCGATTACTCGTGCCGCGGCTGAAGTAGGCGCAATTGTTGGTGCAAAGTACTTAGTTACCTTTACTCAATCAGGTGATTCAGCTCGCCGTATGGCACGTTTGCGCTCACCGATTCCTATCGTTGCCTTTACTCCTGAAGTCGGTACGTACAACCGTTTGGCGCTTTCATGGGGAGTTGAACCTGAGGTAACACCGATGGTGAAGCACACCGATGAGATGGTGAAGCAGGCAGATACCTTATTAATTCAATCAGGTCGCGCACATGAAGGTGAAAATGTCGTCATCGTTGCTGGTTCACCTCCAGGAATTCCAGGCTCAACCAACGCAATGCGTGTTCACCGCGTAGGAGATGCTGTTGGTGGAGTTGTTCCCGCCTACCGCTAAGATTGCCCCACAGAAAGCCTCGGTACTCCAACGGTAGAGAGGGCAGTCTCAAACACTGCATAGTGTCGGTTCGAATCCGACTCGGGGCACTCATCTCAATAATTTAGGGGAATGAAATTCTGGGAGGGATGGTTCGACAATGACTGTTCGAATTCTCGTCGCAGAAGATGAAACTCTAATCCGCATGGATCTTGTAGAAATGCTGCAAGGTGCCGGTTATGAAGTTGTTGCACAAGCAACAAATGGCCAAGAAGCAATTGAGCTAGCAACTGTACATAAGCCAGATCTTGCAATTCTTGATGTGAAGATGCCGGTTCTTGATGGAATTTCGGCCGCTGAAAAAATAATTGAGATTGCACCAGTATTGATGTTGACTGCATACTCTCAAAAAGAGTTGGTAGATCGTGCACGTGATGCTGGCGTTATGGCATATGTTGTTAAGCCCTTCACCATAGGGGACTTAATGCCGGCAATTGAGATTGCCATCAGCCGACATTCGCAAATGAAATTACTGGCAGATGAGGTTTCAGATCTGCATGATCGACTTGAAACACGAAAGTTAATAGATAGAGCCAAGGGGATTTTGATGAAGGCCTTAAACCTGTCAGAGCCTGAAGCATTTTCCTGGATTCAGCGAGCGGCCATGGATCGCCGATTGACGATGAAAGAGGTCGCAGAGGCGGTTATTAACCCCAACGCTGTTCCCGACAAGTAGTTCCCAAATACATCTCATTTATTGATACCGATATCTCATTTATAACGAAACTGAAACAATTCAAGCGTGGCCTCGCCTTGTCTAAGGCTCACCCCAGCCATTACCCTTTCAGCCTCCCTGTCCCGGGACACAAGAACAGGAAAGGCACTACATATGAAGAAGAATCGCGTTCTCGCGGTTGTAGCTGCCGTAGCTATCGCAACATCATCATTCGTTGCATTCGCTCCGTCAGCATCAGCTGCTTGCTCAAGCAAGCTAAAGATTGCATACCAGGGTCCACTAACAGGTCCTGAAGCTGCACTAGGTATCAACGAGCTTAACGGTGTGAAGTTTGCACTAAAGCGTTTCCTAGCAGCAAACAAGTCAGCAAATGTTGACCCAGTTGTTTACGAAGTAGATGACCAGGGAGATCCAGCAGTTGCAGGTCCAATCGCTCCTAAGGTTGCAGCAGAAGAGTGCGTAGTTGCACTAGTCGGTCCTGCCTACTCAGGCGCATCAAAGGTTTCACTACCTGTGTACCTATCAGCTGGTCTACCAATCATCACACCATCAGCAACAAACCCAACACTTCCATCATTCGGAAAGTCAATCTTCCACCGTGCAGTGTTGACAAATGATTACCAGGGTCCAGCACTTGCTCGCCTTGTAACTCAGAATGTTAAGAACGCTAAGGTGTTCTTGGTTAACGATGCATCAGACTACGCAGTTGGTCTACAGAAGACTGTAGATATCACTCTTGCTGGTCGCGTTGTTGGTAAGGATGTAACACCAACAGGTACAACAGACTTCACTGCAACAATTGCAAAGATCAAGAAGTCAAAGGCAACAGCAGTGATCTACTCAGGTTACTTCTCACAAGCAGCAGTATTCGTAAAGCAGCTTCGTGACTCAGGTTCAAAGATTGTCTTCGCTTCAGGCGACGGTACTCTTGACAACCAGTTCATCAAGTTGGCTCGTAAGGCAGCAGAAGGTGTTCTACTTTCAGCTCCAGCGATCCCAATGGAGACAGCTTCTCCAAAGCTTGCAGCAGAGATGGTTAAGGCTGGTTGGACACCTGGTGTTTACACAACAGAGTCATACGACGCAGCTAACTTCTTCCTTGAGGCAATCAAGGCTGGAAACACAGACCGTGCTTCAATCAACAAGTACGTCTCAACTCAGTCATCAAAGGGTCTTTCAAAGGTCTTGAAGTTTGATGCTGACGGAGAAGTTTCTGGTGCAGATGTAAACGGCTTCGTAATCAAGAACGGAAAGATCGTTCTTCTAGGAGCTATCAAGGCGTAATTACCAAGCAATTGGTGTCGCTTTAAATAAGTACGGTCAGAGTGGGTGGGGTTTCCCGCCCACTCTGACCCTTATAAAGTAAAGGTGAGAAATGGATTTTGCATTACTGCATGACGCTTTCTGGGGATTGACCTTTGATGGCATTGCACTCGGAGCGATTTACGCGCTTATCTCACTTGGATACACACTGGTGTATGGCGTATTACGTCTTATTAACTTTGCTCACTCTGAAGTGTTCATGATCGGAACATTTGCAGCCCTTGTCGCTGCTTCAGGAATTATGGGCGTAAAGGTAGAGGATGATCCTCGTACCGGTGGATCAATGATCTTGACCCTCTTGGTGTGTTTGTTAGTTGCGATGTTGGCATCTGCCATTACCGCTGTCCTTGTAGAGATTGTTGCTTACCGTCGACTACGTCAAAGAGGTGCAACCAAGCTTGCAACTTTGATTTCAGCGATCGGTGTATCTATCTCTCTCGTAGAATTATTTAGAATTATTACAGATTCACTTCCACGCGAGTTTCCCCGCATTATGGAAAAGACATTCTTATTTAGCTATGCAGGTGCAGATATTCGCAATGACAAGGTCATTGTGATTATCGCAGCAGGTTTAATGATGTTCGCTCTCGAGCGCTTTATTACTAAGACTCGTTTAGGTAAAGGTATTCGCGCAGTTTCAATGGATGAAAACACTTCAACTTTGATGGGTGTGAACATCAACCGCGTTATTACAGTTACATTTTTCGCAGGCGGCCTGATGGCAGGTGCTGCAGCGTTCTTCTACATCTTGGTCTACGAGAACACCTCATTTAAGGTGGGCTTCTTCCTCGGAATTAGTGCATTTACCGCAGCGGTTCTCGGTGGTATCGGAAATCTCAAGGGTGCACTCTTTGGTGGCTTTGCCCTAGGTTTGATGGAAACCTGGACTTCAGCTGTCTTTGGTACCGCATGGAAAGCGGTTATCTCATTCATTATCTTGGTACTAGTTCTTCTCATTAAGCCGACCGGCTTATTTGGAGAATCAATCCAGCAGGCGAGGGTCTAATGGCAAATCTAAAGTCTTCACTTAATTTGCGCGATAAAGGCGCTGAGTACTGGGAGCGTTCACCAAAGTGGCGCCGCGTTGCGCTAGCGGTATTTTTCATTGCGATTTGCTACGCGCTGCCTTTCCTTAACAACCCATTGATCAATACTCCTGGATCAGATTTCCAATCAGTTCTCTTTTATCCAGTAGGCATGTATGTGCTGATGGCGATTGGTTTGAATATCGTTGTTGGTAAATCAGGTCTCCTTGACCTTGGTTATGTTGCCTTCTTTGCGATCGGTGCCTACACAATGGCGATCCTTGGAACAAAGACTTCGCTGAACTTCTGGGAGATTTTGCCTATTGGTGTGGGACTTGCGATGCTTTCAGGAGTTCTTCTTGGAACACCAACTCTTCGTCTTCGTGGTGACTACTTAGCAATTGTTACCTTGGGCTTTGGTGAGATTGTGCGAATCTTCGCGGTGAACACTGATTCAATTGGTGGATCTCGCGGTATTGCGGGTATTCCAACGCCTCCAGATTTTTTCAACGCTAAGTTCACAATCCTTGATCCAAAGCCTTACTACTGGCTATTGCTCACCTTCACCTTGCTGATTATTTGGATGGTTCGCCGTATGGCTGCGCGTCGTCCAGGTCGTGCATGGGATGCGATTCGTCAAGATGATGATGTCGCTCAGTTGATGGGAATCAACACCCGTAAGTACAAGGTATGGGCATTTGTTTTGGGAGCTGCAGTTGCTGGAGTTGGTGGAGTCGTTTATGCATCACAGATTCTTTCTATCGTTCCAGATCAGTTCAATCTCAATATCTCAATCTTGATTCTTGCTTGTGTTGTATTTGGTGGAATCGGAAATGTGTGGGGAGTAATTCTTGGAGCGGTTCTACTTGCTTTCACTCCAGAACGTATCCGTTTCTTAAGCCAGCCTCGTATCTTGGTATTTGGTATCGCACTTGTTGTAATGATGAATCTCCGCCCCGATGGAATCTTGCCGAAGAAAAAGCGTGAGCACTTCGATCCAAACTGGGACAAAGTTGAGGAATCTGGCGAAGGGGAGATCAAATAATGAGCGACAATGTTCTAGAGCTAAAGAACATCACCATGAAGTTTGGTGGCGTTACAGCGCTCAATGAAGTCAACCTTGTAGTTAAGAAGGGCGAAATTCTCGCTCTAATCGGTCCTAACGGTGCTGGCAAGACAACTGTCTTCAATGTGATCACGGGTGTGTATAAGCCAACTTCTGGAGATGTTGTTTTCCAAGGACAATCTATTGTTGGAAAGAAGCGTTTTAAGATTACAAAGTTAGGTATCGCCCGTACATTCCAGAATATTCGCCTTTTCGGTGAATCAACCGCACTTGAAAATGTTGTGACTGGTGCAGATGTTCACTCAAAGAGCGGAGTCGTCGGATCGATCTTTGGGACTCCTCGTTCACGCCGTGAAGAAAAAGCTAACCTAGATCGCGCTCTTGAACTATTAGATTTCATGGGTATTAAAAAGCGTGCAGGCCAATTGGGCAAGAACCTTCCATATGGTGATCAGCGTCGTCTTGAAATTGCACGTGCACTTGCTACAAATCCAAAGTTGCTACTTCTTGATGAGCCTGCTGCAGGATTTAACCCTGCTGAAAAGGTTGCATTGGCTGAAACAATCAAGAAGATTCGCGATGCGGGTTACACAATTCTTTTAATCGAACACGATATGTCATTGATCATGGGAGTCTCTGATCGCGTTGCAGTTCTTGATTTCGGAACAAAGATTGCAGATGGTACGACTACTGAAGTTCAAAATGATCCGCGCGTTATCGAAGCGTATTTAGGAGCCCCTGCAGATGCGTCTTGAAATTAAGGACTTACATGTCCACTACGGCAAAATCGAAGCGATTAAAGGCGTCTCTATCGTTGTAAATGAGGGCGAGATCGTCACACTCATTGGTGCCAATGGTGCTGGTAAGACAACGATGCTCAAGACTATTTCTGGTCTACGTCCAGTAACTAGTGGTCAGATTCTTTTCAATGGTGAAGATATCTCCAAGATGCCTGCTTTCAAGCGCGCAGATCTTGGTTTGTCACAAGCACCTGAAGGTCGCGGAATCTTTGTTGGTATGACGGTCTTGGAAAACCTCGAAATGGGTAAGTACAACCGTAAAGATCGCAAGAAGGAGATGGCTGAGGATCTGGAGAAGGTGTATCACCTATTTCCTCGTCTTAAGGAGCGTGCATTCCAGGCTGGTGGAACTTTGTCAGGTGGAGAGCAGCAGATGCTTGCTATCGGCCGTGCATTGATGTCACGTCCAAAGGTTCTGCTCCTTGATGAGCCTTCTATGGGTCTTGCTCCACTGATGATTCAAAATATCTTTAACATCATCACCGAGATCAATAAGACCGGTGTAACGATTCTTCTCGTTGAACAAAATGCACAGCAAGCGCTACAACGTGCACACCGTGCATATGTTCTTGAGGTTGGAAATGTTGTGAAGGAAGCTAAGGCTTCAGATCTTCTTAATGATCCAGCTGTTCGTGCGGCATACCTGGGAACAGGTGCTCACTAACCGCGTTCACTTAAAATCATGCAGGTGATACGGGCAGTGCAGGTGCGCTGTCCGTTTTCATTTGTGATGACAATATCCCAGCAGCATAAAGTTTTTCCGATAGATACTGCGGTAGCAACACCGGTCACAACTCCTGTTGCAGTTGCCTTGTGGTGAGTGGCATTGATATCGATACCAACAATCTTTCGGCCTGCACCGGCGTTGAGTTGAGTTCCAATAGATCCAAGGCTTTCCGCTAAAACAACATTAGCTCCGCCATGAAGGATTCCCATCGGTTGAGTGTTTCCCTCTACCGGCATTGTTCCAACAAGCCGTGTAAGTGAAGCCTCCGTGATTTGGATACCCATCTTCTTATCGAGGGCTCCGCTTCCACGCTCTTTAATAATTGAGAGATAATCCGGTTCAGTCATGCGTAGAGTCTAACTGGCACTCTACGATGCATCCATGACCAAACGCCTATTACTTATCGATGGGCACTCAATGGCGTATCGAGCCTTTTTCGCGCTACCCGCTGACAACTTCACAACCGCACAGGGCCAACACACCAACGCAATTTATGGCTTTGCGACCATGCTGTTGTCCTTGCTCAGCAGCGAAAAACCTACCCATGTTGCTGTTGCATTTGATGTTTCACGAAAGACCTTTAGATCTGAGATTTTCCCAGAGTACAAAGCTAATCGCGCAAAAACCCCCGACGAGTTTCGTTCTCAGATGTCCTACTTACATGAATTAGTCACCGCATTTGGAATCTCAACCTTTGAGGTTGAGGGGTTTGAGGCTGATGACATCATTGCAACGATTGCAAAGCAGGCAGAGCGAGAAGGTGCCGAGATTCTTATCTGTACCGGCGATCGTGATTCATTCCAGTTAGTCAATGACAAGACAACTGTGTTGTATCCAAAGCGTGGAGTAAGTGATCTTGCGCGAATGACTCCAGATGCCGTGCAGGAAAAGTATGGAATGTCTCCAGAGCAGTATCCAGATTTTGCAGCGTTACGTGGAGACCCCAGCGACAACCTGCCATCTGTTCCTGGTGTTGGAGAAAAGACAGCGGCTAAATGGGTTGTTGAGTATGGATCCCTCCATGAATTAATCGCAAACATCGACAAACTGGGTGGAAAGGTTGGACAATCATTACGGGATTCAATTAATGATGTGATTCGAAACCGAGAACTAACTCAGTTAGTTGCCAATGTTCCACTTGTACTCAGTATCGATGCTTTGGCCTGGAGCGGTGTTGATGAGAACAACACCAATCCGCTCTTTGAAAAACTAGAGTTCAAAACCCTTAAAGACCGCATGAAACCAATTCTGCTCAAATCTTCGGCGAAGAGCTCTGAGCCAGCGCTAGAACTATTTGCAACTGAAATTGCTGAAGGGGTACTAACGCCTGAAGAAGCCTCAGCAAAGATTAAAAACCATTCAGGTGATATCTCAATCGCATATCAATTAGTTGATGAAAAACTTCATCGCTATGCGATCGCCCTAACCCCCGAAGATGTATTTCTTGTTCACTCTGCTCAGATGGGGGATTGGGCAACAAATGCAGCGGTGCCAAAGATCGCCCATGATGGCAAAACCCTTGCACGAATCAATGGTTTAACTGGAATCACCTTTGATACCTCACTTGCCGCCTACCTGGTTAATCCTGGAGTTCGCGCACAAGAGCTCAAAGATATTCAGGAGCGCTGGGGAGATGGTTCAGCAATTAATCACAGTTCACCCGAGCAAGAGCTGCTCTCATCAGCGCGAGCCATGTTGGGTCTGAAGCAACCTTTAACTCGCGAGTTAAAAGAGCGAAATCTGTGGGAGTTATTTACAACCATGGAGCTACCTGTGGCCGCACTTCTTGCTCGCATGGAGTCCATCGGTATCGCGGTCAACAAAAAGGAGCTGGAGAATTTAGCTTCATTTTTTGAGGGGGAAGTGAAGCGCGAAACAAAAGCTGCCCATGATGCTGTCGGGCATGAATTTAATGTGGCTTCACCAAAACAGTTGCAGGTTGTTCTCTTTGATGAGCTCAAGCTTCCTAAGACAAAGAAGATTAAAACCGGGTACACAACAGATGCAGAAAGTCTGGACTGGCTGCACCAAAAGAGTGGACACCCTGTGCTTACCTCCTTACTTCGAATTCGTGAAACTAAGAAGCTAGGTACAACTGTTGAAGGGTTGATTGCAGAGATCGCTAAGGATGGTCGCATTCACACCCATTTCCAGCAAACAGTTGCTGCAACGGGTCGCCTTTCATCCACTGGTCCAAATCTGCAAAATATTCCCGTACGCACCGAAGAAGGTCGCAAGATTCGTAACTGCTTTACCGTTGGAAAAGGTTATGTGGCTCTACTGACCGCCGATTACAGCCAAATCGAAATGCGCATCATGGCTCACTTGTCCAACGATGAGAAGTTGTTAGCAGCCTTTGCATCTGGTGAGGATCTGCATGCAACCGTTGCTGGTTTAGTGTTTGGAGTTAAACCATCTGAGGTTGACCCCGAGATGCGTCGCCAAATGAAGGCGATGTCATATGGTCTTGCCTACGGTTTGTCTTCTTATGGATTAGCGGCTCAATTAGATATTTCACCGCCTGCAGCGCAACAGTTGATGGATACCTACTTTGAACGCTTTGGCGGAATTCGTGATTATCTAAAAACTGTTGTTGAGGATGCACGCAAGGTGGGTTATACCGAAACAATTATGGGCCGCAGACGTTACTTGCCAGATTTAATGCATGACAATCGTCAACGTCGAGAGGTCGCAGAGCGCATGGCTCTCAACGCTCCAATTCAGGGATCTGCTGCAGACATCATCAAGGTTGCGATGCTTAATGTTCAAAGCGGAATTGAAAAAGAGAATTTGAAATCTCGCTTACTTCTGCAGATACATGATGAGTTAATTCTCGAAGTGGTGGCAGGAGAAGAGGAGAAAATTAGCGAAGTTGTAAGGCGTGAGATGGGCTCTGCTTATCCATTAAAGGCACCGCTAGATGTTAATGCTGGCCTGGGTCTTACCTGGCATGAAGCCGCGCATTAATTACTTTGATTCGTTAGAAATATCCTTCATCGCCTGAAGATCTTCTTCCTCTGTCGGTACATCATTTGCGGCGCTTAAACGCGCACGACCAATCGACAAGATAATTAATCCAATAAAGATCATGATGGGCAACATCGCAAGACCGATACGTGGTGAGAAGCTTTCGGAAACTACGCCACCAACGGCAGCACCGAGTGCCATAAAGGAACCTTCAACGCTCCAGATCCAACCAAGAGATGCGGTTTGTGAACCCTTAGGACGAACAGCTTCAAGAACTTCAAAGTAAAAGACCTGAACTGCGCCACCTAAGAAACCGATGCATGCACCAATTAACGCCATGCTCCAATCGGGATATGTAAATGCAACTGGCACGCAAGCGATGAGCCACAACAGGTATGCCCGACGCAGCGCTGACAAAGGTGCTAACTTCTTTGAGACTAAGCCACCAAGCAGACCACCTATAACTGTGGCGGCACCAAATGAAGCAAAGATCCAAGCTACGCGATGCTGTACGCCTTCTTGTGTAGCAAATGCGGGAACTGCAACATCAAAGACGCCCCAGCCAAAACCAATAAAGCAGCCCTCAAACATTAGAAGTTGAATTGCACGATCTCGCCATAATCGTTGTTGACCCTTTTGTTTCTTCTCCGGAATCCAATCGCGCGAAGCGGGTGTTAAGGACAGTGCGATGCCACCGATTAACATCAAGGTTGCAATTGTTCCTAAACCAAATCCTGGACGCGATGAAAGCATGAGCGCGGTAATAACAACTGGTCCGATGACAGAGGTTGTACTCATCATTGAAGAGTCAAAGGCGTAAGCGGTTCTCAGGTATGAATCAGGAACAATGTCCTTCCACAAAGGGCGAACCGACAAGTTAATTGGGGGAGCGGTGATTCCCAATATGAAGGCGGTAATCAAAATTGATTGACGTGTTTCCATTGTGTTGAGCAAAAAAATTAGCCCCGCATACATTGGCACCAAGATGCGAATCGGCCATTTCTGACCAAAACGATCCATCACAGAGCCACGAATTCCAGCGGTCAAAGATCCGGCAAGTGAGTTCAAACCAATTGCAAAACCTGCGATCGCGATGGAGCCTGTTTCCTGCTCAGCCTTGAAAAAAATGCCAAGGCCAATCATCGAATACGCCAAACGAGCCGGAAATGCGCTCAATCCCAGGCGAATGACTTGGGGAAAGGCGAGCAGCTCTCTGTATCTCTTCATGAGGTATTTCATTCTATCGATTACGCTCAAAAAAGTGAGTGGATTTGCCCTTACGAGCGTGCAAACCGTACCCTTGCCCTTCAGCCGCGAAAGCGGGAACTACTAATTTCTATCCCTACGGAGCACAATTGTCTACACCACAAATTGCAGTAAATGACATCGGATCAGCTGAAGATTTTCTAGCAGCAATCGAAGGCACGATCAGAAACTTTAATGACGGCGACCTAGTTTCAGGTGCAGTTGTTCAAGTTGGACGCGACGAAGTTCTTGTCGACATCGGTTACAAGACAGAGGGTGTTATTCCTTCTCGCGAGCTTTCAATTCGCCACGATGCAGATCCAAACTCAATCGTTAAGGTCGGTGAGATTATTGAAGCTCTCGTTCTCCAAAAAGAGGACAAAGAGGGTCGCCTGATTCTTTCTAAGAAGCGCGCACAGTACGAGCGTGCATGGGGAGACATCGAAGGCAAGAAGGAGCGCGACGAGGTTGTCGTCGGAACTGTTATTGAAGTTGTTAAGGGTGGTCTTATAGTGGACATTGGTCTACGTGGATTCCTTCCAGCATCTCTTGTTGAGATGCGTCGCGTACGCGATCTGACTCCATACATTGGCAAGCAGGTTGAAGCACGCATTATCGAACTCGATAAGAATCGCAACAACGTTGTTCTCTCACGTCGTGCATTCCTCGAGCAGACACAATCAGAATCACGCACAACATTCCTTAATCAACTCCAAAAGGGCCAGGTTCGTACAGGTGTTGTCTCATCAATCGTTAACTTCGGTGCATTCGTTGACCTTGGTGGCGTAGATGGATTGGTTCACGTTTCAGAGCTTTCATGGAAGCACATCGATCACCCAGGAGAAGTCGTTGAAGTTGGCGATGAGGTAACTGTTGAAGTTCTCGAAGTTGATTTCGAACGTGAGCGTGTTTCACTCTCACTTAAGGCAACACAAGAGGA
>Ga0214919_10002659_pt1 | contig 27764 bp, 23 predicted proteins | sample LL1503_MetaG_FD_177994 | JGI IMG/M metagenome (GOLD analysis project Ga0214919, IMG submission 177994) | Freshwater microbial communities from Lake Lanier, Atlanta, Georgia, United States - LL-1503 | ecosystem: Environmental > Aquatic > Freshwater > Lake | place: USA: Georgia | collected...
ACTTGGAAAATAGAATACCTAGAATCTTATCCTGGCGCAACGATAGATGTGTTTAATAGGTATGGTCAAAAAGTGTATTCGTCATTGGGATACGACAAAGAGTGGGATGGCACCTATAATGGCAATCTTTTACCTGTGGGTACTTATTATTATATTGTGAATCCTAAAAATGGACGAGCGTTAATTAGTGGATCGGTAACAATTATTAAGTAAAATAATTTGCACAAAAATTTCAGCTAATAACTGCATTCCGCCTTCTAATTCACTAAAATCTAATAGCGTTTTTTAAATTGTCCGCCCCTTGTATCTGGTCGGCCACCATTATTGGAATTGCCATTACCACGATTGTCGCGGTTTTGTGCACTGTTGCCATTGGCATTTCTGTTATTAGGTCTACCGCTATTTCCGCCTGCTCTGCCATCTGCATTGCGGTTGTTATTGTTGCGTCCACCAAAATTTTGTTGCCAACGTCCACCGCCATTGTTTGGTCGGTAATCGTCGCGTTCAAAGTTTTGGTTGCGGTGTTTAATATAAGGCGTGTTGCTAAATTCTAATTCTCCACCAGTAATATTATTTAACTCTGCACGGATAGAATCATCGTGTACCAATTCTTTGTGCCAGTTACTATAAGCCAGTTTCATGTAGTAGGCAATTGCGTGCGCAAAACCTGCTTTTTTCTCTGGATCTTCTTCCTTCAAAGCCTTATCAATAACCACTTCTAGGTTTTTACCTAAGTGCGCATATTTTGGATGACGCTTAGGATAAGGAAGTGGATCGGGTTTAAGTTTATAGGTTTCTTTTTGTGGGATAGGATAAGGACTATCTACCTCTAATTTAAAATCGCTGATAAAAAATAAATGATCCCACAATTTGTGTCGAAAGTCTTCTACATTTTTTAAATGCGGATTTAAAAAGCCCATTAATTCAATCACTGCTTTTGTTTGCTCTTGACGCTTTTCGCGGTCTTCTATCGTTAATAAATACTCCACCATCTTTTGTATGTGACGGCCGTATTCTTTCATTCCCAAATAATTTCGATCTGTATTGTATTCCATCTGATCATTCAAATTCATTAGCAAATGTAGGCATTGCTAGTTGTTAGCAGAAATTTTGTGTTTGAGCAAAAATAACAATCAATCAGTATCTTCGCAAAATGGAAGCCTTATTGCAACAAATTGAAGGATATAAGCAGGAAATAGCTGCTGCCGATGCTACTAACGCCGAAATGGCGGAAGCTTTTCGTATTAAATGGCTTGGCACAAAAGGATTGGTAAAGGCAATAATGGGCGAAATGAAAAATGTTCCGAACGAGCAAAAAAAGGCTTTCGGACAAATTTTGAATGATTTTAAACTATTCGCCGAAACCAAGTATGAAGCGCTGAAAGCCAATACAGCAGCGGATATTGCAACTGGTCCATCAATCGATTTATCACTTCCTGGCGATGCAATTGCAGTAGGAACACGACATCCATTAAATATTGTTAGAAACCAAATAGTGGCTATTTTTCGCCGTTTGGGTTTTGCGGTTGCAGAAGGTCCTGAAATTGAAGATGACTGGCACAATTTCGGTGCCATGAACCTCCCCGAAGACCATCCCGCCCGCGATATGCAGGACACTTTTTATATCAACCAAAACCCTGCTTGGCTTTTACGCACACATACAAGTAGTGTTCAGGCACGTGTCATGGAAACGCAAAAACCGCCAATTCGGGTAATTTGCCCAGGAAGGGTTTATAGAAACGAAACTATTTCTGCGCGGGCACACTGTTTTTTTCACCAAGTAGAAGGGTTGTATATTGATGAAAACGTAAGCTTTGCCGATTTAAAACAAACCTTGTATTTCTTTGTACAAGAGATGTTTGGCAAGGATGTAAAAGTGCGATTTAGGCCTAGTTATTTCCCGTTTACCGAGCCTAGTGCCGAAATGGATATTAGTTGTTTGATTTGTGCGGGGGAGGGTTGTAATATATGTAAGCACACTGGTTGGGTTGAAATTTTAGGTAGTGGAATGGTGCATCCAAAAGTGTTAGAAAATTTTGGAATAGATTCAAATAAATATACTGGATTTGCTTTTGGAATGGGTGTTGAAAGAATTACCCAATTAAAATATCAGGTAAACGATTTGCGTTTGTATTCGCAAAATGATGTGCGCTTTCTAAAACAGTTTACGGGTGCCATGTAAAAAATAGGCTGTCTTAAAATTTTAATAATTAACACCCAAAATATGTTTACCATTCTAGCTTTTTTCTTTGGACATTGGTTTTTGTCGTTGTTTTTTCACTCATTTTTTTTACACCGTTTTGCATCGCATAAAATGTACACAACGAGTAAAAATTGGGAAAGATTTTTTTACCTAGCTACATGGTTTATTCAGGGGTCTTCTTTTTTAGTTCCACGCGCATATGGTGTGATGCACAGAATGCACCATGTATATAGCGACACAGAAAAAGATCCACACTCTCCACATTTTTTTAAAGATGTGTACCAAATGATGAAGCGTACGATTGTTATTTTTCGCGGATTTTTAACCGGAAAAAATTTACCCGATGCACAATTCACTGCCGAGTATTTACCTGTTTGGGATCGCTTAGATAAATTTGGTCACCATATTATTACGCGATTAAGTTTTGGTGCTTTGTACACCTGCTTTTATATTTATTTTGCTCCCAATGATTGGTGGTTTTTATTGTTACCTGTTCACTTTATGATGGGCCCCATTCAAGGTGCCATTGTAAACTGGTGCGGTCACAAATATGGCTATAGTAATTTCAATAATGGCGACCAGTCTAAAAACACTTCACCCTGGGGAATTTTACTCATGGGAGAACTGTTTCAAAATAATCACCACTATGCAAAAGACGATGCAAATTTTGCAAAAAAATGGTTTGAGTTTGACCTTACATTTTTTGTGATGCGCGGACTAAATGCAGTTGGCATTATTAAACTCAATCGTATAGCAAACTAAACAACATGTTTCATACAACTCGAGGTATTGTTTTGCGTACCGTAAAGTATGGCGAAACAAGTATCATCACCAATGTTTACACAGAATTATTTGGTGTTCAGAGTTATATTGTTAAGGGTGTTAGAAAAAGTAGTAAAACATCTGCCGGTAAAGCAAGTTATTTTATTCCTGCTGCTTTACTTGAAATGGAAGTGCAACACAATACCCAACGTCAGTTGCAATTTATTGGTGAATACCGGTGGAGTTATTTATACGAAAATTTATTTTTTGACGTTGTTAAAAATACAGTTTCTGTTTACTTAATGGAACTCTTACAACACGCACTCAAAGAGCCAGAACCCAATCCTAGCCTATATTATTTTGTAGAAGACAGTTTAAAAAAACTTGATACTGCCAATGATGCTTTTGGGGCTAACCTGCCTTTACACTTTATGCTGCACTTAGCTAGTGAGTTGGGGTTTCAATTATTAGGATCTTATTCTGAACAAACGCCTGTATTTGATTTGCGTGAAGGAATGTTTATTGCCGAGCAACCTGCGCATCCTTATTTTATTGAAGGTATCCTTGCTAAAACAACTTCTGAATTATTGCACCTTCAAAATAGCAATGAATTAGAAGTATTAATTTTAAATAGAAATATTCGGCGCGAATTATTAACTGCCTACCAAACATTTATGGCATTACATATTCAAGACTTTGGCGAAATAAAAAGCCTGCCTATTTTACAAGAACTATTGAGCTGATTAAATTAATCTGCGCACTGCAGATGCTGTTGTTAATTGGTTGTTTTCTATTCCATCAATTAAAATAATTCCGGGTTGTTTGCCTTTTGTTATTTCTCCGTATTGTTCATTAAAACCTAGTGCTGCTGCGCCATTAAAACTTGCCCATTGCAATTGTTCGGTTAATGGAATTGTTTTATAAAACTTGCCAATTGTTTTTAGCTCGTTTAAAATACTCAGTGAATGATTGCTGGCTAAACTATCTGTTCCTACTACTATCCTGCAATTTTTTTCTCTAAACAGTTCTATTGGTGGCAATGCGTTACTAATATATTGGTTGGCATTCACACACAAACAATACTGCCATTTATTGGGTTGGTCTGCTGCAATATTTTGCAAATAATCAATATCTGTTTCTTTAGTAAACGTATCATGTACTAACAATACTTTATCGGCGGCTTGTAAATGATGGGCTACTGATTGCACACTACTTTTTCCTGTAGCCGAAAAAAAATCTGTGGGTATTTGCATGAACTCATACATCCTATTAAAATCACCCGTCTTATTTAAAAAATACGCGTCTTCAAAATCGGTTTCTTGGTTGTGTAAGGAAGTTGTTTTTGATTGAAAAAAAGGTTGTAATAATCCCCAGAGTTTTTGCGAAACAGAATAGGGCGCATGTGCTGCCATACTCAACCGGCAATTACTTGAATTCAATTGCTCAAACAATTCATAGTATTCCTTTCCTTTTAAAAATCTTGGATCTGCTATCATTGGCGACCATCCACTGATTTCTAAAAAAGTATAATAAGCCAATCGGTTTTTTGCTTTTTGATTTAAGCTGATATCATTATTACTTATATCTCCTACTGCTACAATTCCTCCTGCTATCATTTCATCTTCTGCGTCACTAATGGCTTGCAAAATTTCGTCTTCTGGAAAATGTCTTTGCGTAACAATCGCAATTATAAAATCTACTAGTCCGGTATGTTCGGGAATTAATCCCTTCATATGACTCAACTCTAAATGACAATGACTATTTACAAACCCCGGACTAATCCATCCACTCACCACCTGAATATCTTCGCCAGCTTCCTTCACCGAAACAATATCCGCCACCCTTCCTTTCTCATCGGTAATCAACACCTGATCAGTACCCAACAATTCCCTTCCTGTAAAAATATGCTCCGCCTGAAACTTTCTAAACCCCATACCTATAGTTTGCGCGAAGTTCCGATAAAAAAGCGTTCTGTTCGAGATTTCCTTCATCGCAAGCGGGATTGGCAACTAGTGAATTCGGGCTACACCGGGAGTTTCGAAAAACGCCTGCGGCATGTTTTTCGATGCTGACACTTCGTGCAGCACCTCACCCGCTAAATGCCCGAATTCACTAGTTGCCAATCCGCTCTGCTGAGGGTAATTACTGTTACGAGGGTGATGCCTGCGGCAGGGTCGCCGGCACTTTGTGCGGCTGAGGGCAATTACTGTTGCGAGGGGGATGCCTGCGGCATGGGGGGCTAGCACTTCGTGCGGCCCAGGGCAATTATTGTTGCGAGGGTGATGCCTGCGGGAGGGTTGCTGTACTTGAATTTTAAACAATTTGACTATTAAAACGCAATTAAATTGGGCTTTTGACTAGATAATGAAAATTTTCGTGCAAAATTATTATTGATAATCAATAAGTTACGAAGGTGCGATAAAAAATACTTTTCAAAATGCTTGGAAAATCAACCTATTCTCTATTAACTTTGCAGCCCGAATTAATCGGGATATTACTACTGGTGGGATAGCGCCAGAGAAATTTAAAAAAAACATTATGAGTAAACTTCATTTCACCACAAAGCATGCAAATGCGGCTACCGTGCAACATGATTGGTATGTTGTAGACGGCACTAATCAAACCGTGGGACGTGTATGTTCTAAAATTGCTGCTGTTATTCGTGGTAAGAACAAACCGTATTATACACCTCACGTTGATTGCGGAGACAATGTTATTGTAATCAACTGCGAAAAGGTTGTATTAACTGGTAACAAGTTCCACGACAAATTGTATATGAACTATTCTGGTTTTCCAGGTGGTCAAAAAACAGAAGCTGCTGAAGACCTAATTAAGCGTCGCCCAGAAGTGTTAATAGAAAGAGCTGTAAAAGGCATGCTTCCTAAAAACCGTTTGGGTCGTAAAATGGTTAAGAAATTATTTGTTTACGCAGGTGCTGCTCATCCTCATGCTGCTCAGCAACCTAAGGAACTAAAATTCTAATTTAAACACATTCCAAAATAATAATAATGGAAAAACAAAAACACGCAGTTGGTCGTCGTAAAGAAGCTGTAACCCGCGTTTTCATAAGCAAGGGCGAAGGCAAGATCACTGTAAACGATAAAGATTACAAAGCTTATTTCCCTTTAGTTTACCTGCAAAATCAGGTAGAAGCACCTTTAAAAACTGCTGAAGTTGAAGGTAAGTTTGACATTGTTATCAATGCTGCCGGTGGTGGATTGAAAGGTCAAGCTGAAGCTGCTAAATTGGGTATTGCTCGTGCACTATTAGAAGTGAACGCTGAATTACGTCCTGCATTAAAAGCTGCTGGCCAATTGAAGCGTGATCCTCGAAGTGTTGAACGTAAGAAATTCGGTCATAAAAAAGCACGTAGAAGCTTCCAGTTCAGTAAACGTTAATATTTGGGATTTGATATTGCTGATTTTATATTGGTATATCAACAACTCAATTTCAAATTTCAAATTAAAAATTTCAAACTCATACAATGGAAAATAACACTTCATTACAACAACAACTCCTGGAGGCCGGCGTACATTTTGGTCACCTGAAAAAGAAGTGGAACCCTAAGATGCTACCTTATATCTTCGCTGAGAAGAAAGGTATTCACATCATTGACCTTAATAAAACAGTAGATCATTTACAAGAAGCGGCTGCTGCTTTGAAGCAAATTGCTAAAAGCGGTAAGAAAATCATGTTTGTTGCTACTAAAAAACAGGCCAAAGAAATTGTTAGCGAATGTGCTAAGAAAGTGAACATGCCTTATGCTACAGAACGTTGGTTAGGTGGTATGTTAACCAACTTCAACACCGTTCGTAAAAGCGTTAAAAAAATGCAAAGCATTGAAAAAATGTTAGCAGATGGTAGCGCCGAAAGCTTAACTAAAAAAGAGCGTTTAACTTTAACGCGCGACAAAGAAAAAATGGAAAAAGTATTGGGCGGTATTGCTCAACTAGGTCGTTTACCGGCTGCTTTATTTTTAGTTGATATAGGTCACGAGCATATTGCACTTGCTGAAGCAAAACGCTTAGGCATCACTACCTTTGGTATGGTAGATACCAATAGCGATCCTAATAAAGTTGATTTTGCTATTCCTGCAAATGACGATGCAACCAAATCAATCGCCATCATTACTAACTATATCATTGCTGCAATTGCAGAAGGTTTGGTAGAACGTCAAGCGTCTAAAGATGACGATGAAAGTGATGACAGCAACAACGAAAACGAAGCACGTGCACGTCGCTTAGAAGCAGAAGCACAAGGTGAAGCTGCTCGCGGTGGAAGACAACGTGGTGGTACCGGCGCTCCTGCTGGTGGACCAGGTGGCGCACCAAAACGTCGTGTTCCAACTAATAATAACCGTCGCCCAGCTGGTGGTGGTGGTGGAAGCAGATAGTTCCATAACAAACTGTTTGGGTCATTACGCTATTCTCTTATGGGTAATGGTATAATGACCCAAATTTTTATACAACGATTCACTGTTAACAGGTTATAAACCCAATCAGTGAAAAATAATTAATCATCAATACAATTATACATTATGTCAACTGTAACAATAACCGCCGCTGATATCAATAAATTGCGTCAGGCAACTGGTGCTGGTATGCTGGATTGCAGAAAAGCTTTAACTGAAACAAATGGCGACTTTGAAGCTGCCATTGATTGGTTACGCAAACAAGGTCAAAAAGTAGCCGCTAAACGTAGCGACCGCGAAGCAAAAGAAGGAGTAATTATTGCCAAAACTTCTGCCGATCACAAAACTGGATTTGTAGTTTGTATTAGTTGCGAAACTGATTTCGTATCAAGAAATCCTGAGTTCGTTGCATTTGCACAAGGCATTGCTGAAGCTGCTGTTTCTAACAATGTAAAAAGTGCCGAAGAATTAAATGAAGTAAGCATTAACGGTGTGAAAGTTTCTGACCTTATCAACGATAAATTAGCTTCTATTGGCGAAAAAATTGGGGTTGCTAAATTTGAAAGAATTGAAGCAGCTTTTGTTGCCTCTTATATCCATGGTGCAAACCGAATGGGTGTTTTAGTAGGAATGTCTGAAGAAGCTGCTGAAGCTGGAAAAGATATTGCTATGCAAATTGCTGCAATGAATCCTTTAGCTGTTGATGCAGACAGTATTCCTGCTTCTACCATTGAAAGAGAAAGAGCAATTGTGGTTGAAACCATGAAAGCAGATCCTAAAATGGCTGGTAAACCAGACGAAATGATTGCTAAAATTGCAGAAGGAAAATTAAACGCCTTCTTTAAAGAGCAAACATTGTTAGCACAAGCTTTTGTAAAAGACGGCAGCAAAACAGTTGGCGATCATTTAAAATCTGTTAGCGCTAATTTAATAGTAACAGAATTCAAACGTGTGGCACTAGGATAATTCTAGCGGCATTCTAAGATATTTTAAAAGAGGCTGTATCATTTTTGATGCAGCCTCTTTGTTTTTTGGAGCAATTTGCACAATTCGTCGGTGTATTTCTAAGATACAGGGATTCATTTTGGTTGCTCATGAAAAATTAAGGTTATTTGCATGTAAATAACCCTTGCATATGCTTCCTAAATACAAACGAATTTTACTGAAACTTTCTGGAGAGGCTCTATTGGGCAATCAACGTAATGGCGATCCTTTTAACGCTGCCATTATTGAACAGTATGCTCAAGACATTAAAACCATCGTTGATTTAGGTGTTCAAGTAGCTATTGTAATTGGAGGAGGTAATATTTACAGAGGAATGAATGAGGCCGAGAGTGGTATTGAAAGAGCACATGGCGATTATATGGGTATGTTAGCCACAGTGATTAATGCAATGGCTATGCAGGCGATGTTAGAAAAAATTGGTGTTTATACGCGTTTACAGAGCGCAATTAATATGGAGCAAGTAGCAGAACCTTATATCAGAAGAAAAGCCTTGCGTCACCTCGAAAAAGGTAGGGTGGTAATATTTGGAGCGGGTACAGGGAATCCTTACTTTACAACTGATACAGCTGGTTCTTTGCGTGCCATTGAAATGAAAGCAGATGTAATATTAAAAGGAACTAGGGTGAATGGCATTTATACTGCCGATCCCGAAAAGGACCCAACCGCTACCCGTTTTGAAAAAATCAGCTTCCAGGAATGTATCAACCAAAACCTGAAAGTAATGGATATGACAGCATTTACACTTTGTATGGAAAATAAATTACCCATCATTGTATTTGATATGAATGAGCCAGGCAACCTATTAAGAGTAGTGCAAGGTCAAGATATGGGTACTTTGGTAAGCTAGTCATCCGTTGGTGTAATAGCTTATATTGTGTTTAATGCAGTATGTAAATTCACAGTTATGAAGAAACAACTATTGTTCCTTATTTTTTGCGCCATTAGTTTAATGGGAGTTTCTCAGCAGAAATTATCATTAACAGATGCCATCAATACTGCCTTAAAAAATAGTTATGATATTCAACTGGCCCAAAACAATATAGACATTAGTGCCCTATCGAACCATATAGGTATTGCTGGCGGTTTGCCAATTGTAACGGCAACGCTTAGCGATAACGAACAACTAACTAGTATCAACCAAAAATTCCCTGATCCTGCTAGAGATACCAAAAGAAATAATGTTGGGAGTAATAATTTAGCAACAGGTGTTACGGGTAGTATGCTTTTGTATAATGGACAAAGAGTACAAGCAACTAAAAGCAGGTTAGCAGAATTGCAACAACAAAACCAACAACTGTTGGCGGTACAAATTCAAAATACCATTGCAGGTGTGATGGCTAAATATTATGATATAGTTCGGTTGCAATATTTTTTACGAGCCCTTGATCGTTCTATTGAAGTATCCAAACAAAAATTAGCCATACTCACTCTAAGAAAGCAAATTGGCGTAGCTAATAATGCCGATATTTTTCAAGCACAATTAGACTTGAATGCAAGTGTACAAACCAAGCAAACACAATACCTTACAATTGATCAAGCAAAAACAGATTTGTTAAACTTACTGTTTTTACAACCAGCTAATCAGCCTATTAATATTGTGGATACCATTTTAATTGATAAGTCAATTCGCTTAGATTCTATATTGGCACATTTAAGTTCAAACCCTCAAGTGATAGCTGCACAAAAACAAATTCATATTAATGAATTGATTGAAAAAGAGGTATTGGCAACGCGTTATCCAACACTACGTGCTTCTACTGGATTTAATTTATCGAGTGCTAAAAGTGCTGCAGGTTTTATTTGGTTGAACCAAAGCTATGGTCCATTTGTGGGCATTAATTTATCTGTTCCTATTTATAATGGAACCATTGCAAAACGTCAACAACAGATTGCTTCTATTAATACCCGCAGTTCAAAAAATCAATTCAATAATTTACTACTCGATTTCGAATCAAGCACTGTAAAAACATTTCAAGCGTATGCCAATGCACTTGCGCAATTGCAAACAGAACAAGACAACGTGCATTTATCGCAAGAATTACTCGATTTGATTGCGCAAAAATTTGAATTGGGACAGGCAACAATAATTGATGTAAAACAAGCACAGCAGAGCTTTGAAGCCGCTAGTTTTCGATTATACAATTTAAATTATACAGCTAAAATTGCTGAAATTGAATTGAAGCGTTTGGCAAGTCGTTTGGTGAATTAATATTTTTTCCATCGTTTTTACAAGCCTAATTGAAAATGAAATACAATAAAATTGTACTAAGTGTTTGTTTGATTTTTCAATTAGCTTTTAGTGCAAATGCACAATCGATTGATACCGTCTTAACCAAATGGCACCAAGCAAGACCTACCGAAAAAATTTACATTCAGTTCAACAACAGCTATTACACTCCAGGCCAAACTATTTGGTTTAAAGCTTACTTAATGCTAGGGTTAGAGCCATCTGAGATTTCGAAAAATATTTACATAGATTTTTTTGATGCCAATGGAAAATTATTGGAGCACAGCACAATCCCTATTGTATATGGATCTTCTTGGGGTAGTTTTATTATTCCTGAAAAGTATATGGGCACAACTATTCAAACAGTTGCTTATACACAATGGATGAGCAATTTTGATTCGGCTTATTTTTTCCGCAAGCAATTGAGTGTTATTCCAACAAAAATAATTTCCAATAACGCTACTGGTAGTTTGCCAGAAGCAACCATACAATTTTTACCAGAAGCCGGAAATTCAATTGAACAAGTTCTTACTGTGATGGCTTTTAAAGCCATCAACCAATTGGGCTTACCAGAAAACATTTCGGGAGTAGTAAAAAATAAAGATGGCGACTCGGTAGTTGCTTTTGCTAGCCAACACGATGGCATGGGTAAATTTTATTATCTACCACAACCCAATGATGTGTATACTGCTGAGTGGAATGACCAACTGGGCCGCTTACACAAAACAATCTTACCAACGGCACAACCAGTAGGTATTAGTGTTCATTTTGAAAACGGAAAACTCGATCGTGTTTTTCATATACAGCGATCTGATTCTGTTCCAGAATCAATGAAAAGACTCACGGTGGTTGCGCAAGTTGCAGGCCAAGTAGTTTTTAAAGCGGTAGCCAATTTGTCTGATAAGCTAAACGCAACAAGCAGAATTCCTGTTAGCCAATTTCCATCTTCCATTGTACAAGTAACTATTTTTGACGCCAATAACCAACCCATTGCAGAAAGATTAATTTTTGTAAACAACAAAGAATATACACTTAATGCAAAAATTAAATTCGATACATTAAACCTCAACAAAAGAGAAAAAAATGTTTTAGAAATAGAAATTCAAGATAGCACGAATGCAAATTTATCTTTGTCCATTACTGATGGGCTTTCTAATGCTGCACCAGACAATAGCATTGTTTCGCAATTATTACTTGCCGGTGATTTAAAAGGATATATTCATCATCCAGCCTATTATTTTAGTTCAGATGCAGATAGTGTTTCAGATCATTTAGACCTTGTAATGCTTACGAATGGCTGGCGTAGATATACTTGGAAACAAATATTTAATGATTACAATAAGCCCACGCATTTTTTAAGGGATTCGAGTTATATGAATTTATTGGGCAAAATTGAACATATAACAGATTCAAAAATTAAAAAAGCGGCATTGATGAATTTGATTTTATTATCGAAAGATTCTTCAAAACTAATGTTGTTTTTACCCCTTCTGCCAGACGGAACTTTTAAACAGAATGATATAATGTTTTTTGATACGACTAAAGTATTTTACAAACTAAATGGAACCGGTTTGTCTATTAGAAGTAATGTAATTATTCAAACCAATTTATTAAAAGCCGACCCCAAACGCATTTTATATACCACACATATTTTGATAGATACTACTGGCACTGCACGAATGATGTATTTTGCTAATGAACAGAAAAAAGCCGAATTGCTAAAACTGCAAACCACGCTGAAAGAAGTGATTGTTAACTCAAAAGTTAAATCGCGCAAACAAGAGCTCGATGAACAATACACTTCGGGTATGTTTACTGGTGGAGATGGCTATCTGTTTGATATGAACAATGAAATATCTGCAGGTGATGTGTTGTCTTATTTACAAGGAAGGGTTGCGGGTTTAACCATTAACAATTTAGATCCGTCTAATCCAATTGTAACTTGGAGGAATTCGCGCACTTCTTTTTATATGAACGAAATGAGTGTAAGTGGAGATATGATAAATAGTATTAGCATTAGTGATATTGCTTTAATTAAAGTATTTCGACCACCATTTTTTGGTGGGTTTGGAGGTGGGAGTGGTGGTGCAATTGTTGTATATACCAAGAAAGGGGCAGATGCAATGAGAGCGGCAAGAGGTTTAGATTTTGTAATGGTACCAGGTTATGCGCCTATTCGTGAATTCTATTCACCAAATTATGCCGAAGAACAAGTGAATTTTAATACACTCGATACCCGCAATACTTTATTATGGAATCCTGTTATTAGAACAGATAGTGACAATAAAAAAGTAAAAATTGTTTTTTACAATAACGATATCAGTAAATCATTTAGAGTAGTATTAGAGGGGATGGATAATGAAGGAAAAATGTTGCACTATAGTAAGTTCTTTCAAAAATAAAGTCAAGTCATGGACCTATCCATCACATCAAAATTACCTGCAGTTGGCAATTCTATATTTACCGTAATGAGCCAATTAGCTACAGAATATGGTGCGGTAAATTTGGGTCAGGGCTTTCCCGATTTTAGCATGGATGCCGCATTAACCGAATTAGTGAGTAAGGCTATGCGCGATGATTTTAACCAGTATGCACCAATGAGTGGCTTGCCTATACTGCGCGAAAGACTAGCAGAAAAAGCAAATCAATTATATCATTCAACTATTCATCCAGATACCGATATTACAATTACACCAGGCGGCACTTATGCCATCTATACCGCACTAACAACCGTTTTGCGCCCTGGCGATGAAGTAATTGTATTTGAGCCAGCTTATGATAGCTATATCCCCAATATTGAAGTGAATGGTGCGATACCAGTATTAATTTCTTTGTCGTATCCAAACTATTCTATTCCTTGGGAGGAAGTACAACAAAAAGTTACCAGCAAAACAAGAATGATTATGATTAATACACCCCACAATCCAACTGGGGCGGTATTGTCGGAAACAGATATTGAACAACTACGCAAAATAGTAGATGGAACCAATATTTTAATACTCAGTGACGAAGTGTATGAGCATTTAATTTATGATGGCATTGCTCACCAAAGCATTTTACGCTATCCCGATTTATTGGCTAGGAGTTTTGTGTGTTTTTCTTTTGGCAAAACCTATCACTGTACTGGATGGAAATTGGGCTATTGTATTAGCTCGCCTACTTTAATGAAAGAATTTAGAAAACTGCACCAGTTTAATGCTTTTAGTTGCGATACACCCAAGCAAGTAGCACTAGCTAATTATCTTCCGATTCAATCGGCCTATTTAAATTTGGGTAATTTTTTACAACAGAAAAGGGATTATTTTAGAACCTTAATGCAGGCAACGCCTTTTGAATGTATTCCATCGCACGGAAGTTATTTTGAGTGCTATAGTTATGCGCAGTTTTCGAACGAAACCGATATGGAACTGGCGGTTCGATTAACCAAAGAATATGGTATTACTACAGTACCATTGTCTGCATTTTACAAAAATGGAACTGATAATAAAGTATTGCGTTTTTGCTTTGCTAAAAAAGAAAGTACTTTAGAACTAGCTGCCCAAAAATTAGCCAAACTAAAATAGTAGGATACTTATTTTTTATTGAGGTCTAGTCCTGCATAAAATCCCAAATCTTTTTGTGTAATGAGTTTGGTTAGCAGTGCGATTTGGCCGGTATGGTAGGATAAATGTTCCGTAACATGTAAAATGATACCGATACCAGTTAGTTCATACACTTGAACTTTTTTAGATTCGAATAGTTCTTCCGCGGTAGTTTGGCGGATGATACGGGTGCTATTTTTTATTACGTTTTGTAGATTGGATATTAAAGCTGCTTTTGTTAGGTTTCCGGATATTTCAAACTCTGCATCTCTATTTCTATTATCTGCTGCGCCACCTAGTGTTGTTAAAATATACTGCGTGATATTGCCGCAAAGGTGTTGAATTAAATTTCCCACACTATTGAGTTTCGTGTTAGGAGAAAACCAAATTTCAGTTTCGCTAAGTAGGTCAATACACTGATTAATTTTTTGTAGGTTTTCGTCAATTCTATAACAACATTGTTCTTGGTATTCGGAGGCAAATTGCATAGTAGTAAAATTAACTACCCGAATACGCCATATTTACTTCACTGCATATTCGGGTAGGTATGAAGTTAAGTTAAATTATCTCCAACCATCTCCATCTAATAAATTTCCGAGGCCGCCTAAAACACTGCCTTCTTCTCTGCGAGAGGTAGTGGCATATTGTAATATTCTACCTGCCAAACGGCTTATTGGTAAACTTTGAATCCAAACAATTCCTGGTCCGCGCAGGGTTGCAAAAAATACGCCTTCGCCTCCAAATAAGGTATTTTTAATGCCGCCTACAAACTGAATATCGTATGCTACTGTAGATGTAAAGCCAACAATACAACCCGTATCAATTTTAATTAATTCGCCGGCCTGCAATTGTTTTTGTTGCACATAACCACTAGCGTGTAAGAATACCATCCCGTCTCCTTCTAATTTTTCCATAATAAATCCTTCGCCACCAAATAAACCGGTGCCAAGTCTTTTTTGAAATTCTATACCTACACTAACGCCTTTAGCAGCGCACAAAAAAGCATCTTTTTGACAAATAATTTTATAACCCATTTGCTGTAAGTTGATGGGTATTATTTTGCCAGGATAGGGAGACGCAAAACTTACGTGTTTTTTACCCGAGCTGATATTAGAGAAAGCCGTCATAAATAAGCTTTCGCCAACTAAAACTCTTTTGCCAGCATTAAGTAATTTACCAAATAAGCCGCCGTTATTGGCTTGATTACTACCATCTCCAAAAATGGTTTCCATCGCAACTCCATCATCCATCATCATAAACGCACCTGGCTCGGCAATTGCCGTTTCATTGAGGTCTAATTCTACTTCAACGTACTGCATTTCTTCGCCGAAGATTCGATAGTCTATTTCGTGGTTCTGTATCATATTTTATGAAAATTTAAATGAGTATTTTAAAACCAACTACCAATAAAAGCATCATTAACTTTTTGACCTTTTAGTTTGGCGGCACGTTGCTTGCGTTTATTTTTTTGTTTGATAACTGCAACAATCATCAAAGGCATAAACAAAAAGGTTAGTGGAGGAATACCCAACATACTAATCCATTTTCCACCAAAAGTATTGCGCATTGGTCTTCTTAATCTTTCTGAAATTAGGTACATAGCAGGTACCATAATTAGAGTCATAAAAAATGCAAATGACAATCCAAAAATAATGGTCCAAGACAATGGCTTCCAGAAAACCGCATTGTCTCCACCAAAGAAAATATGCGGATTTAAATCGGTAAACAAGCTGATGAAATTAATATTGAATCCTGTAGCAATTGGTATGAAAGCCAATATTGCGGCAAGTGCTGTTAATAATACAGGAATAATTCTTGTTTTACCTGCTTGAATGGCGGCCTCTCTAGTTTTCATACCCCTCGACCTAAGTTCATCGGTAAATTCAATCACTAATATTCCGTTCTTAACCACAATACCTGCTAATCCAACAATACCAATACCTGTCATTACAACGGATATTTGCATACCTGTAATTGCAAATCCTAATAGTACCCCAATCAAACTGAAAATAATTTCGGTTAAAATAATGACAGGTTTACTAATAGAGTTAAACTGCAATACGAGTATAAATAAAATTAACATCAGCGCAATTAATAAAGCTTTTCCTAAGAACGCACCTGTTTCTGCTTGTTGCTCTCCTTCGCCTGTTTGCTTAATTGTAACACCATCTACTTTTCGTAAAAAGGTAGTAATATATTTTGCAAGAACTATGTTTACAGCGGTTGCAGTATAGCCATTTAATACATTTGACTGAAGGGTAATTAGTCGTTTTTGATTTTTACGCTTCACACTTCCAAGTGTACTAGTGGGTTCAAAACTTATTAATGAACTAATAGGAATATTTTTAATAGCACCACCGCTAGCAAAATCACGAAAACTAATTTTCATGTTTAGTAATTCGGTTAAATTTTTACGCTGCAATTCATTATTGCGTAATTGTATTTTAAACTCGTCTTTGCCTTGTTTAATTTTAGAAATCTCTTTTCCAAATAAAGCGGTTCTTAAAGCCAAGCCAATTTGTCCGGAAGAAACACCTTCTATTAAAGCACGCTCTCTATTTACTTTAAGCGTTAGTTCTGGTGTAGTTAAATCAACACTGAGTTTTAATTCTTCTACTCCAGGAACCTGAATAGAATCTAAGTAGTTTTTAAAATCCATCGATGTTTTAATGAGCTTGTCAAAATCTTCAGTCGACACTTCAATATTTATAGGCGATTCTGTTGGAGGACCATTTTGTTCTTGGTCTACACTAATTTCTGTTCCAGGAATACCTTTCATGGCTTTGCGCAAACTGTCTAAAATAGGCGTTGTTGCAACACCATTTCTATCTTCGAATGGTACAAAGGAAATTTGAATTCTACCTAGTTCACTACGGGTACTTCTATCACCAGATCTTGGGTCACTTGCACCAATGGCTACGTTTGTAATAACGCTTTCTACAATTGGATTTGTTTTTCCATTTTCGGTTCCTAGTACTTTACTTACCCTAGCTTCTAAAACTTTGGTAATAGAATCTGTATATACCACATCGGTACCTACCGCTAGTTTTGCATAAACAAAAATTTGGTTAGGATCTCCTTTGGGAAAAAACTGAATGGGTACATTGCTTACCGCAAAAAGAAATACAGAAAATATCAATAAACCAATCGTTGAAAGTAACAAATAAACAGGCCTCCAACCATGTAAAGCCCAACGTAGTAGGGATTCGTAACGGTTCATGATATAAGGAAGTACTTTGTTTTGGAAATTATGAATGGCATCATCCAAAACATATTTATTTAATACTACAAGTACCATAAATAATAAGAGTAGGTTGCCCCAAAATGGTGCGCCAATTAAGTCTAATAAAATACCTAATAAAATAGCGGCCCAAAATCCTTTCTTTTTAAAGATGCCACTCTTTGTAGATTTATTCGTTTCGTTTTCTGGGTGATTCATAAAATCAACTGCAAAAACCGGATTCATAATAAAAGCCACTACCAATGATGCTGCTAGTGTAAATATGAGCATGGTAGGTAGATAAATCATAAACTTACCAATAATACCAGGCCAGAAAAGTAATGGAAAGAATGGTGCTAGTGTGGTTAGTGTTCCTGCTAATACCGGAATAAATACTTCTCCTGCAGCCATACGTGCAGAGATGGCAGCTGAAATTTTTCCTTTCCCATCAAAAAATATTCTATGCGTATTTTCAATGACCACAATGGCATCATCTACAATAATTCCTAGTCCAAAGAGTAAAGCAAATAATACAATAAAGTTTAAGGTAACATGTCCGCCAACAATTAGGTCGGCGCCTGGTAAAAATACAAATGCCACGAACATGCTTAAGGGAACAGATAGTGCCACAAAAAAAGCATTTACTACCCCCATAAAAAACATCAAAATAATTAATACCAATACAAATCCTATCACAATAGAATTGACTAAATCAGTAAATGAAGTGCGGGTTCTAACACTCATATCTCCGGTAATTACGGCCTTTAAGTTTTTTGGAAAACTATTGGCTTTCATTTCATTTACAATTTTTTGAACACCGTCACTTGTTTCAATTAAGTTCTCGCCACTTCTTTTAATAATATTTAAGGTCACTACGTTTTTACCATCCAATCGAGCAAAACTTTGTTTTTGTTTAACGGTATCTTTAATCACCGCAATATCTTTTAAGTAGATGGGTGCGCCTGTCTGGTTACGAATAATTATTCGCTCAATATCAAAAGCAGTTTTTAGTTGCCCTTTTAATTGCAGGTTACGTTTCATGTTTCCTACTTCCAGTAAGCCGCCAGAGATATCAATGTTTTCGCGTTGAACAGCATTTGAAATATCATCGAAAGTTACAGCCGCACTTTGCATGCGATAGTTGTCTACATTAATTTGAAACTCTCTTTCTGGGGCACCTACAATATCTATCCGATTAATTTGAGTAAGGTCTTCTAGTTTGTCTTTAAGATCGTCGGCGTATTTTTTTAACTGTTGCAAATTATAGTCGCCACTAATATTTACATACATGATTGGCTGCTCGCTAAAACTGATTTCAAGTGCAGTTGGTGGAGAGGTTAAATCGGTAGGTAAATCTAATTTTGCTTTATCAATAGCATCCTTCACCTTTTGTAAAGCGATATCGGGTTTTACATTGGTATCAAATTCAATTTGTATAGCCGAAAAATCTTGTTGAGAAGTACTAGTGAACTTTTTTATTTTGGCTCCTGTTATACTTTTAATTTGTTTTTCTAAAGGACGTGTTACAAGATTCTCTATGTCTTTTGGTGAGTTACCTACATAGATTGTTTGTATAAAAATGGTAGGAATTACAATATCTGGAAACTGTTCTTTTGGTAAAGTAACAAATTGAAAGATACCAGCTAAACTCACAAATATCATGAGTAGGTAAATGGAGGTTTTATTTTTGATACTCCAGGTGGTGGGTCCAAATTCTTTGAACTTGGTATTGATATTGTTTAAAACACTCATAAAACTATTTTGCTACTGTTGTAATTGTTTGTCCATCGTATAAACTCTGATAACCATTGGTAATAATTTGATCACCCGCAGCAATACCTGATTTAATTTCAATTTTATCGCCGTATAATTCTCCAGAAATCACCGCTTTTTTACGGGCAATTAATTTATTGTTTTCAGAAATGGCAACAAGAATATAACGGCCTTTTTCGTCGTTTTGTAAAATATTAACTGGAACTGCTATGGCATTAGCTACTTGGTAATCTTGTACTTTAACCAATGCAATTTGGTTAGGGCGGAAACTTTTATCTGCAGGAATCTTTGCTTCTACAAAAAAGCTACGAGTATTTGGGTCAATAATTTTTCCTACCACAGAGATGGTTGCATCTATGGTTTTATCAATATCTGGCAACGAAATTTTAATAGCAGTACCAACACCCACGCGCATTGCATAATTTTCAGGAATTAGGGTAGTGATTTTTAAATCGTTGGTATTAACAATTTTAATTTGACCTGGTCCTACAAATAATTCACCCACTCTAATATTTACATCATCTGCAACACCCGTTACATTGCTGTAAACAGCGGTGAACTTTAGTTGCTCTTGGGTAATTTTAATTTGCTCCTGCGCTGTTTTTAATTGGTTCTCTATGGCTTCAACATTATTTTTAGCAGTAATTAATTGTACTTCTGTACCAATATTTTGTGCCCAAAGATTTTGTTGTTTTTGATAGATGTTTTTTGCAAAAGCCAATTGTGTTTTAATGCTTTCTAATCCTTGTTCACTAGCAACAATACTTTGCTTAACAATAACATCGTCTAGTTTTAATATCAATTGTCCTTTGGTAACGTTGTCGCCTTTTTTTATATACAATTCTCTAACCTGTCCGCCACCGCCACGAGGAGCGATATAAGATATATTAATAGCATCCACTTTTCCTTGAAGGTCAATATAGTGCGTAAACTTTTCTGTTGTTACAGCGGTTGTTACAACTAATTTTGCATTCTCTGCTTGTAAAATTGAAGGGTCTAATTTAATAATCTCCGCTTCTAATTTTGTAATAGCATCTCCAACCGTAATTTGTTGTTTTTTTAATGCTTCTAGTGTAGCTTTTTTCTCAGTAATAGCTGTGTTGGTTTCTTTTTTATTGCCACAAGCAGTTAAAGAAATCATTAATCCCATAAATAGTAATCTTCTAATAAGTTGCATCCTTTTATTTTTTGTAGTTATTTTATAATTTTCCAATAGCTTTTGTATAATCAATTTTTGCTGCAATAGCGCTATACAATGCACTGATATAATTGGTTTGAGCTGTTCTTAAATCTGTTTGAGCGGCAGTAATTTCAGTATTAGATCCTGTGCCTAACTCAAATTTCTTTTTGGTTTGGTTGTATACATTTTCTGCTAATTGCATATTTTGTTTTTGAAAACCAAGCGTGGCAATAGCAGCGCGAAAAACCATTTTAGCACCCTCTATTTCTGCATCAATAGACAATTGCATATTACTTATTTGGTTTTCTGTTTGCTTTAATTCAAACCTAGACTTTTGCAATTTGGCATCTTTAGAGAAACCACTAAAAATGGGTATGTTAAGATTCAATCCAATAAAAGAGGTACTAAACCAATCTCCTTTTCCAAAAAAATCAAATTGCTTTCTTTGTGCATTTTTACTGTAGTTGCCATTCAATGCTAGCGTAGGCAAATAAATCAATTGGTATCTTTGAATATTAAACTCATTCAATTTTTTAGCCAATCCTAAATACTGGTAGTCTTTTCTATCTTGGTATTTAAAATCATTGGCCATGCCCAAATCATCTTTTAGTAAATTTTCATTTAAGGCATCTGTCAATTCTAGTGTGTCTTTCGACGGCATGCCAATTAAGGTTTTTAAACCTAGGTAACCAATTTCAATACTATTGTTTGCTTTTAGCTTTTCGGTTTCTAAATTAGAAATTTGTACGGCTATTTTATCGAGGTCTAATTTTTCTATAAATCCATTTTCATACAAAACCTTAGCGTCTTTTAATAACTTGTTTAATCGTTCTAAATTGGTATCAAAAATGGTTATTTGTAATTTACTTGCCACTAATTGGTAGTAAATTTTATAGACATTTGTTTTAATTAATTCTTCGGTAACTTCTACATTTTTGTTTTGAAACTCAATTGTGGTGTTACGAGTTCTTAATCCAACAAATACTTGTCCGTCAAATAATAACTGTTGTAATGCAATGCCTGCATTTGCATTGAATTTTGTTCCAAATTGAACTGGAATATAAGAGCCGGCAGGTTGTCCAAAAATTTCACCAGGTAATAAAGAAGTTGGAATTTTTAAATAATCATTGCCACCAATATTGGCACTAATGGTTGGCATGGCTGCTGCTGTTATATCTTTGTTGATTTGTTTTTGAATTTGAACATTCAATAAGGCGTTTTTTACTTGTACATTATTCTTGTGTGAAAATTCCACACAGTCTTTTAAGGAAAAAGCGTGCTTGGTTACTGGCTGGCTAAATCCAGTTTTTGCTGCTAACAAAAAGCAGCAAAGCCCTACCAGTTGGTTAAGCGTTTTTTGGTTCATAAAAAATTGGTTTTTGTCTTTGTCTTTTATATTGTTGAATTTTCTTTACTCCTTTAATGGATACAATACCATACAGGAAGTTTTCTATAATTTCTTGATTGATATTGGAGAGTTGGTATTTTGAACTCGGGAATATTTCGGTATTAAAAGCAATGAAAATAGATTCAATATGAAATTTGGTTAAAATATCTACATTAATTTCAGGTCTATACAAACCCTCTTTTATGCCACTCTCTAAATTGTTTTTAATCATATTGTATATAAATTCTTCTTTGTGTATGCTTAACTTTTTAAAAGAATTTGGATGATATTTTTGAATATCATGAATAATGGTAGGATTCAAGTGCTTGAACAATTCTTGCATTTCATCTAAAGACAAAAAGATTTCGTGTACCGCATTTTCTTTATTTAATGTATGGTTTTCGCATTCTTTGTAATTCCGTTGAAATTCAATATCTAGTACGCTATCTACCAATGCGTCTTTGTCGGCATAATACTGGTAGATGGTTTTTTTGCTAATGCCTAAATGAAAGGCAATATCATCCATACTCACGCTACGAATGCCATAGCGCATGAACAATTCGTATGTTTTGGTAATAATTCTTTGGGCTGTTTCCATACTTTTTTAAGATAGAGGCGCAAAACTAAGAAAACTATTAACATAAAAAAAGTTTCCTTAGTTTATTTAACTTATTATCTCTTAATGGAATCCTACTTTTTTCTTCGTTAATTTGCACCAAAATCAATTCATGAAACACCTAAAAAAACCTTCTTTCAAACGTACTTTAGGTAAGTCTTTGCAGCTTTTTTTGCAAGGGTTGATTGTTTTGGCACCCATTGGTATCACTATTTGGGTGGTTTTTGGACTTTTTAACTGGGTAGATAGCTTTTTACCCAACCTCATTAATAATTTAGCCCCCGATTTATTACAAAAAGATGCTGCTGGTAATCTAAAAAGGCTACCAGGCCTTGGGTTTGTGGTGGTCATTAGCCTTGTTTTAATGGTTGGCTGGCTTTCTTCTTTATTTGTTATAGGCAGACTAGTAGCGGTTTTTGATACCCTTTTAGAACGTACTCCTGGTATAAAATTTATTTATTCGTCGGTAAAAGATTTTATTGAGGCTTTTGCTGGAAATAAAAAGAAATTCGACCAACCGGTACTAGTAAATGTAGACGGAGCAGATATTTGGCGTATTGGATTTATTACCCAAAACAATAGTAAACACCTAGGTTTAGAAACGCATTTAACGGTGTATGTACCCCATTCTTACGCTATTTCGGGTATTACTTATTTAGTACCTGTTGAAAAAGTAAAACCTTTACCATCGCATATTCACCCATCAGAAGCTATGAAATACACTGTTTCGGGGGGCGTAACCGATATTCACGAAAAGGCCAATCATTTACCCTAATTCTTACAAGTAATTTTCATGACACTGCATAATTTTAACTCAGGGCCTTCTATTTTACCGCCATCGGTTTTAGAACAAGCATCAAAAGCCATCCATAATTTTAATGGAACAGGGTTGTCTATTTTAGAAATTGGGCATCGGACAAGCCATTTTCAAGAAGTATTAAACCAAGCAATTGGGTCTGTTAAACGTTTGATGGATTTAAACGATTCGTACGAAGTACTTTTTTTACACGGAGGCGCTACCACCCAATTCATGCAAGTGCCTATGAACTTATTGGATGATAACGAAACAGCAGCTTATTGCGATAATGGTATTTGGGGAAGCAAGGCGATTAAAGAAGCGGCTATGTTTGGGAACGTTGCAGTAGCAGCTAGTTCGGCCGATAAAATTCATACCTATATTCCTAAAAATTTATCCATACCAAATAACGCTAACTATTTACATATTACTACTAACAATACCGTAGAAGGTACACAGTGGCATGCGTATCCAGACGTATCTATTCCATTGATTGGAGATATGAGTAGTGATATTTTTAGTAGGCCTACTAATTTCAAACAGTTTTCATTAATCTATGCAGGTGCTCAAAAAAACATGGGCGCAGCTGGCGTGAATTTAATAGTGGTTAAAAAAGATATCTTAGGAAAAATTAAACGTAAGATTCCAACCATCATGAATTACCAAAAGCATATTGAGGCTGGATCATTAATGAATACACCGCCAGTATTTGCAGTGTATGTGAGCATGCTTACCCTACAATGGATTGAAGTCGAAGGTGGATTAGCAGAAATGGGCCGACGGGCAAAAGAAAGAGCCAACTTATTATACAGCACCATTGATCGCTTACCATTCTATAAAACAAAGGTTGCCAAAGAAGACCGAAGTGAAATGAATGCGGTGTTTTTTATTGAAGACGAAAACGTACAAAATCTGTTTTTAGAAGAATGTAAAAAAGCAGGATTTATAGGAGTAAAAGGATATAGAACAGTTGGCGGAATTAGGGTGAGCATGTATAATGCACTCCCACTAAGCAGCGTACAAACTATGACTGACCTCATGCAATCTTTTGCGCAGCAACACGGATAATTATTTATTAATCAAAGAAACGAGCATGGCAAACATTAAACCATTTAAAGCATTAAGACCACAAGCAAAAATAGCCAAACAAGTTGCCAGTAGACCTTACGATGTATTGAGTAGTGCAGAAGCAAAAATTGAAGCACAAGGAAATCCCGCTTCATTTTTACACATCACCAAAAGTGAAATTGATTTACCAGAATCGGTTGATGTGCATGCGCCAGAAGTATACTTACAAGCAAAAGAAAATTTACAAGCATCTATTCAAAGAGATACTTTATTTAGAGAGTCGAAAGAGTGTTATTATATATATCAATTAATTATGAATGGTCGCGAACAAACAGGATTAGTTTGTGTGAGCAGTGTGGATGATTATGAAAATGATATTATTAAAAAGCATGAATTTACGCGTCCTGAAAAAGAGTTAGATAGAATCAATCATATTAAAACATCGGGTGCGCAAACAGGCAATGTTTTTCTAGCATATCGTAACAATCATAGCATTGATGCCATTATAGAAAAATGGAAATCCACCAAATCTCCTGGATATGATTTTTTAGCAGATGATGGTATTCAACATACTATTTGGATTATTAGTGACGGAGATATTTGCAACGAAATTACCCAAGTATTTGCTGCCGAAATTCCTTGCACTTATATAGCCGACGGCCACCACCGAGCAGCATCTGCTTCAAAAGTTCGTTTGGCTTTGGGTGCTAATTCGCCCGAAGGAGCTAACCATTTTTTAACAACCCTATTTCCATCGAACCAATTGTTTATTATGGATTATAATAGGGTGGTAAAAGATTTGAATGGCTTAACACCTGCACAGTTTTTAGAAGCCATTGCAACGAAATTTACAATCACACCACAAGCCTCACAAGCATTTAAGCCAGCCAATTTACACGATATTGGAATGTACTTAAACCACCAATGGTATCAACTAAGTGCTAAGCCAGGAACTTTTTCGAATGATCCGATTGGTATTTTAGACGTAACTATTTTACAAGACAATATTTTATCGGCGCTATTAAATATCAATGATCCACGCACCGATACTCGTGTTGATTTTGTTGGTGGAATTAGGGGATTACAAGAATTAGAAAAGCGTGTTGATAGTGGCGAGATGGCTGCAGCGTTTAGTATTTTTCCGGTAAGTATGGATCAACTATTTGATATTGCGGATAGTGGCAAAGTGATGCCACCCAAAAGCACTTGGTTCGAACCAAAATTACGCGATGGTTTATTAACGCATTTGATTTACGATTAGATACGATCACTCAAAATAGGGTTTAAAAAAATATAAAAAGCCGATAGTGAACCTATCGGCTTTTTTATGTGTGTGGTTTTACCTAATTTAACAGAGTAATTCTTATGTTGGCATAAGAAATTATTTTTACCACCTAACAACGCGCTTATGAATAGTAAACGTTTATTTGATTGTATAGATCATCAGTTGCAAAATTTTCCCAAGCCAGATATGTTGGCTGCCAAAGAAAATGGCGTGTGGGTAAAGTATAGCACACAAATGGTTGCAGATATTGCCAACCGCTTGAGTGCAGGCTTATTAGAAATGGGCGTATTTGGAAATGATTTTACCTCCGAAGGAAGTGATAAAATTGCTATCATTAGTAATAACAGACCTGAATGGGTTTTTACCGATTTAGCAGTGCAACAAATAGGTGCTATTTTAGTACCAGTTTATCCTACCACCAATCCTTTAGAATTAGCATTTATTTTAAATGATGCGGCTGTAAAATATGTATTTGTTAGTAGTATTGATTTATACAAAAAAGCAAAGGATGTTTGCGTAAATGTTCCATCGGTTAAAAACATTTATTGCTTTGATAAAATTGAAGGGGTATTGCACTGGAGCGAATTGACTAATCTTGCAAACGAAACAAATTTACAAAAAGTAAATTCCATTAAAGCAAGTATTCCAAGTGCACATTTGGCTACTATTATTTATACATCTGGCACAACAGGCACACCAAAGGGCGTGATGTTAATGCACAGTAATATTTATTCGAATGTAGCTTTTGCAAAAGAAAGTTTTCCTTTTGATGATGCGCCAGAAACTAAAACACTCAGCTTTTTACCATTGAACCATATTTTTGAAAAAATGGTTACCTATATTTATTTGTATAGTGGCATTGGTATTTATTATGCAGAAAGTTTAGAGACCATTGGCGATAACCTAAAAGAAATTAAACCAGATGGTTTTACTACCGTGCCAAGACTCTTAGAAAAAGTATTTGAAAAAATAATGCTGAAAGGAGCTGAACTAAAAGGCGTAAAACGCGATTTGTTTTATTGGGCGGTAGCACTAGCAGAAAAATACGATAATCTAGAAAGCGGCGGATGGTGGTATAATATTCAATTAGCCATTGCCAATAAATTAATTTTTAATAAATGGCGCGATGCACTTGGCGGAAATATTTCATTTATTGTAACTGGTGGTGCAGCCTGTCAAGTAAAACTATTGCGAATTTTTAATGCTGCACAAATTCCAGTATACGAAGGATATGGTCCTACAGAAAATAGTCCGGTAATTAGTGTGAATCGCAAAGAAAAAGGCGGTACAAAAATTGGTACAGTTGGCCCTCCTGTAAATGGTGTTCAAGTAAAACTAGCCGAAGACGGAGAAATTTGTGTGGCAGGCCCCTGTGTGATGTTAGGCTATTATAAACGCCCCGATTTAACGGCCGAAACAGTAATAGATGGTTGGTTATTAACGGGCGATATTGGTGTTTGGGTAGACGATAAATATTTAAAAATTACTGATAGAAAAAAAGAATTATTTAAAACAAGTGGTGGAAAATATGTTGCGCCACAGCCTATAGAAAACAAATTAAAAGAAAGCCCTTTTGTAGAACAGGTAATGGTGGTAGGTGCTGAACAAAAATTTGTTGGTGCATTAATAGTTCCTTCTATTCCAACCTTAAAAGAATGGATGCGTGAAAAAAATATTCCATACACTACTACCGAAGATGCTTTGCATCATCCTAAGGTATTAGAATTGTATAGAGAATTGGTACAAAGTTTCAATACGTTTTTTAACCATGTAGAACAAATTAAAAAGTTCGAATTAATTCCAAGAGAATGGAGTATTGAAACGGGAGAAATGACGCCTAAAATGAGTTTAAAAAGAAAAGTGGTGATGGAGAAATTTAAAGATGCGGTAGAAAGAATCTATTCTTAATAAATCAATTAATTCCCTGCGCCCTTGCGAGTACTTTCTTTTGTGCTTCAATATATTTTTGTTGCACAACCGTTTCAACAGGTATGCCATTTATTTTACTTTCTAACCAAGAAATAATATCTAAGTACATAAATGCCCGCGTTTCGAAACGTTCGTTTTCTAATTCTTTTAATTGCGCAAGTAAGTTTTTAAATTCTGTTTTTATTTCGCGATCAGTTAATCGGAGCGTATTTTTTACAAAGGTAAAAATGGCTTCTTCAACAGTACTAAGGTTTTGCATTTTATACATAAATCGATACACCGATTTTAGTAAGTAATCGAGTATGTCTAAATTACGTAATT
>Ga0214919_10002660_pt1 | contig 27760 bp, 28 predicted proteins | sample LL1503_MetaG_FD_177994 | JGI IMG/M metagenome (GOLD analysis project Ga0214919, IMG submission 177994) | Freshwater microbial communities from Lake Lanier, Atlanta, Georgia, United States - LL-1503 | ecosystem: Environmental > Aquatic > Freshwater > Lake | place: USA: Georgia | collected...
AGGACCGCGCCCAGGTTCAGTTCGTCCAGGATTTGCTGCACGCCCACCGGGATCTCGCCCACCAGCAGCTGCTGGTTTTGCACCACGTAATGCAGCGCCATCAACTGGGGCACCTGTATCTCCTTATAAATCAAATGTCAGTGGCGCTCCAGCAGGTGGTCCGCAACGTGCAGGTGGTGGTCGTCCACCACAACGTGGCGGAGCAGGTGGCGCATTTGGAAAGAATGCGAGCAAGAAGTCAGGACGTAAATCTAAATCTAGAAAAGCATTACGCGATGAATTCGACAATATGCAAGCACCACAACTTGGCGGAGCAGTTATTCCACACGGTGATGGCAAGACTCCAATCCGTATGCGCCGCGGTGCTTCATTGGCAGATTTTGCGGACAAGATCAATGCAGATCCAGCAGCGTTAGTTGCAGCCTTATTTCACTTAGGCGAGATGGTTACAGCAACACAATCTGTTGATGCTGATACTTTTGAAATTCTTGGCGTTCAACTCGGTTATGACATCCAAATTGTTAGCCCAGAAGATGAAGATCGTGAACTCCTACAAGGATTTGATATTGATTTAACTGATGAAATCAGTGATATTGATCCAGATACATTGGTTGCGCGTCCACCAGTTGTGACTGTTATGGGTCACGTTGATCATGGTAAGACTTCACTTTTGGATGCAATTCGTAAGAGTGAAGTGATGAAGTCTGAAGCTGGTGGAATTACTCAGCACATCGGTGCTTACCAAATTCATCATGATCATGATGGAATTAATCGTGCTATCACCTTTATTGACACACCAGGTCATGAGGCTTTCACAGCTATGCGTGCTCGTGGTGCAAAGGTAACTGACATAGCCGTTCTCGTTGTTGCTGCCGATGATGGAATTATGCCGCAGACTATTGAAGCGTTAAATCACGCTCAAGCAGCAGATGTTCCAATCGTTGTGGCAGTCAATAAGATGGATAAAGATGGCGCTAACCCAGATAAGGTCCGCCAGCAGTTAACTGAGTACAACTTGATTGCAGAAGAGTACGGCGGAGAAACAATCTTCGTAAACGTCTCTGCTAAATCAGGTCAAGGCGTTGATGATTTAATTGAATCCATTCTTCTCACGGCAGATGCAGCAATTGATCTACGCGCAGTCGCAGATGATTCTGCTCGTGGAGTTGCAATTGAAGCCCACCTCGATCGTGGTCGTGGTCCAGTAACAACTGTCCTTGTGCAACGTGGAACGCTACGTATTGGTGATCCAATTGTTGCCGGTGGTGCATTTGGTCGCGTTCGTGCAATGTTGGATGAAAATGGTGATTCAGTAGAAATCGCTGGTCCATCTCGTCCAGTTCAGGTGCTTGGTTTCACATCTGTTCCAAGTGCTGGAGATACATTCTTAGTAGCCGATGAAGATCGCACTGCTCGTCAGATCGCTGAAAAGCGGCAGGCTGCAGAGCGCAATGCTCAACTTGCTAAGGCTCGCAAGAAGGTCTCCCTTGAAGACTTTATGGAACAGTCCAAGATCACAACACTTAACTTAATCCTTAAGGGTGACGTGAGTGGATCTGTGGAAGCACTAGAAGAAGCGTTGATGCAGCTAGATGTTGGCGCAGAGGTTGATTTACGTGTTATTCACCGTGGTGTTGGTGCAATTACCAAGAGCGATATCACGTTGGCATCTGCTTCAACTGCAGTAGTGATCGGCTTTAATGTTAAGCCAGAACCACAGACTGCAATCTTTGCCGATCAAGAAGGAGTTGAAGTTCGCTTCTACTCAGTTATCTATCAAGCAATTGAAGAGATTGAGCTCTCACTTAAAGGTCTGCTCAAACCAATCTATGAAGAAGCAATCATTGGTAACGCTGAAGTGCGCGAGATCTTTAAATCTTCTAAGGCAGGAAATATCGCAGGTTCACTTGTTAAAGATGGGGTTATCCGTCGTAACGCAAAGGCACGTATTTTGCGTGGTGAAACCCTTATCCTTGATAACCTCACAATAGATTCACTCAAGCGCTTTAAGGATGATGCAAATGAAGTCAAAGAAGGTTTTGAATGCGGAATTGGTCTTGGCAATATGAAGGATCTTCAAATTGGCGACACCATTCAAGTCTTTGAGATGCGCGAGAAAAAGCGGGTATAGAAATGGCAGCATCACACCGCAGCCAGAAGGTTGCAGACCGAATCAAAGTAATTGTGGCGCAGTTGCTTGAGACAAAGATTAAAGATCCTCGTCTTGGTTTCGTCACAGTCACTGATGCACGTGTAACTGGAGATCTACAACAAGCCTCTATTTTCTATACTGTGCTGGGCGATATCGACCAACGCGCAGCAACCACTGCTGCACTAGAGAGTGCAAATGGTGCAATCAGATCAGCGTTGGGGCGTGAATTAGGTTTGCGTATCACACCAACACTTGCCTTCTTTGAAGATGGTTTACCAGAGAGTGCAAAAGCACTTGATTCATTGCTATCAAAAGTACATGAATTAGATGCTCAGGTAGCTGCTCTTCGTGCAAATGCAACATATGCCGGGGGAGAAGATCCATATAAAGCTCCTCGTATAATTGACGAGGATTAATCATCGAGCACGGATTTCTGGTTGTAGATAAAGAACCAGGTATGACAAGCCATGATGTTGTGGCGATTGCACGGCGCGCACTTGGCACCCGCAAAGTGGGTCATGCAGGAACTCTTGACCCGATGGCCACAGGTGTTTTAGTTTTAGGCTTTAATAATGGAACGCGCTTACTTCAATACATCACTCATGGGCAGAAAACCTATGAAGCAACTGTTGTTTTAGGTGCTGCAACAGTTACAGATGATGTTGAAGGTGAAGTTATTTCACGTGCAGATGTCTCAGCAATTACTAATTCACACATTGAAGCAGAGATGGTCAAGATGCGTGGAACAATCATGCAACGCCCAAGTTCTGTCTCTGCCATAAAGGTCGATGGTGAGCGAGCATATAATCGCGTGCGAGCCGGAGAAAAAGTAGAGCTTGCAGAGCGAGAAGTTACAATTTCAGAGTTAGAAATTAGAGCGATTCGCCACTTAGGAAATGCAATTGAAATCGATATTGAAGTTGCATGTTCGGCCGGCACCTTTATCCGCGCTATAGCACGAGATTGTGGGGATGCTCTCGGGGTAGGTGGGTATTTAAATTCCCTGCGCCGAACACGCGTAGCCGGTTTTGGTTTAGAAAACTCCATTTCACTTTCATCCCTACGGGCAGGGGAGTTTTCAACCCTTGGATTAGTAGATGTTGCACGAACAGTTTTTATCGTGCGGGAGCTTGCACTTGATGAAGTCAATCAACTTTCCTTCGGCCGCCCACTGAGTGCCAATCCAGACGAAGCGATTTATGCTGCTATTTCTGGTCAAGATCTCATTGCTCTGCTGTGCAACAAGGATGGATTAGCCAAACCCATCGCCGTGTTCGCGCCCGCTCACTAGGTCTGAGAGAATAGAAACATGAGCGTTGTAGTAATTGGAGTATTTGATGGAGTCCATAAGGGACACCAAGAAGTGCTCAACCATGCTAAACAGATTGCTGGCGATGAAAAGATTATTGCGCTGACTTTTGATCCACACCCAACAACTGTCTTTGCACCTGATCGAGCGCCAACTTTGCTCACCATTTTGACTGATCGGATTGAGCTACTCAAAATTCACAACGCCGATCAAGTTGCCGTTATGAAGTTCACCCCTGAATTTGCAGCTATGTCGCCAGAGGATTTCGTCACCAAAGTTCTAGTGGACCAGTTAGGCGCAACCAAAGTTGTAGTGGGGAAGAACTTTACCTATGGATCAAAGGCAGCAGGAAATGTTGATTCATTGAAGGCTCATCCTGAGTTTGAAACTATTGTGCTTGATCTAGAGCCTTTAGAGGGAGACATAGTTTCATCCACCCGGATCCGTAACTTAATTGTTGAAGGAGATGTTGAACAAGCACGAGCACTATTGACTAGACCTCACCGTTTAGATGGCATCGTGGTTCATGGTGAAAAGCGCGGCCGTCAGATTGGTTATCCAACTGCAAATTTGGGAGATCTTGAACATCAAACTATTCCAGCCGATGGTGTGTATGCGGGATGGTTAACGGTCGGAATTAATCGTTGGCCGGCAGCTATTTCAATTGGAACTAATCCAACTTTTGATGGAATTCGAGGCCGCCAAGTTGAGGCATATGCAATTGATCAAGTTGGATTAGAGCTCTATTCACAGCGGGCAACAATTGAATTTGGTTGGCGACTTCGTGAAACATTAAAATTTGATGGAGTTGCGCCATTACTTGATCAGATGGCCAAAGATTGCGCCAAAGCCCGTGAATTAACCGAGCTCTAGGCTCAGGATTTCACCTTATTCGCCCCCGCTGGTAATCTTTCCCAGTCCAACGAGAAAGCGAGCTTTCGTGAGGCAAACCGAAAGCCCTCGTGATCAGAAACCAAGGAGTACTTAAGAATGGCACTAACACCAGAAGTAACACAGCAAATTGTCGCAAAGTTCGGATCTACTCCTACTGACACGGGAAGTCCTGAAGCACAGGTCGCTTTGCTATCTCAGCGTATTGAAGAAATCACATCACATTTAAAAACCAACCCTCATGATCACCACAACCGTCGTGGTCTGTTGTTGCTAGTTGGTCGTCGTCGTCGCATTCTTCAATATCTTGCCAAGACAGATATCAACCGTTATCGCGTGATTATCGACAAGCTCGGTATTCGCCGCTAATTAAGTAATACCTACACCACTTCAAGGCAAATGGTCCTCGGTAGTGGTTTCCGCACAAATTAATGTGCGTGAACTTCGATCGAAGATTCATTTCTCCTTTAAGTGGGTAGTCACCACGATGTGACTTGCAATGAGTCGCGTCCATAGTAATAAAGGAGGACCCATGGAGGGTCAAGAGGTTCAGTCAGCCGTTGCAGTTATTGATAACGGGAAATATGGAAAACGAGAGATTCGTTTTGAAACAGGTCGCTTAGCGCGTCAAGCTGCAGGAGCAGCAGCCGTTTACTTAGATGATCAAACAATGATCTTCTCAGCTACAACAGCATCAAAGGCTCCTAAAGATCAATTTGATTTCTTTCCTTTAACAGTCGATGTTGAAGAGAAGATGTATGCAGTTGGTCGTATTCCAGGATCGTTCTTCCGTCGTGAGGGTCGTCCATCAGAAGATGCAATTCTTACCTGTCGTTTAATCGACCGTCCATTGCGTCCATCATTTGTTAAAGGACTTCGCAATGAAGTTCAAATCGTAGTGACAGTTATGGCACTTGATCCAGACCACATGTATGACGTGATTGCGATCAATGCTTCTTCAATGTCAACACAACTTGCAGGTCTACCTTTCTCTGGTCCAATCGGTGGCGTTCGCGTTGCTTTGATTGATGGACAGTGGGTTGCTTTCCCTAACCATTCACAGGTTGCACATGCAGTTTTTGACATGGTTGTGGCTGGTCGCATTAGCGATGGCGATGTTGCAATCATGATGGTTGAAGCAGAAGCCACAGAGCGCACGATTGAACTCATCAAGGGTGGCGCACCAACTCCTACTGAAGAAGTTGTTGCACAAGGTCTCGATGCTGCAAAGCCATTTATCAAGATTCTCTGCGAGGCACAAGCAAAACTTGCCAAGGTGGCTGCAAAGCCAACTGCTGAGTTCCCAGTCTTTCTTGATTACCAAGATGATGTATTTGCAGCTGTTGAAAAGGCTGCTAGTGCAGATCTTGCAAAGGCGTTAACAATTTCTGGTAAGCAAGAGCGCGAAACAAAGATTGATGAAATTAGTGCATCTGTGAAGGAATCAGTCTCTGCTGCCTTTGAAGGCCGTGAGAAGGAAGTTCCTGCAGCGTTTCGTTCATTAACGAAGAAGCTTGTTCGTGCGCGCGTTTTGCGTGACAAGATTCGTATCGATGGACGTGGATTGCGTGATATCCGTGCACTATCTGCAGAGGTTGAAGTAATTCCTCGCGTTCATGGTTCAGCAATCTTTGAACGCGGAGAGACACAGATTCTGGGAATCACGACTCTGAACATGCTCAAGATGGAACAACAGTTAGATACGTTGAATCCTGAAAACCATAAGCGTTATATGCACAACTACAACTTCCCACCATATTCAACTGGTGAGACAGGTCGTGTTGGTACACCTAAGCGTCGCGAAATCGGCCACGGTGCACTTGCAGAGCGTGCTTTGATTCCAGTTCTTCCAACTCGTGAAGAGTTCCCTTACGCAATTCGTCAGGTCTCTGAAGCCCTTGGTTCAAATGGGTCAACATCTATGGGATCTGTGTGTGCATCAACACTTGCGCTCTATAACGCAGGCGTTCCACTACGCGCACCTGTTGCAGGTATTGCAATGGGTCTAATCTCTGACACTGTCGATGGCAAGGTCGAGTACGTAGCACTAACTGACATCCTTGGTGCAGAAGATGCATTTGGTGATATGGACTTTAAAGTCGCAGGAACAAAGGAGTTCGTGACTGCGCTGCAGCTAGATACCAAGCTTGATGGAATTCCAGCTTCAGTTCTAGCTGGTGCACTGCACCAAGCTAAAGAAGCCCGCCTTGCAATTTTAGATGTAATGAATGAAGCAATTGATGGCCCAGATGAGATGAGCCCATTTGCTCCACGCATTATCTCTGTGAAGATTCCAGTGGATCAGATTGGGGCAGTAATCGGGCCAAAGGGCAAGATTATTAACCAGATCCAAGATGAAACTGGCGCAGAAATCTCAATTGAAGATGACGGCACGATTTATATCGGCGCAGTTGATGGTCCATCAGCCGAAGCTGCACGTGCACAAATCAATGCAATTGCTAACCCACAGATGCCAGAAGTTGGAGAGCGCTACCTCGGTACCGTTGTAAAGCTTGCAGCATTTGGTGCATTTGTCTCATTGATGCCAGGTAAAGATGGCTTGCTCCACGTGTCTCAGATTCGCAAGATGCATGGTGGGAAGCGCATTGAAAACTTGGAAGAAGTCATGAAGGTTGGCGACAAGATTCAAGTTGAAATCGGCGAGATTGACCCAAAGGGAAAGTTGTCTTTGGTTCCTGTTCTTGAAGGTGAAACAACAGGTTCTGCAGAATAAATGAGCGTACGTCGTTCAGTTTTACCTAGCGGTCTGCGCATCGTTACTGAAGAAGTTTCTTCGGTGCGCAGTGCCGCCATTGGTATCTGGGTAAATGTTGGATCTCGTGATGAATCCCCGGCAACGGCTGGGGCTTCTCATTTTCTAGAGCATTTACTCTTCAAAGGAACTACGCGACGCACAGCACTTGAAATCTCATCATCGATAGAGTCAGTCGGTGGTGAGATGAATGCCTTTACTTCAAAGGAATACACATGCTTCTATGCACGTGTCATTGATACAGACTTGCCATTGGCAATCGATGTGATTTCAGATTTGATCACATCTTCAGTTGTCTCAGCCTTAGATGTTGATGCTGAACGCAAAGTAGTACTTGAAGAGATTGCCATGCGAGATGATGATCCAAGTGATTTAGTGCATGATCTCTATGCCCAGACTTACTACGGCGATACACCATTGGGACGTCCAATTCTTGGAACAGTTTCATCCATTAAAGGCATGTCTCGTAGCACGGTTAATAACTACTACAAGAAACGCTATTTACCCCAAGATCTCGTTGTGGCAGTTGCTGGAAACATTAAACACAAAAAAGTCGTTGCCATGATTGAGGCAGCCCTTTGCATTGATGGCTTTCTAGAGGGTATGGGTGCGCCAGTTCTTCGCTCTAATGCGCAAGAGAGAAAAGCTAAGCAGCAGAGTGTTGGTTTGATTTCTCGTAAAACTGAACAAGCTCATATGTTCTATGGCATGGAAGGCGTTGCCCGCCACGATGATCGCCGCTTTGCGATGGGCGTTCTAGCTTCAGCCCTGGGTGGTGGAATGTCATCTCGTTTATTCCAAGAAATCCGTGAAAAGCGTGGTCTTGCATACTCTGTCTATGCCTATGCCCAGCAATATGCAGGCAGCGGACAAATCGGTTTCTATGCAGGATGTAATCCAACTAAAGCCCTAGAAGTTGTAGAAATAATCCGCGAAGTCCTTACCGATGTAGTTGATAATGGGATGACACATGAAGAGATTGAACGCGCTAAAGGCGCTGTTCGAGGCTCACTAGTATTGAGCCAGGAAGACTCAGGCTCACGTATGTTTAGAATTGGTAAAAACGAGATTGTTTATGGCCAAGTGATGGGCTTTGACGATATTTTGAAATCTATTTCACGCGTAAATGAGCAGGACATACGGGAAATTGCTAGCGCCTTTTTGACCAAAACGCCTACGCTTGCACTTGTGGGTCCGTTTAAGAACACGTCGAAATTTGAAAAGGTGTTGGCATGATTAACGTCGCAGTCCTGGGCGCAAAAGGGCGCATGGGTTCAGAGGTCGTCAAGGCCGTTGAATCATCGGATGGTTTAAGCCTTGTCGCAGCGTTAGATCTTGGCGATTCAATTGAACAGTTAAAGGATTCTGGCGCAAAAGTAGTTGTTGATTTCACCACGCCAGATAGCGTCATGGCAAATCTTGAATTTCTCATCAATAATGGAATAAATGTTGTGGTTGGAACTACTGGCTTTGATGCAATCAAGCTCGCAAGCGTAGAAAAACTCTTAAAAGCTAATCCCGGAGTTGGTGTGTTAATTGCCCCCAACTTTGCAATTGGTGCGGTTTTGATGATGGAGTTTGCTGAAAAAGCAGCACGCTACTTCGAATCAGCTGAAATAATTGAACTTCATCATCCACTTAAAGTAGATGCGCCAAGTGGCACGGCATCTCGCACGGCAGAGCTCATGAGCAAGGCTCGCAAGGATGCAGGTCTGGGTGCTCAACCTGATTCCACTACAACGGCGCTCGAAGGTGCCCGTGGTTCAAGAGTGGGAGATATTCCAGTGCACTCAGTGCGAGCACGAGGATTAGTTGCACACCAGGAAGTTATTCTCGGGGGATTGGGCGAAACTTTAACGATTCGTCACGATTCACTTGATCGAGCAGGATTTATGCCAGGAGTAATCCTTGGTATTAGAAAAGTGGTTTCACATCCAGGCCTGACATATGGCCTAGATAAGTTCATGTAAAGGGAGAAGCACATGTCAAAAGATCAAATCACAATGTATGGCGCTGACTGGTGCGGAGATTGCCGCCGTTCTAAGCGCTTATTTGAAGAGTTAAATGTTGAATACACACTTATCGATGTTGATGCTGATCTAAGTGCAGCAGATAAAGTCAAAGAAATTAATGGCGGAGCACAGTCAATTCCTGTCATTGTCTTCTCTGACGGTACTCACTTAACTGAGCCATCAGATAATGACTTGAAGGCAAAGCTTCAAGCCCTCAAAATTATCTAAAACCAGTTATAGAGCGCAGCTGATGTGATCGCTGCGCTTAGTACTACAACTGGAAACGGTGCCTTGAGAATAAGGGCTATTACCGCAGCCGATACGCCTGCTAATCGATGATCAATCATGAGTTGTGATTTTTCGGTAAAAGTCTGCACAGCAACTAAAGCGCTGAGCAAAGCAATCGGAATCATGGCATTTATCGATCGCACTTTAGGGTGGGTAAATATCCTCTCTGGCACATTGTGTCCAGCGTATTTGAGAGCAAAAGCAATGACGCTTGTGCCTATTGTTGCTATCCAAAATGAGTTCATGTGCGCAGCCCAACTGCTATGGCTATAAACGCTGTTGCAATAATTGGTAGACCTGCGGGCACAATCGGCGTCATCGCCAGCGCAAAGAGCATGCAAGCAATGGCAAGGATGCGATCACGTTTAGTGTGTAAGCGTGGCCATACCAGACCAAGAAACGCCGCTGGAACTGCCGAATCAAGGCCCCATGCACGGATATCTCCCATGGCTTGCGCGCCAAGGGCACCTGCAACTGTGAATAGATTCCAAAAGAGAAAAACTCCAAAACCGGTGAGCCAAAAACCTTGGCGCATGGCATTTTCTCCCCGCACTTCTTGACCCAATGCAACTGCAGTTGATTCATCAATTGTGATTTGGGCGGCAACGATTCTTTTAAAACCTTTTACCTTTAATCGAGGCGCCATAATCACGCCATACACTCCATTTCGAATTCCAAGTAAAGATGCAGTGGCAATTCCACTTAATGCACCGCCGCCAGCACCAAGAACTCCAATGACAGCAAACTGTGAAGCACCAGAAAATGTTAGAAGTGATAATAAACAGGTTTGAAGAACTGAAAAGCCATTTGCAACGGAGGCGGCTCCAAAAGCCGTTCCATAAGCCCCAACTGTGATGGAAACGCTCAGAGAATCGCGAAATGTGGTGGATTCAATTCTGGACACGCAGACATTCTGCCGTAGATATCCAAAGACTCAAACCTGGCCCCTTATAGGGTGAGGCCATGCCTGAAGAAATCATTTTTAGAGACGATGTCACCGTTGAATTAGTTAAAGCCAGTGCAAGTGATGCTGATGTTATTTGGGCTGCGCGAGTTTCAACTGCTGGTGAGCAGTCCATGGATGAGATCGGTGAAGATCCTTCTCGCTCAGCTGGATTAATTAACTACCTTGCTCGCGAGCGCCACGGTTCACCATTTGAACATACATCGATGACTTTCTTTATCTCGGCACCGATATTTGTTTTCCGAGAGTTCATGCGCCACCGCATCGCTTCATACAATGAAGAGAGTGGCCGTTACCGTGAATTGAAACCTGTTTTCTATATTCCCTCTAAGGAGCGTAAATTAGTTCAGGTTGGTAAGACTGGTGCTTATACATTTGAAGATGGGACTGCAGAGCAGTTTGAAGTTACCGTAAACTCGATGAAGGCTGCCTACGTCGTTGCATATGATAGTTATCAAAAGATGTTAGATGTTGGAGTTGCACGTGAAGTTGCACGTGCAGTTCTACCAGTAGCCACATATTCATCCATGTATGTATCGATGAATGCCCGCGCATTGATGAACTTTTTATCCCTTCGTACATCCCGCGATGGCTCGCACTTTCCAAGCTACCCTCAACGTGAAATTGAGATGGTGGCTGAGAAAATGGAAGCCGAATTCGCGAAATTAATGCCGCTCACATACGCAGCCTTCGAAAAGTCTGGTCGCATCGCCCCATAAAACGGGTAGAGTTGGGCGCATGAGTACGCCAGCGCCGTTTGGCCGCATGTTGACCGCAATGGTCACGCCATTTAAAAAAGATGGTTCCATTGATTGGAATGGCGTAGAAACAATCGCAGATCATTTAGTTAAAACTGGTCATGATGGCATTGTTGTCAATGGCACAACTGGTGAAGCCCCTACGACTAAATCCTCTGAAAAAGAAGAGATTATTAAAGTCGTTAAGCGTGTAGTTGGTGCACACATCAAGGTTTTATCAGGTGCTGGCGATAATGAAACTGATTATTCAATCAATCAAGCCAAGCGCAGTGAAGCAGCTGGTGCTGATGGAATTTTGGTCGTTACTCCTTATTACAACAAACCTCCACAGGCAGGTATCAAGGCTCACTTCCTAGCAATGGCCAATGCAACAGGTTTACCCATGATGCTCTATGACATTCCTGGTCGCACAGGAGTAGAGATTGAGTCTGACACAATCGTTGAACTCTTTGAACACCCATCAATTGTTGCGCTCAAGGATGCTAAAGGAAATGTTGCAGCAACGTCGTGGGTAATCAAGCGCTGTGGAATCCCTGTGTATTCTGGTGATGACATTCTAAATTTGCCCCTTCTTTCAGTAGGTGCAGTTGGTTTTGTTTCAGTGTGTGGTCATACCGTTGGATCACAACTTAAAGAGATGCTTAACGCTTGGTTTGCAGGCAATGCTGTTCGTTCACTAGAGATTCATCAGCAGTTACTTCCAGTCTTTACTGGAACATTCCGCACACAAGGTGCCATCATGACAAAAGCTGCACTGACATTAATGGGTCTACCTGGTGGATATACCCGTCTTCCTCTAGTCGATGCAACAGATGCGCAAATTGCGCAGTTGCGTGACGACCTACGCGCAGGTGGCGTAGAACTTAAATAATGAATCACCCTCACCCAGATCTCGGATTACCCTCAGCTTTAGTAAAAGGGGGTTTGCGCATTGTCGCCCTTGGCGGCCTAGGTGAAATCGGTCGTAATATGACTGTCTTTGAAACTAAAGGCAAACTTCTCATTGTTGACTGTGGAGTTTTATTTCCTGAAGATACACAGCCAGGAATCGATTTAATTCTTCCCGATTTTTCATATATCCGTGATCGTCTAGATGATGTAGTTGGTGTCTTCTTAACGCATGGGCATGAAGACCATATTGGCGCGCTTCCTTATCTACTACGCGAGCGTGGAGACATTGCTATGTATGGATCAGCCCTGACATTGGCTCTTGTCACAGCAAAGCTAAAAGAGCACAGAATCACTCCACTCACACGCGAAGTTCGCGAAGGTGGACATGAAGATGTTGGACCATTTGAACTTGAATTTGTTGCCGTTAACCACTCGATTCCAGATGCTCTAGCTGTTGTGATCAACACCGATGCGGGCCGAGTTCTTGCAACAGGTGATTTCAAGATGGATCAACTACCACTGGATGGTCGTATTACAGATTTGCGTACCTTTGCACGCTTGGGTGATGAAGGCGTTGATTTATTTATGGTTGATTCAACCAATGCAGACATCCCAGGTTTTACTCCTTCAGAGCGCGAAATCATGCCCGCACTTAATCGTGTCATCGGTTCGACAAAGCGCCGCGTGATTGTTGCTTCCTTCTCATCCCACGTGCACCGCGTTCAACAAGTTATTGATACTGCTGCCATTCACAATAGAAAAGTAATCTTCATTGGGCGCTCGATGGTTCGTAATATGAAGATTGCTCAAGATATGGGGTACTTAACAGTTCCTCCCGGAGTTGTGATGGATGCTAAGGATCTTGATTCTTTTGATGACAATGTGGTTTTGATTTGCACTGGCTCGCAAGGAGAACCAATGGCTGCCCTCTCGCGCATGGCAAATGGTGATCATCAGATTCGAGTCGGCGATGGCGACACAGTCATTTTAGCTTCCTCCTTAATTCCTGGAAATGAAAACTCAGTCTTTAGAGTGATCAACGAACTGACTCGCTTTGGTGCCAAAGTCGTTCATAAAGCTAATGCGATGGTTCACGTTTCAGGACATGCAGCTGCGGGCGAACTTCTATATTGTTACAACATCGTTAAGCCACGCTATGTCATGCCCATACATGGTGAGTGGCGCCATATGAAAGCAAATGCTGAACTTGCAATTCAAGCCGGAGTCCCACGTTCAAATGCTTTGATTATTGAAAATGGGGTTGTGGTGGATCTCATTGATCATGAGGCTCAAGTAGTTGGATCTGTTCCATGTGGCTTTGTTTATGTCGATGGTCAGAGTATTGGCGACATCACTGAGACTTCACTGAAAGATCGTCGAATTCTTGGTGAAGAAGGTTTCATTTCAGTTATTGTTGTGATTGATTCTCAGAATGGAAAAATTGTTGCCGGACCTGATATCCACGCGCGTGGATTCAATGAGGATATGGCGCTTTTTGATGATGTGAAATTAAAGATTGAGAAGGCTTTGGCAGCAGCTGTTGCCGAAGGTATTAATGGAACGCATCAACTTTCACAGATTGTGCGAAAAACCGTTGGTGGATGGGTTGGCGGAGAACATCGTCGTAAGCCGATGATTGTCCCTGTTGTTATTGAAGTTTGAGAACGGCGCGCCTAGGCGCTTAGAAATTACTCTTCCTTTACGATGAGGAGTGTGGCTAAGAAAAAATCTAAATCTAAAAGTGGCGCAGTAGGCGGCGCCCTTGGAAGAGGCTTAGCTGCAATTTGGCGGTTCATCGCAAAAATTCTCGGTAATTCAGTTCGCTTTATAGCCCGTGGCGCTCGTGATTTAGATCCAGCACATCAGCGCGATGGAATCGCTTTTCTTATTCTCATTCTTGCACTCATAGCCACAGCAGGTACATGGTTTCATTCAGATAATATTGTTGGGCGTGCTGTGTATGCTTTTGTTTATGGCGGCTTTGGACGCATCGGTTTTATCACACCATTAGTCTTAATATATTTTGCCTTCAAACTATTTAGAACTCCCGAAGACAAAGCTGCAATTGGTCGAGTTGTTGTTGGCACGTTAGCTCTATTATTTTCATCAACAGGTATTGCGCATTTACTCAATGGCTCTATTGGTACTGGAGCTACTGCCATGCGTGAGGGTGGGGGTTGGATTGGTTACGCAGTAACCACTCCATTAGTTTCACTCATGACCTCAGTGCTGACTTATCCCGTATTAGTCATAGTTTTTATATTTGGCTTGCTCGTTGTTACCGCCACTCCAGTTGCACAACTCATAAACCGAATCACTTCTAGTGCTAATTGGTTGTGGTCCAAGCGGCCTGAACGGCCAGTCAAAGTTGACGATTTCGAAATCACCGATACTCCACCTTTTGAAACTCCTATCGTTGCTGCCTGGAATGAGCCAGTCGAAGATGATGAAGAGTTGGATGAAGAGAGCTTTGATGAAGAGTTCACTGTTCCGATTCCTATTTCTCCGGTTATAACTCCAGAGACAGTTACTAAACGACCTGAACAACTACTACTCACCCCTGATTCAACTTATGAACTACCACCCGCTGACTTGCTGCGCACTGGACCTGCGGCTAAAGCCAAAAGTAGAACTAATGATCTAGTCGTTGCAGCGCTGACTGAAGTATTTGCTCAATTTGAAATAGATGCACAAGTAACTGGTTTTATGCGCGGCCCAACGGTTACCCGCTATGAAGTAGAGCTGGGCAATGCAGTCAAAGTAGAGCGCATCACCGCCCTTGCCAAAAATATTTCTTACGCTGTGGCAAGTAGCGATGTTCGAATACTTTCTCCTATTCCAGGCAAATCTGCAGTGGGAATTGAAATTCCAAATGCCGATCGTGAAATCGTGGCTTTAGGTGATGTTTTGCGCTCATCGGTTGCCGGCCAAGATCACCATCCTATGTTGGTTGCACTTGGTAAAGATGTTGAAGGAAATTTCGTCTGTGCAAACTTGGCGAGAATGCCCCACCTATTAGTTGCAGGTGCAACGGGTGCGGGTAAATCTTCCATGATTAACGCAATGATTACTTCGATTTTGGTGCGTGCCACACCCGATGAAGTTCGCTTGGTTCTCATTGATCCCAAGCGCGTTGAATTAACTGCTTATGATGGAATTCCGCATCTTATTACACCCATTATTACTAATCCAAAGAAGGCTGCCGATGCACTTACATGGGTAGTGCGTGAGATGGATTTGCGATACGAAGACCTTTCAACCTTTGGTTTTAGACATATAGATGATTTCAATAAGGCTGTTCGTGCTGGAAAGGTAAGTTCACCTCCCGGAAGTGATCGCACAGTTGAGCCTTATCCATACCTACTTGTCATCATTGATGAGCTTGCAGATTTAATGATTGTGGCCGCAAAGGAAGTAGAAGAATCTGTTGTGCGCATTACTCAGCTGGCACGATCTGCAGGTATTCACTTAGTGCTTGCCACACAGCGTCCATCAGTTGATGTTGTAACAGGATTAATTAAGGCAAATGTTCCCTCCAGACTCTCATTTGCTACTAGTTCTCTAGCAGATAGCCGAGTTATTTTAGATAGCCCAGGAGCTGAGAAACTAGTTGGACAGGGCGATGGACTATTTATTCCCATGGGTGCAAGTCGAGCAGTTCGTATTCAAGGCGCCTATGTCTCAGAGCGCGAAATCGAAGCGGTGACGACACACGTGAAGAAGCAGTTAAAGCCACGATATCGCGATGATGTTACTGCCGTGCAATCTCATCCAAAGATGGTAGATAAAGACATTGGAGATGACCTAGATATCTTGATACAAGCTGTTGAATTAGTTGTTGGAACACAGTTTGGTTCTACATCGATGTTGCAAAGAAAACTTCGTGTTGGTTTTGCAAAAGCTGGACGATTAATGGATTTGATGGAGTCGCGTGGAATCGTTGGACCCTCTGAAGGTTCAAAAGCCCGAACTGTTCTGGTGAAGCCAGATGAACTCGACTCTGTAATCGCAACTCTTCGCGACCATTAAAGAGGGGCAGTCCTCGGGTTAACCGGTAATTCACCCCCTGTTCTCACACTCCTCTATAGCCACTGGGACTGCCCCCGTTCTAGACTTTATCTCTGGCTGGCGCAGTACTCTCCTTTAAGGACCAGAAACGATGTCACTTGGATCTTTGATTGCTAAGGCGCGTAAAGACGCGGGCCTTTCACTTGAAGATTTGGCTGCCAAAACCAATATTCGAATGAGCGTTTTGAGTGAAATTGAGAAGGATAATTTCTCCCAGTGCGGCGGTGAAACTTACGCACGCGGCCACGTGCGCAACATCGCCTCAATATTGAAAGCTGATCAAAAAGAGTTCATCCGCCTCTATGAAGAAGAACAAGGCGGAGAAGTCCGCTCGATGAAAGATTTACTTGTAGAAAATAGCGTGATGCGCCAACCCGAAGAAGGACGCAAAATTTCCTGGAAAACGCTAGTAATCATCTCTGTGATTTCACTTTTTGTAGTGGGTATTGCACAAGTAGTAATCTCAAATACAACGTCTAATGATGTAGTTAGTGCTAAGCCGTCGGCAACTGCAACCCCATCAGCGTCTCAAACACAAAGTGAATCACCATCAGCTGAGCCTTCGACACAAAGTACTTTCTCAACTGGAACTGGCGTTGAAGTTGTCATTGATGCAGCACGTGCTAAGTCATGGATCTTTGTTTCCGATGCTGCTGGTCGCACTTTATTTAGTGGTCAAATCTTGCGAGGGCAGGTGAAGGCCTTTTCCTCAGATTCACAACTTAATTTCAAGGTTGGAAATGCTGGGGGAATAGATTTGAAAGTAAATGGCAAGAAAGTTCCAGCAATTGGCGTCGATGGTGAGGTAGTTAGCGTGTCGTATGGGGTGGATTCATAACACGCTAAGATTTGCCCAATGAAGCGCACCGTAGCAGTCGTCACTTTAGGGTGCTCGCGCAATGAAGTTGATTCAGAGGAACTTGCTGGCCGATTAGCAGCAGATGGGTGGACCTTAGTCGATGATGTTGAATCTGCTGAAGTAGCCTTAGTAAATACATGTGGCTTCATCGAATCGGCCAAAAAAGATTCTATTGATGCTCTACTTGAGGCAAATTCACTCAAAGGTCATGGTCAAACACGCGCAGTTGTTGCAGTGGGGTGCATGGCTGAGCGTTATGGAAATGAATTAGCCGAGGCGTTACCTGATACAGATGCGATATTGAGCTTTGATGACTACCAAGAAATATCTTCGAGGTTGCAATCAATCGTTGCAGGTAATTCGCATGCACCTCATATCCCACGTGATCGTCGTGCATTGCTTCCTATTGCTCCAGCAGATCGCGCCGAAGTTCGCGCAAGCGGTGAGTTTGCTCGCAAACGTCTAGGTGATGCGCCTTGGGCTCCGCTCAAAATCGCATCAGGCTGTGATCGCCGTTGTTCATTCTGTGCGATCCCATACTTTAGAGGCTCCTTTATCTCACGCCGCCCCCTTGAGATCTTGGATGAGGCACGTTGGTTAGTTACCCATGGAGTTACTGAGCTCTTCTTGGTCAGTGAAAACACAACTTCTTATGGAAAAGATCTAGGTGATCTTCAGTTGATGGAGAAGATTCTGCCTGAGATTGCTGGTATCGAAGGAGTTGAGCGGGTTCGCCTTTCATACCTTCAGCCTGCAGAGATGCGACCAACCTTATTACAAGCGATGATTGCAACACCACACACAGCTCCTTACTTTGATCTATCTTTCCAGCACTCAGCGCCATCTGTTTTGCGCCGTATGCGTCGCTTTGGCGATAACGAAAAGTTTCTGCATCTGATCAACCAAATCCGCGTGTTATCACCGCAAGCGGGTATTCGCTCTAACTTTATCGTTGGATTCCCAGGAGAGACACAAGAAGATTTTGATGAGTTAGCTAGATTTATAGCAGAGGCTAAATTGGATGCAGTGGGAGTCTTTGGTTACTCTGATGAAGATAATACTGAGGCCATAAAAATGGATGGCAAGATTAATGAAGAAGTAATTGCTCAGCGCGTGGAAACGCTTTCCTCCTTAGCCGATGACATGGTTTCTTTGCGTGCACAAGCTCGTATCGGTGAAACTATTCGCGTTTTGATAGAAGATGCCGAACTTCAAGAGGGGCGTGCAGCCCATCAAGGGCCCGAAGTAGATGGAAGCACCACTTTTATCGGGACAGATTTCAAGGTTGGGCAGTATGTTGACGCTGTGGTGATTGATTCAATAGGCGCAGATTTGGTGGCACAGCCATTATGAAAGTACCCGGATTTGTTACTCCCAACTTTATAACGGTGATGCGTTTGCTTTTTGTACCAGTTGGCGCATACACCCTTTTCAAAAATGGTGGCAATGATCCAACATGGCAATACATCTCCTGGTGCGTATTTTTCATTCTTGGAATGAGTGATGTTTTAGATGGCAAATTAGCACGTAGCCGAAATACAATCACAGAGTTTGGAAAGTTTTTAGATCCAGTTGCTGACAAGGTCATGCTTGGCACAGCCATGATTTGCCTTTCAATTCTTGGTCAACTTCCATGGTGGATAACCATTATTATTTTGGCTCGCGAGATTGGCATAACAATTTTGCGTTTGATGATTATAAATCGGGGAGTCATACCTGCTAACAAGGGTGGCAAGATCAAAGCCACCATGCAAAACTTTGGAGTGGGCTTCTATATTTTGCCTCTGAGCTCATCGCTCTACTGGTTCCGTGATGGATTTATGTATATAGCCCTGACTTTGACTATCGTTACTGGGGCTTACTATGTAAAATCAGCGTTTACTAAGAGTTAGGAAGTACTGGAAATGGCATTGCCTGCCGAAATCATCAGCCTTGCGGCGCAAGTAGTCGATGATTTACGTGCTCGTGGTGAAACTCTAAGTACTGCTGAATCTTTGACCGCAGGTGCTGTGAGCGCTGCCATTGTCACAATTGCCGGTGCTTCAGATGTTTATGTGGGTAGCACAACTGCGTATCGTGATGAGATAAAGATTTCGCATTTAGGTGTTGATCCAGCAATCATTGCCCAGCACACATCGGTCAGTAAAGAAGTAGCAATAGCAATGGCGCAGGGTGCGCTCAAATCATTTGGAACAACGTGGGCCATTGGAACAACAGGAGTTGCTGGACCTAATCCATTAGATGGCCATCCAGTGGGCATGGTGTGGGTAGCAATCGCCGGCCCGGTATCTCAGAGCATCGAATTATCCTTATCTGGTGAGCGAGAATCTGTGCGAAACGCAGCTGCGGCAAGCGCCATTGCCACTTTTGCGCGTATCCTTAGAGACCGAGCGTAAAAAGGAGGAGGGCCCATGGTTCTAGTTCGTGAAGCAGTTGGTCTGACTCTTCGCGCTGCCCGCACATCACAAAATCGCACTCTTCGCGATGTTGCTCGTGATGCCCGTGTCTCACTGGGCTACTTATCAGAAGTAGAACGCGGACAAAAGGAAGCATCATCTGAACTCCTAAACGCTATTTGTGTTGCGCTAGGTCTTTCACTTTCTGGTGTTTTCAATGATGTAGCACTTGAGTTAAAGAGCCGCGAGAGCATCACTCTTACAGTCGTCGATGCCGCTTAATAAGTACGCACCACAAGCTGCTACTCATCGCCGCACACAAAGTGCAATCCTTGAAGGTGCTAAGAATTTAATTGCAACTGTTGGCTTAGCCAAGATGTCGATGATTGAAATCGCTGACACATCCCAAGTCTCTCGCGCAACTTTGTATAACCATTACCGAGATAAAGAATCAGTCCTTGCCGCACTCTGTGATTTAGAGATTCGCAGATTAGTAAGCATCGCACAGAGTGCATCCAATCCCACCGATGCCCTAGAACTCTTATCTCTTGAGATCTCATCAGATGCAGCCCTTGCCACGATGCGCGTTGCGGATCCAGCACCATTAACTCAAGTAATGGCAGCTACCCATCATCCGCTATGGATGCAATTTAATGATGCAGTTGCGATGATTCTTGGTTCACAGATTGTGGCTGATCTTGCAACACGCTGGTTAATTGGCCAAGTGATTGCACCCCTTACGCCAGAGGACTCCAGACTCCAAGCAGAGTTTCTTATTGCACGTGCGAATCTCTGATCTGCGTGAGCGATTAGCGCTCTCCTTTGGCGAGCACTCACACTTTCCCACCGATATAGCCATTTCAGAATTAGGCAGCAAAACCGTTAATGAGGCCTTAGCTGCTGGCCTTGAGGCAGATGAGATTTGGAAGGCAGTATGCAGGGCTCATCCCAAAGAGACAGAAAAATATAAGTACTAACAATGAGCCTTGTTACGACCCTGACGCAAACAAATCCGTCATATCCACCTTTGGTGTTGATCCATGGTTTGGGATCGGCTGCAAGCGCATTTAAACCCATCATCCCTGCGCTCTCAAAAAGTTTTCGCGTGATAACGGTGGATCTGCCAGGGCATGGCAAAAGCCCTTATAGCAAAGGGCAGGCAATGGATCCCAAATCTCTGGGGCGTGCAATCTTTGAAACAGTAGAGCGCGAATATGGAGTTAGAGAGTTTCACGTTGCAGGTAATTCATTAGGTGGCTGGATTGCACTTGAAATGGCAGCAGATCAACCCCAGCGCATCAAAACTCTCACAGGACTTGCTCCTGCAGGTCTATGGTTAAAGCCAGCATCTGGACGTGCACCGAGTGAAGCGCGCTCATACTACATGGCTCAAGCGCTGAAGCCTTTTATAAAACTTGGACTACACATGATGGCCTTGCGCAAAATTGGATATGCATCGGTAAGCCCCAAGTGGCAAGAGCTCAGTTATGAGATCTGCTACGACTCAGCATATGCAATGGGACATGCACCCGGATATTTTCCTGCTTGGGATGGCATGCTGGGCAGACGATTTGAAACCTTTGTTCCAGAGAACGTTCCCGTAACAATCCTCTTTGGCGATACCGATAACACTTTGCCCTACCCTGTATCACAAGAGCGCTCGCTAGCGCCGGCACATGCCTCTTGGATTGTTATTGATAATTGTGGACATGCACCGATGTGGGATTACCCGGAATTGATGGTAAAAATCATTAGCCAAACTAGTGCGCGATAACCTCTAGCACCCAAGGCTCATGTGTCTAAAAATGAGGGCAGGATAAGCATGGGACTACCTGTCGATTGAAGATACTTTTCTACCTGATCTCTTGAATGCTTCGATGAGTATATAACTCTCCAACTGATCGATGCCTTCAATATGTTTGCTGATATTTTCTAGATATAGATTGAGTGATTTTCTGCTGGTCAGGGCAACTTCGAAGAGTATTTGATACTCACCAGAAATCATTACAAGATAGCGGACCTGATTTTCTAGGATGAGTTTTTCAGCAATTTGATTGACTGCCTTCGGGCTGCATTTAATCCAAATCCAACACTCAACTGGGAAACCAATTACTGCCGGATTGACAACGGCATGAATTGACAAAGCTCCAGATTCTAAAAGTTGTGTAGTCTTACGTCGAGCCGTTGGCTCTGTAAGTCCACAAGCACGAGAAATCTGATCAAAGGTTGCACGACCATTTTTAGAAAGAGTCTCTAGAATTAATTGGTCATCAGGAAGTAGTTCAATCTCTTTAATTGGACGTGGCACTAAATCCCTAGTTATTTTCTCTAACTCGGAATCTGAGAGTATTCCGGGATTCCACTGTGCTGCAGTTCGATAATATTTTAGGCAGCTATATGAGGTTACAGCGCTTACACCAGGAATTCCTGGGATGAATTTGAGCACGATATCGTTGAGAACCTCAGCGCTGCCAAAAATCTCAGTGAGGCATTCGTTGTTGCCTGTGGTGAGATAGACAAAGATGGACTCAGGAAGATTTGCCAGAGCTGTTGCAACTATAGTGTTAGCTCCAGGGGCACAAGTGACTCTGAGAATCATCGCTTCCTTGCGCGCCATGGAGCTGCGTTCAATGAGTCCAGTGACCTGAATGGTGCCTGCAGAAAGTAGTTCTTGACCTCGCCTAGAGACTGTCCGATCAGGGAGTCCCAAAACCTGGGCAATTGTTCGAAAAGGAGCACGGCCATCAACCTGTAAGTAACCAATGATTCTGCGATCCACCTGGTCCAATTCTTCAATCATGGCCATAAGTTTGGCGATTTCCGTCACCTTGTGTCAACTCTTGCAAATGGTGAAGCAATGTGTGACTGTCCTCTTAATCGATGACAGTTCTAGCCAAAAGGCGGGTTTGATGGATATGCGGCTGGATGGGGCAGATTTACAGATCAACGCGCTTTCAAAGAGCTTTAGAGATCCCAAAGGCGCTGAAGTCCGTGCACTTGATGGCGTCTCACTCTCTATTCCAGCAGGGGAGTTCATAGTCTTGTTGGGGCCATCTGGGTGTGGCAAGACAACCCTACTTCGAAGTATTGCCGGCTTAGATAAAATCGATTCAGGATATATCAACTTAGGTGGCAACCGTATAGATCTACTGCCACCGCATAAGCGCCCAGTTAATACTGTCTTTCAAAGTTATGCGCTTTTTCCACATATGAGCGTTGCACAAAATATCGCTTTTGGCCTAGAGAATGAAAAAATTCCGAAAAGTAAAGTCAAAGCAAGAGTAGATGAAGTCTTGGAGCTAGTGAAATTAACAGAGCTTGCAGACCGTAAACCTTCACAGATGTCAGGTGGGCAACAACAACGTGCTGCGCTCGCACGCGCTCTGGCGAAAAAACCCAAAGTACTTTTACTGGATGAGCCGTTAGCTGCATTAGATTTGAAGTTACGCAAATCTATGCAATTTGAATTGAAGCGAATACACAGAGCTACTGGCACAACTTTCGTTTTTGTAACACACGATCAAAATGAAGCAATGGCACTTGGGGATCGCATAGCAGTATTTAACCAAGGAAAGCTTCAACAGGCAGGTACTCCTCTTGAAATCTATACAGCACCAGCATCTGAATTTGTAGCAAATTTCATTGGTGAGTCAACGGTTTTGCAGGGCAATGTCAATGGGCAAATCTTTGAAGGTGATGGCTTACGCATTGCTAATCTAAATCAGAACTTAAATTCACTTGAGTCAGCAAAGTTTATCGTTAGACCAGAGGCGTTCACCCTCTTGCAGGGACAGACGTCATGTGGAAAAGTTGAAATCAAGGAAATTATTTTCGCAGGTGATTGCTTAGAAGCTTTACTTGTTACTCCTTCAGGACATGAAGTTAAAGTTAAAACAGGAGTATCGCTTCTGAGCAGGCTAAATGTCGGCGACAAGATTGAACTTTTTGTAGATGTGAATCAGATTGGGCAGATTTCCTAAATGAAGCATCGGTCTATAATTGAGAAAGAACCTGGAATATATGGACCGGGATTTGTTTCATTGCCAGCCTACGTAACAGGAATTCTATTAGTTGGCCTACCGTTGATTGTTGTAGTTGTCTTTTCTTTTTTACAGCGCGGTGAATTTGGCTCGGGTGTGATCCATAAATTCACATTAGATGCCTATCGAACCGTTTTCTTTGAAACAGATTTGTTGGGTAATCAAACTTTAAACTTCTCTTTTCTCAAGATTATCTTTCGTTCAATTGTCTTGGCATTCACAGTCACAGTGATATGTCTCATTGTTGGAATTCCTACAGCTATCTGGATAGCATTACAAAAAAAATCCATGCAAAGAATTTTGATTGTTTTAGTGACAATTCCTTTTTGGGTTAATGTCCTTGCCCGCACATATGCCTGGATGCTTCTACTGGCAGATGGAGGCCTATTTAATCAATTTGGTGCTCCAGTCTTGCTCTACACATCCTGGGCTACATTTATTGGTCTCACTTATGCATTTCTACCTTTTATGGTTCTCCCTATTTACGCATCAGCTGAAAAGCTCGATAAAAGTATTCTCGAAGCGGCTTTTGATCTTGGCGCATCAGGCTGGCGCGTTTTGATACGGATAGTTATTCCGATGATTCGCTTTGGAATCTTTGCAGGTATTGCCATTGTTTTCATCCCAGCTCTTGGAGCCTATGTCCAACCAAGTTTATTGGGTGGAAACAAGTTGATGCTTATTGGCAGTTTAATCAATGATCAATTTGGAGAGTCACGAAACTGGCCTGTGGGTTCAGCCCTTGCCGTATTACTCCTTGCTATGACCGGAGTTATTTTGCTTGCTACGCGGCGTCGTAAGTTGGAGTTTGTATGATGAAACAAAAGAGTTGGAATGTGTCTCATCTGCCTTTTATCAAGCCAATTGGCATAGCTAGTTTACTTTTTCTCTACTTACCATTATTTACAGTTCTCATTTTCTCATTCAATGAATCAGAAGATGCGACCACATGGGGCGGCTTTTCTACGCGTTGGTACTCGACAATTTTAGATAATACAGATCTAATCCGTTCGGCAAAGGTTTCGCTTTCGATTGCCATCCCGTGCGCGGTCATGGCAGCCTTGATTGCAACTGGATTAGCAGTGGGGATAGGAAGAGCAACAGGAAAAGTACAAAACTTCTTGCGCGCACTGGTGAATGCACCACTAGTGCTACCTGAAATTGTTACTGCAGTTGGCACGTTGGCATTGTTTTCATTAGTTGGATTGCCGCTTCGCTACTCATCTCTTCTATTTGCGCATATTGTCATGTGTGTTCCTTTTGCTTTTTTGCCTATACGTTCCCGCCTGCGAGATTTTGATGAAAATATATTTGAGGCTTCTAGAGATTTAGGAGCCAGTTCTACCCGAGTAATGATAAAGATAACGGTGCCATTGTTGGTTCCAGCGCTGCTATCAAGCGGCCTTTTATCTTTCATCATCAGCATGGATGACTTTTTGACCTCACTCTTTGTTTCTGGACCTGAGACAACAACACTTCCAATTTACATATTTGGACTTCTTAAATTAGGCGCAAGCCCTGAAGTAAATGTCATAGCCGCACTATTGCTAATAATCCCAACCCTGGGTTTATTGGTAGGAATCACATGGACAGCAACAAGGAGGAGAAGCAATGAAGCTAGGAATAAGTAAGTTAACAATGGGGTACCGAAAGCGCTTAGCGCTGGCGAGTATCGCAACTGCCGTCTCGTTACTTGTTGGATTGACGATTCCACAAGCTAACGCAACCGGGCTTTACCCAAGTAAGCCAAATGGCACCGAACTCAACCTCTATAACTGGAGTAACTATATTGATCCAGAGTTATTGAAGAGATTCACTGCTGAAACTGGGATCAAAGTCAATCTAGGCGTGTACGAGAGCAATGCTCAGATGCTTGCAAAGCTAGAGGCAGGCGCTCGTGGATACGACATCATCGTTCCAACTGATTACATGGTTCAGATCATGCAAAAGAAAGGCCTATTGCAAAGAATTCACCGAGCTTCTTATCCAAATGGAGGCAACTTGAAACCAGAGTTCATAAATCCATACTTTGATCGCGGTCGTTTTTATACGGTCCCTTATCTTCATGGCTTGACTGGTTTTGCGTATCTTAAGGACAAAGTAACTACTAACCCAACTACATGGAAAGAATTCTTTGCAGCAATTCCATCGTATCCAGGTAAGACAACAATATTTGATGACAAGAAAGAAGTTATTGATGCTGCTCTGCGCTCGTTTGGTGCAAAGCCTTGCACTAAGAATGTGACACAGCTACAGCGAGCTCAGGATTTGATTAAGTCAATTAAGCCAAATCTGAACACAATCGCTAGCTCTGGAAACATCGGACGTCTGTCATCAGGAACATCTGTTCTCTTGATGATGTATAACGGTGCTTCTTATAAGGCAAAACTCGTTAATCCAAATGTTGTTTTTGTTTATCCAAAGGATGGCTTGCCCTTGTGGCAGGACAACTTCGCAATTCCAGTTGGCGCTAAGAACGTAGATAACGCCAAAATATTCCTCAACTTCATGATGGATCCTAAGAACATCGCTCAAGCTTCAAACTGGGCTGCTTATAACAACGGTATTGCAGGTTCTGAGAAGTACCTGTTACCTGCGATGCAGGCAGATACTGCGTTTTCACCTACGTCAGCTCAAATGGCCCTTGGTGTAGCAATGGCTCCATGTTCCACAGAAGTAAATGATCTATATACAAAGGTATGGACCGCCTTTAAAGGGTAACTAGATATCGTGCGGCGCCATTTTCGAGGGTATGGCGCCGCACGATTTCTACCAACTTTCGATCAGCTTAAGAAATGAGTAATTTTCGTGCTCAATAGCGCTAGTGAAAAGTTTTCCAGTTCAGATATCACTCTGGACAATTGGAAAGACTTTCCATTTAGCACCCATACTTTCCAAAATGTTGCTGAGTTGATTCCCGTAAAGACAATTCATGGTGCAAAGAAGCTCTCTATTCGTAGAGATATTCAGGAGGAGCTATTAACTAGCTCTTATCAATTATCAGACCAACCAAATTCAGGCCTAGATATTCTTGGGCAGACATTTACCGATGCATTAATAATTTGTAAGAATGGAGTAATTGTTTCCGAGTACTTTGCAAATGGCATGAAAGAAGATTCTCAGCACCTGACTTTTTCAGTAAGTAAGTCAATCACAGGGATAGTCGCGGGAATTATTCTTAAGAAATATCAAATAGATGCAGATTCGCTCATCTCCGATTTCTTGGAAGGAACAGAAGGAGGTGCATATAAAGATGCGACAATTCGCAACTTACTAGACATGACTGTCAGTCTAGATTTTGATGAGAGTTATGCCAGTAAAGTAGGAGTTTATGCTCGTTATCGTCAGGCTATGTTGTGGATGCCTCGTAATGGTGGTGGGGAGTATTCAGATGAGGATTTAGCACAGTTCATACTTTCTCTTCCAAAAGCTGAGGTTGAGCATGGGTATAGATTTTCATATAAATCACCCAATACCGATTTGCTAGGTTTAGTCTTAGAAAAGATTTCAAATCAGCCTTTGGCTGATTTGATCTCGGATAATCTCTGGAAGAAAATTGGCTGTGGTATGGCAACGATCACAGTTGATGAGAAAGAGATGGCTCGTACCGCGGGTGGCTTAAGTTGTTCAATTGAAGATCTAGCAATCGTGGGCGAACTTATGCGAGGCGGTGGGATACTCAATGGTGAGGTAATTATTGATCCAATGTGGGTGATCGACACATTTAGTCGTGGTGACCACGAACCTTGGAAGCGGGGAGAGTTTTTCGAAAGTTTCCCGGAAGGAAGTTATAGAAATCAGTGGTATTCCATTGGTGAGGGCCAGCTATGCGCCATTGGGATTCATGGGCAATGGATTTATATCAATGCCCCGGCAGGAGTTGTAATCTGCAAATTTTCTTGTCAGCCAAAAGCCGATGATGACGAGCTGGACCGCACCACTCTGGAGTTTTTTCGCCAGATCTCAGCCCGTATCTGAGCAAGTAAGACCGCGACACGCTCATATGTGTCAGTGCCGCCTGCTACTTTTCGAACAGATGTTCGGATACTCTATCCGAGTACAACCAGAGCGGTTCTAACCTCCGCCCACAGCTCTTGCCCCGAGCGCTGCGGTCCGTCGTTAGGTCTCCGTACCTTCTGGGCCAGACCAAACGTCACACGACGTTCTATCGAAAGGAAAGTAAGTGGCTACTGAAAAAGTAAATAAATCAAACGATGCTGCACAAGATAAAGCTACAAGCGAGCGCCAAAAAGCCCTCGACACAGCCCTAGCCCAGATCGAACGTCAATTTGGAAAAGGCTCAGTAATGAAGATGTCGGATCGTCAAAACCAGATTGTTGAAGTAATTCCAACTGGTTC